>ERZ795044.3151-NODE-3151-length-13987-cov-4.948320_pt1 | contig 13987 bp, 12 predicted proteins | sample MGYA00375128_ERZ795044 | MGnify/ENA primary metagenome ERZ795044 (study PRJEB30173, sample SAMN05720213) | anaerobic digester metagenome | isolation source: active sludge of municipal wastewater-treating anaerobic digesters | place: USA | collected 2014-12-22 ... | reverse complement strand
GGGCTCTGGGAACTCGGCGGCGGGGATGTCGGCACCGGCGGCGGTGGCTGCTGGGGTGGGGAGTTCTGGAAGAGGAGCACGGCGATCAACAGGGCGAGGGCGGCGATCAGGATCATCAACAGCCAGCTGACCAGCATCGTCATCCACCCGGCCCGGTCGTGGCGCCCCGGCCAGGGGAGCGGCCACAGGCGGGACGTGCCCGGTGCGGTGTTCTCGATCCAGTGCAGGCGGTAGTCGGGCCCCGACGGGCTGCCGAGCAGTGTGCTGGTCGTCAGGTCGACACTCGCCAGGAGGCGGTTCGCCTCGGCGATCGCGGCTGGTGATCCGTCGTAGGCGAGGGCCACCCAGGGTGCCAGCGCCACGTCGTCGGGACCAACCGGGTCGTCAGCCTCGCTGCGGTAGCGGTGCCCGAGCCGCCCCTCGGACTGACCCTGTCCACCGCGGGCGACGACGGTGTCGATGTGGAGCTTGTTGACCTCACCTGCGAGCCGGTCGCGGGCTGCCGCGTCCCCGGCTGCACCCCGACTCAACATGATGAGCATGACGGGGGTGTTGTCGGGTCCGTGGCCCAGGTACGTGATGCCACTCGAGGACGCGGACAGTCGCGCGTCCAGCCAGAAGTCGCCGACCCGCGGCGGATCGTCCACGAGGAGGGGGGACGGGTGCACGCCGGACGGCACCCCCCACGGGGGTGCGGCGGGGCCCTCAGGGGGCGGGAATGGCGTGGACATTGCCCCCAATGACACCACAGATCACCAAGTGACGGGCAGCTGTCGGGGCGGTGCGGACGTCCCGGTCGGGGGCTGCGGCGCCGCGTCCGCTGGGATGGGCGCGGTATCGTGGCACGAAATACGCATCTGCATGACGAGCACGCGCGGCCTCGGTGGCCGGCCGGTAACAGGAGACCCGAGTGACCACACCCAGCCACCCGCTGCCCATGGAGTCCCAGACCCAGGTTCCGCAGGCGAACCAGGGGCCGTCGGTGGCGGACGCCGCCAAGCTCCTCGGCGAGGCCATCGCCCAGGTGCAGCGGGTCATCGTGGGCCAGGAACACATGGTGGAGCAGTTGATGGTCGGTCTGCTGGCCAAGGGCCACATCCTCCTCGAGGGTGTGCCCGGCGTGGCCAAGACGCTGGCTGTCCGCAGCTTCGCAACCGTCGTCGGCGGTGAGTTCGCCCGCATCCAGTTCACGCCCGACCTGGTTCCGTCCGACATCGTCGGCACCCGCATCTACTCGGCGTCCAGGGAGAAGTTCGACATCGAACTCGGCCCGGTGTTCGTCAACTTCGTCCTCGCCGACGAGATCAACCGCGCGCCGGCGAAGGTGCAGTCGGCCATGCTCGAACTGATGGCAGAACAGCAGGTCTCGATCGCGGGCACGACCTACCCGGCGAAGAAGCCGTTCATCGTCATCGCCACCCAGAACCCCATCGAGTCCGAGGGCGTGTACCCGCTGCCCGAGGCGCAGCGCGACCGCTTCCTGCTCAAGGTCGACGTGCCGTACCCCCGAGGGAACGAGGAGTTCGAGATCCTGCGCCGCATGTCGGTCAAGGCGCCGGCGCCCAACCCCGTCCTCAACCCCGAGGCGACTCTGCGCCTGCAGGACATGGCCACCAACGTCTTCGTCCACAATCTGGTGGCCGAGTACATCGTGCGACTCGTCCTCGCGACCAGGAACCCCGCAGACTTCGGCATGCCCGACCTCGTGCCGGTCATCCAGATCGGTTGTTCACCCCGCGCGACGCTGGGCCTCGTGGCCGCCGCTCGTGCGCTGGCCCTCATCCATGGACGCGACTACGTGCTCCCCACCGACGTCCAGGCCGTGGCCAAGGACGTCATGGGTCATCGCATCGTCCTCGGCTTCGACGCCATGGCCGACAACATTTCGTCCGCCCAGGTCGTGGAGCGGATCCTCGCCATGGTCCCGCCGCCCACCCCGGTGTGGAATGCCCAGCAGCGCCAACAGGCACACGCCCAACACCGTCACCAGCCCGAGTTCAAGAACTGACGGACGCCATGAGCAGCTTCCCCAACTTCGCCCCACCCGCCGGTCCGCCGGCGCAGGTGGCGAAGAACGACGTGGGGGCGGCCGCCACCATCCTGGCGCCACCCACGGGCCCCAGCCTGCCCCTGTCGAAGCTTGCACCCGAGGCTGCGCTGCGACGCCTGGAACTGACGATCGTCAGGCGCCTTGAAGGCTTCCTGCACGGCGACCACATGGGACTGCTGCCCGGGGCAGGCTCGGACACGAACGACGCACGCCTGTACCAGCCGGGCCAGGACGACGTCCGCCGCATGGACTGGGCGGTGACCGCGCGCACGACGCAACCGCACGTCCGCGACACGATCGCCGACCGCGAGCTTGAGGTCTGGGCGTTGCTGGACGTCACGCCCTCGATGAACTGGGGCACGGAAGGTGTCACCAAGCGAGACCTGGGCATCGCCGGGATCGCCACGATCGGCTTTCTCTCCCAGCGGATGGGTGACCGTTTCGGCGGCATGATCATGCGTCAGGACTCCATCAAGCGTCTGCCCGCCCGCTCCGGACGCATGGCCCTGTACGGACTCCTCCGGACGATGCTGACCGAGCCGATCGTGCCCGACCACGCGTCCGGGTCGATGACGTTGGCTGCAGGGATCGAACAGATGGTTCGGACGCAGCGACGCCGCGGCATGCGCGTGGTCGTCTCGGATTTCCTCACCCCGGGTGATCACGAACTCGACCCCAACATCGAACCTGACTGGGAACGTTCGCTGCGGCGCCTGGCCGTGCGCAACCAGGTGCTCTGCATCGAGGTCGTCGACTCCCATGAGATCGATTTCCCCGACGTCGGCGACATGTTGATCCGCGACCCGGAGTCTGACTTCTCGCGCTATGTGAACACGAGCGATCCAGGCGCCCGGGCGCGCATGAACGCAGCGTCCGCGGCACAGCGTGAACGCGTCAAGATCGCGATGCGTCGCGCAGGAGTCGGCCACATCCAGCTGCGCACCGACCGCGACTGGGTCGAGGACATCGCGCGGTTCGTGCTCACCTATCGTCGGGTTGCCAGCATGCTGCACGCCCCGCCACAAGGGGTGGCGCGATGATGTGGACGCCGATGCTCGGCCTGCCCGAGTTCATGAACCCCGGACGCCTGGTCGTCCTCTTGGTGCTGCCCGCGCTGATCGTGCTGTACGTCGTCTTGTTGCGTCTCAAGCGCAATGTGGGGATCCGGTTCACGAACACGGGCATCCTTGCCGCGATCCTGCCGAAGCAGTCGCGCTGGCGGCGACATCTCGCCGTCGCATTGTCTCTGTGCTCGCTGATCGCGCTGTCGCTCGCCTGGGCGCGTCCGCTCGGGGTGGAGAAGGTGCCGCGCGAACGCGCGACGATCGTGGTGGTCGTCGACGTGTCGCAGTCGATGCTGGCCGTCGATGTGAAACCCAACCGACTGGACGCCGCCAAGTCCGCCGCGCGGGCGTTCGTGAAGGCCCTGCCCAGCAAGTACAACGTGGCGGTCGTGTCGTTGTCGGCGTCCCCGAGCATCCTGTTGCCCCCGTCCACCGATCGTTCCGCTGCTGATCGCGCCATCTCGACGCTCGAACCCGAGGACGGGACGGCATTGGGCGACTCGATCCAGGTGGCCCTGGACGCGGTCGCCCTCGCCCCCAAATCGGCGGACGACACCGTCGCGCCCGGCCTCGTCGTCCTGCTCTCTGACGGCCAGTCGACCACGGGGCAATCCGCCTTGCAGATGGCCGACCGCGCGAAGCAGAAGAAGATCCCCATCTACACCATTGCCTACGGGACGGACACTGGGTACGTGGACCTCGACGGGAAACGGGAGCGCGTCCCACCAGACCATGACACCCTGGCCGCGATCGCGGCCGACACGGGTGCCAAGAGCTTCGACGCCGAGTCGGCGTCCGAACTGAATGACGTGTACGGCAACATCGGCTCGGAGGTGGGCTTCGAAGAGGTCCGCCGCGAGGTCACCGCGCGCTGGGCGATGTACGCCCTGGCGTTCGCCGTGGTGGCTGCGCTGGGCGCGGTGTCGATGGCGGCGAGGTGGCCGTGATGATCCCGATGCTCGAATTCCTCGCCCCGCAACGGTTGTGGTGGCTGCTGCTCATTCCCGCGATCGGGTTGGGCTACTGGCTGCTCAACGGACGGTTCCGCCCGTCGCGGAAGCCCCGCACCCGGCTCGACCTCGTGATACCTCGCGACCAGTCGTGGAAGCGTCACACCGCGGTCGCTCTCGCATTGGCGTCACTTGCGTCCCTGGTGGTGGCGTTCGCGATGCCGAAGGACTTCACGACCGTGCCGCGGGATCGGGCGACGGTGGTGGTCGCGATCGACGTGTCGCGCTCGATGCTGGCCGAGGACGTCGATCCCAATCGGATGGCCGCTGCACAGTCGGCTGCGAGCGAATTCGTGCAGATGTTGCCCCCGCGCTTCAACGTGGCGCTCGTCTCGTTCGCAGGGACGGCGGCCCTCGTCGTGCCGCCGACGACCGACCGCGGTCTGGTGATGCGGGCCATCGACAACCTGGCCGTGGCCCCGTCAACGGCGATCGGCGACGGGATCTACGCATCGCTGCGGTCGCTGCGGCTCGTGGCACCTGATCCGGAGAACCCCGACGACGTTGCCCCGTCCGCGATCGTGCTGCTGAGCGACGGCGCCACGAACATCGGCCGGACGTCCCTCAGTGCCGCCCAGGAAGCGAAGAAGCAGGGCGTCCCGATCTACACGATCGCCTACGGCACGCTGTCGGGCTACGTCATCGACCAGGGGCAGCGGATGCCGGTGCCGGTGAACCGGTCAGAGCTGGCGACCGTCGCGCGTGTCTCGGGCGGGACCGCGTTCACGGCCGAGTCGAAGTCGGAACTCGACAAGGTCTACCGCGAGATTGCGCAGTCGGTGGGCAAGGAGAAGGTCTACCAGGAGGTCACCGAGAAGTACGCGGGCTACGCCCTGCTCTTCGCGGTGCTGGCGGCTCTGGGAGTCATCTCCCTGGGCGCTCGCTGGCCGTGATCGCCGAGAACCTTGCTGCGATCGAGCGGCGCATCGCGGACGCTGCCCTGGCTGCGGGACGTTTCGTCACCGACGTCCGACTGCTCCCGGTGAGCAAGACCCGGCCGGCGTCCGAGCTGGCCGAGGCGATGGCGTGCGGGTACAAACGCTTCGGGGAGAATCGCGTCCAGGAAGTGGTGGCCAAAGCCGCCGTACTCCCGGAGGCCGAGTGGGCCGTGATCGGTCACCTGCAGTCCAACAAGGCACGACAGGTGGCCGAGTTGGCGTCCGAGTTCCAGGCGCTCGACTCGCTCGAGTTGGCGTCCCAGCTGGATCGGCGCCTGCACACTGCGGGACGCCGACTCGACACGCTCATCCAGGTCAACTCGTCCGGTGAGGACTCGAAGTTCGGCCTGCCGCCCGGTGAGGTGGTGGCGTTCGCCCGGGATCTGGAGCCGTTCGACGCGCTGCGCGTCCGCGGACTCATGACGCTCGCGCTCCCGGGCTCGGACAGGGAGGCCGTGGCGGCCTGCTTCGTTCGCATGCGGGAACTGCAGGATGACCTGCGTCAGGCGGGGGCCCTGGGCAGTGACTGGGACGAACTGAGCATGGGCATGAGTGGCGATTTCGAGTTGGCGATCGCGTACGGGGCGACCTGTGTCCGGGTGGGGACGGCGATCTTCGGCGCCAGGGCCTGAACCGGTCTACGTGGCGAAGTCGATCGTGGCCGTCCCTGCCGATGTGGTGACGGTTCCCTGCACCGAGGTCCCGGTCTTGAGCACGTCGAGGGGCATGATGAGCACCTTGCCCGCCATGAGCTGGGAAGCTGTGGGGTTGGGATAGTCGGAGGCCACGTGGACGCAGGTCGGCAGCTCGCCTCCGTTGGCCGTGATCGTGACGGTGGCGCCCTCGATGCTGCTGGTGGGTCCGAAGTCGATGAGGATCGGTGTCCCGTAGCCGCCGGTGGGGCCCGTGTCGGGACATCCTGACGTCGCGTCCGGTTGAGCGCTCGAGGTGAGCCGTCGGACGGTGGTCCTGCCCCGGGGCCACACGCGGGGCCAGCCGTCGGTGGCGGGATCAGCCGTGCGTCCGTTGACGACATCCAGTGCGGCCGCTGTTCCGAACGGGCCGGAGGCGATCCCGAAACCGGCCCGCGTGAGGCGGGAGTCGAGCAGGTTGACCAGTTGGAACGGTGACCCGGCCCAGGCGTCGATGAACTGCGCCGGGGTGTCGAAGCCGAGCCCGACGAGGGACGTTGTCGCAGCCAGGGCGCCGGCGTCGCTGTGTGCGGACGAGTCGGGATCCTCGCTCTGGGTGACCATCCCGGTGCGGGCGACGTAGCGGGCGTGCAGCTTGTCGCCGGCTGTGAGGGAGGCGTCCTCAGCCACGGCGGGGACACCGAAGCTCGACCGCAGGAGGTTCAGGCGCGCGAGCCACCCGGACGACGGGCCGGACGGTGCGGCTGATGCGCCTGCGCTCGGGACGGCGGTCGGAATCGCACTCTCGGTGGTCCTGCTGGGGCTGGCTGCTGTTGCTGCCGTGCTCGGAGCTGACGTTGAGGTCGTGGGGCTGCTCGGGGCCGTCTCGGCGTTCCCGACGCCACACGACGTGACGAGGAGAAGCATGGACAGGGTGATGGCGGCCCGACGAAGCATGGAGAGTCCTGACCTGGGACGCGGACGTTGCTGGCCAGTATACGGAGCCTCCGCGTGGCGCCCCGTGACTGATTCTCGTCCGTCAGCGGTGATCACCCGAGGTCGAGCAGCGGGACGTCATCGGCCGGCGTGTACCCGAAGATCTGGGCGAAGAAGCTCTGCTGGGCCTCCAGGACCCGGGCTCGCGTCGACTCCTTCCGGAATCCGTGGCCCTCGCCCTCGAACAGCAGCAGCGCCACGGGCAATCCCTTCGAGCGGACGGCGTCCGCCATGTCCTGCGCCTGGTTCGGCGGGACGACCCGGTCGTCGAGTCCCTGCAGGATGAGCATCGGCGTCCCCAGTCGGTCGACGTGCAGGATGGGGGAGCGCTCGTCATAGGTCGCCCTGGCCTGCGGGTAGGGGCCGATCAGGCCGTCGAGGTAGCGCGACTCGAACTTGTGGGTGTCGGTGGCCAGCATGGCAAGGTCGCCGATGCCGTACGAACTCACACCCGCGGCGAAGACCCGGCTCGTCACCAACGCCTGCAGGGTCGTGTACCCGCCCGCGCTTCCGCCGGTGATCGCTGCCCGCTCGGCGTCGACCAGGCCGGCGGACGCAGCGGCTCGCACCGCTTCCTCGCAGTCCTGGACGTCGGCGATGCCCCAGCGTCCCTTCAGGCGCTCGCGATAGGCACGCCCGAAGCCGGCGGAACCCGAATAGTTGACGTCGAGCACCGCGAAACCGCGAGAGGTCCAGTACTGCACCGCGGGTGAGTACGTACCCGCGGCAAACCCCGTCGGCCCACCATGCGATTTCACGATCACCGGCGGACGCTCGCCCTCTTCACCCGTGAACGCACCGTTCACCGGGGGATAGAGCCACGCCTGCGTGGGTCCTGACCGGCCCTCGAACCAGAGGCTCTCAGGCCGCGAGGTGACCGAAGGATCGGGCACGGCTTCGGAACCCTTCCGGACCACCACCGGCGCCGCGCTTGGCACCAGTCGCCACAGTTCCTGCGCGCGGTCGGGCAGGTCGACGATCACCCACGCCACGCTCTCGGAGGACGCGATCGAGTCCACGTCGCCCACGGGCTCCCCGAAGACCTCGAGCCCACCCGTCCCGACGTCCCACCACCCGAGGACGCGGCGTCCATCGTCGTACCAGGCGATCAACGCTCGATCGGCCCCCACGAACCCCATGGACGCGTTCCCCAGCACCCACATCGGGTAGTCGGCGTCACCGCTCAGCGCAGGCCCGCCCCCACCCACGACGCGGGGAGCCCAGAATCCCGTCTCGTCGCTGAGGGCGACGAGACGGCCATCCGGCGTCCAACGGGGGTGCTGCACGGACGTCCCGGGACCTCCCATGACGTCCGAGACGTCGACGAGGCCCGCTTCGGTGAGGGTGGCCTGCTTCAGGACGGTGGCGTCCCACGGCATGTCGGGGTGGTTCCACTCGATCCACGCGAGCTGGTCGCCGGAGAGTTCGGGGTTGGCGTAGAAGTCGGCCCCGGACGCGAGGACGCGTCCGAAGTCGTCGTTGTCGCCGAACAGGTCGAGCGCCACCAGAGTGGTCACCGCCTCGCCCGCACCGCGATGGTCCTCGCGGACGGACAGCACCAGCCCTCGATCGGGGTGGACGCGGACGTCCCCGAAACGAACGTCCGCGGACGCCGGGGTGATCGCCACCGCACCGTCGACGTCCAGACGCAACAGCGAGCGGGTCGCGTCGTCGCTGCACACGACCACCCCGGCCCTGACGTCGTACGCACCGCCGCCGTACTCCATCACCCGACTCCGGACATTGATCGGCGCGGGCGTCAGGTCGTCGACGACGCCGTCGCGCCAGCGGACCAGGGTGAGCCGTCCGTCCTGACCGGGGCGGGACTCGAGCCAGTAGGCGTCCCCGCCGTCGGCGTGGACGTCGGACAGGCCGGTCGAAGCAGCCAGCACGGACGCGATGCTGATCGGGGACGTCCAGGAGCCGAAGCGCGCGGCACGGGGAGGGGTGGTCATGGGTTCACGCTAGTGGGATCAGGTTCGCAGTGGTGCAGCAGCAGTTTCTGGGGCACAATCGGTGGAAGTACTCCATCGAGGGCTCACCGTGTCAGGCAGCTGGGGAAGGCTCATCTGGCCCGGAGGAGGACACATGGTGGAGACGACACGTGGACTGGTGTTCGTCCACTCAGCGCCGTCCGCGCTGTGCCCACACGTCGAGTGGGCGGTGGGCGGCGTCCTTCGCATGCCCACGCACTTCTCGTGGACGCCCCAGCCCGCCGAGCGTGGCAGCTATCGCACCGAGTACTCGTGGACGGGCGCGCCGGGGACGGCGGCTGCCATCGCCAGCGCGCTCAAGGGGTGGGAACGCCTGCGTTTCGAGGTCACCGAGGAGGCGTCCCGGGCCGTCGAGGCGCACCGTTACTCCTACACCCCGAGCCTGGGTGCCTTCCACGCCATCACCGGCGTGCACGGCGACATCCTGGTCGCCGAGGACCGCATCAAGGCGGCCGTGGCGAGGGAAGCGCTGGGGGGCAAGGGGATTCACGCGGCGCTCGACGAGCTCCTCGGACGTCCGTGGGACGACGAACTCGAGATCTTCCGCCACGCCGCCGAGGGCGCACCGGTGAGGTGGCTCCACCAGGTGGTGTAGCCGTCCCTCACCGGGCACCGCTCAAGCTGTCACAGCATGGAGGCTGTCGATCACAACGGGATGTTGGTGTGCCCACCCCGGACGCCGAAGTCGGCGTCCCGCAGGGCCTTAGCCAGCGCCGAGCGGGTGACCTTGGGACTGATGATCTCGTCCACGACGCCGATCTCGACAGCCTTCTCGACGCCGCCGGCGATGCGCTCGTGCTCGGCGGCGAGCTCCAGTTCGACCTGGGCGCGCGACTCGTCGGGCACTTCGGCCAGCTTCCGGCGGTGCAGGATCCGGATGGCCGCGACCGGGCCCATGACCGCAACCTGCGCACCCGGCCACGCGAAGACCTTCGTCGCACCCAGCGAGCGGGAGTTCATGGCGATGTAGGCGCCGCCGTAGCTCTTGCGCGTCACCAGCGTCACGCGCGGGACGGTTGCCTCGGCGAAGGCGTGCAGCAGCTTGGCGCCGCGTCGCACGACACCGTCCCACTCCTGGCCCACACCGGGCAGGTAGCCGGGGACGTCCACGACGACGACGAGCGGGACGCCGAACGCGTCACACATGCGCACGAAACGGGACGCCTTCTCGGCGCTCAGCGAGTCGAGACAGCCGCCGAGGCGAAGCGGGTTGTTGGCGACGACGCCGACCGTGCGTCCGCCCAGGCGTCCGAGGGCGACGACCATGTTGGGTGCCCAGCGTCCGTGCAGTTCAGACGTCGTCCCGGGATCGAGGATGCCGTCGAGCAGGGGGTGCACGTCGTAGGCGCGCTTGGCCGACTCGGGGAGCAGCGCCTCGAGATCGGTGTCCTCGATCTCGGGGGCCACGCGTCCCTGGCTCGACAGCAGGCAGACGAGTTCGCGCCCGCGGTGCATGGCGTCCGCCTCGTCGTCGGCAGCGATGTGCACGACACCGGAGCGACGCCCGTGGACGTCCGGACCACCGAGGCGCGCCATGTCGACGTCCTCACCGGTGACCGAGCGGACGACCTCAGGACCGGTGACGAAGATGCGTCCCTCGGGGGCGAGGATGACGATGTCGGTCAGCGCCGGGCCGTACGCGGCGCCACCGGCGGCCGCGCCGAGCACGATCGAGATCTGCGGAACCTTGCCGGACGCCCGGGTCATGACGTTGAAGATCTTGCCCACGGCGTGCAGCGAGAGGACGCCTTCCGCCAGTCGTGCGCCACCGGAGTGCCAGATGCCGATGATCGGGACGCGGTCGACGAGCGCGCGGTGGTAGGCCTCGACGACGACATCACAGCCGTCGACGCCCATGGCGCCACCCATGACGGTGGCGTCCGAGCAGAAGGCGACGACGCGATTGCCGTCGATCATGCCGACACCGGCCAGCATGCCGTTGCCGTTGTCGTCGCTGATGAGCTCGAGGGTGCCCTCGTCCATCAGGGCAGCCAGGCGGGTGTTGGGATTGCGCGGGTCGAGCTCGCGGGGGAGCTTCTCCTTGATGGCCGACATGGGGTCTCCTTCTGGAGGTTGGGGGCGCCGACCGACCGCGGACGCGAGTTGCGTCCGCAGGCGGGGCTGGGGTCAGCGGGTCTGGTGGGCGTTGGTCACGGCGACGGCGACGTTGTGCCCGCCGAAGCCGAACGAGTTGTTGAGGGCTGCCAGCGGGCCCTCGGGCAGGGTGCGGACCGTGGTCGCGATGTCGATCCCGAGGTCGGGTTCGAGGTTCTCGATGTTGATCGTCCCGGGCACCTTGCGGTCAACGAGCGCCATCATCGTGGCGAACGTTTCGAGCGCACCCGCGCCACCGAGCAGGTGGCCGGTCATCGACTTGGTGCCCGTCACGACCACGTGGGACGTGTCGTCGCCGAGGGCCTGGCGGATCGAACCGGCCTCGGTCACGTCACCCTGGGGGGTCGAGGTGGCGTGGGCGTTCACGTGGACGATGTCGCGGGGGGTCAGGCCTGCGTCCGCGAGGGCTCGCAGCATGGCCGACTTCTGGCCGTGACCCGTGGGGTCGGGCTGGACGATGTCGTGGGCGTCCGCGGAGATGCCGGCGCCGGCGAGGGTGCCGTAGATCTTCGCACCACGGGCGGTGGCGTGTTCGAGGGTCTCGATCACCATCAACGATGCGCCCTCACCGAGCACGAACCCGTCGCGTCCGGTGTCCCAGGGGCGGGACGCCGTCTCGGGCGAGTCGTTGCGGCGGCTGAGCGCCTGCATGTTGGCGAAGGCCTGGATCGGCAGCGGGTGGATCACTGCTTCGGTGCCACCGACGATGGCGATGTCGGCGCGTCCGAGGCGGAGCATGTCAAGGCCCTGGGCGATGGCCTCGTTGGACGAGGCGCAGGCCGACACCGGGGTGTGGACGCCGGCCTTGGCCTTCACCTTGAGGCCGAGGTTCGCGGCGGGCGCGTTGGCCATGAGCATGGGGATGGCGAAGGGGCTGACGCGGCGTCCGCCCTTGTCGTTCATGATGTCCCACTGGCCCAGGAGTGACTGCATGCCACCGATGCCGGACGCGCAGACGACCGCGAGCCGCTCGGGGTCGATGGTGTTGTCGGCATCCAGGCCCAGGCCTGCGTCCGCCCAGGCCTCGAGGCCGGCGATCAGGGCGAACAGTGCCGAACGGTCAAGGCGCCGGGCCTCGACACGGTCGATGATGGTCTCGGGGTCGACGGCCGACTCGGCCGCGAAGCGGACGGGCATGTCTGCGGCCCAGTCCTGCTTGAGTGTGTGGACGCCGCTCCGCCCAGCCAGCAGGCCTTCCCACGTGGTGGGGGCATCTCCGCCGAGGGGGGTGATGGCGCCGAAACCTGTGATGACAACGGTCGACATGTTGGGGATTCTCCAAATGACTAGAAGCTGCGGTCCGCGGGGGGTGCGGTGGTGCGGGGTCACGGGTGGTGCGGTGTTGCGGTGTTGCGGGTGTCACGTGCCTGGCGCGGCACCCGGACGCATGGCGCCCGGGTGCCCGCGTCGGGCAGGTCGCCGGGAGATCCCGGCGAGGCCTGGCTCAGGCCTGGGCGCGCTCGATGAAGGCCACGGCGTCGCCGACGGTCTTCAGGTTCTTGGCGTCCTCATCGGGGATCGAGACGCCGAGCTTCTCCTCGGCGGCGTAGATGATCTCGACCATGGAGAGCGAGTCGACGTCCAGATCGTCGGCGAAGGACTTGTCCAGCTGGACGTCCTCCACTGCGACGCCGGCAACCTCGTTGACGATGGCGGCGAGCTCGGTGCGGATCTCTTCGGTGCTGGCCATGATGGCCTCCTTCTTGTGTTGTTGATTCGGGTGAACTGCTTACCTGCTGGTCTCGCGGTGCTCGACCGGTTCTGGGGTGGACGCGGACGTCCGGGGGGTGGATCAGGGGAGGGTGACGACCTGGCCGGCGAAGACCAGGCCCGCGCCGAAGCCGATGATGAGGGCCGTCTGGCCGCTCTTCGCATCGCCCGACTCGAGCAGTGCCTCCATGGCGAGGGGGACCGACGCCGCGGACGAGTTGCCCATCTGCACGATGTCGCGGGCCACCACCACCTTCTCGGGCAGCTTCAGGTGGCGCAACATCGAATCGGTGATGCGGTTGTTGGCCTGATGGGGAATGAAGACGTCGAGTTCCTCGGGCTGGAGGCCGGCCTTGGCCAGGGCTTCGTGGGTCTTCTCGGCGATGTAGGTGGTCGCCCAGCGGAAGACCTTCTTGCCGTCCATGTGGATCTTCGGGTTCGTCCCGGGGTCGACGTCCGACCAGGAGTCGATGCTGATGACCTCGGTCTGCTCGGGGGCCGAACCCCAGACGACGGGGCCCATGGCCGGGACGTCGCTCGGGCCGACAATGGCCGCCCCGGCGCCGTCACTGAACAGGAACGCCGTCGAGCGGTCCTCCATGTCGAGCATCCACGACAGCGCCTCGACGCCGATCGTCAGCACATAGGTGGCCTGTCCGGCCCTGACCATCGATTCGGCCATCGCGACGCCGTAGGCGAAACCGGCGCACGCGGCCGAGATGTCGAAGGCGGCGGGCTCGGCGCAACCGAGCTCTCGGGCGACCTCACAGGCGAGCGAGGGGGTCTGCTTGAAGTGCGAGATGGTCGAACAAATCACGGCCCCGACCTGGTCGGGCGTGATGCCGGCGCGCTCGATGGCCTTGCGGGACGCCTCGACGGCGAGCGTCAGCGGCGTCTCGTTCTCGTCGGCCCAGCGGCGTTCGACGATGCCGGTGCGCTGACGGATCCACTCGTCGGTCGAGTCGATCATCGTGCAGATCTCGGCGTTGTCGACGACGCGGCTACCGCGCGCACCGCCGACGGACATCAGGCGCGCGTACTGGGCGCCGCTGGAGGGCTGGATCTGGGCCATGTCGGAAGCCAATCAGTTCGCGGAGTCGGGGGAGTCGGCCGAGTCGGCCGTCGGGTGCAGGCGCAGCAGCGGCTGCCCGGGGCTCACGGGGTCGCCGTCCTCGACCAGCCACTCGACGACGCGTCCGCCGTGGGGCGCCTCGATCTTGACCTGGTCACGGAGGTTGGAGACGCTGCCGATCTCGGTGTGGGGGGCGAGGACGCGGTCCTCGACGACGGTCGAAGCCTTGTCGAAGCGTCCCTTGCCGGGCGAGACCACCAGACGCCAGGTGGGCGTCGTGCCCATGTCGGACGACGACTCGGGTTCGGCGTGCTTCTGGACGAACGCACGGGCGTCGTCCATCTGGTCGGGGGTGTTGAGGCTGAACAGCTCGACGCCCTTGAGGTTCCGCTTCGCGATGCCGGTC
>ERZ795044.3136-NODE-3136-length-14023-cov-6.252434_pt1 | contig 14023 bp, 11 predicted proteins | sample MGYA00375128_ERZ795044 | MGnify/ENA primary metagenome ERZ795044 (study PRJEB30173, sample SAMN05720213) | anaerobic digester metagenome | isolation source: active sludge of municipal wastewater-treating anaerobic digesters | place: USA | collected 2014-12-22 ... | reverse complement strand
GTACGACCGCCGACGCCGTCGACCTGCGCACGTACGCCGCCGGGTCCGCCAGGCGCAACCGGGTCGCGTCGTCGAGCGACATCCCCGCCGGGACGTAGCCGTTGAGCATGTCGTGCGCGCTGGTCTGGTCGGTCACCACATCGGGGACCACGCCGCGGCGCACGAGCTCGGGAAGCACATCGGCGGCATTGCCGACGAGTCCCACCGACAGCGCCGTGCCGGCGGCTGTCGCCTCGTCGATCCAGCGCAGCGCCTCATCGAGTTCGCGCGTCTTGCGGTCGCAGTACCCGGTGGCGAGCCGCTTGTCGATGCGCGACTCGTCGACCTCGACCCCGAGGATCGCGCCGCCGCACATCGTCGCGGCGAGCGGCTGCGCCCCGCCCATCCCGCCGAGACCCGCGGTGAGGACGAAACGCCCCGCGAGCGACCCACCGAAGTGCTGGCGTGCCACGGCCCCGAAGGTCTCGTACGTCCCCTGCACGATCCCCTGCGAGCCGATGTAGATCCACGAGCCCGCGGTCATCTGCCCGTACATCATCAGCCCCTTTCGCTCCAACTCGCGAAAGACATCCCACGTCGCCCAGCGCCCCACGAGGTTGCTGTTGGCGATGAGCACGCGCGGGGCCTCGGGTTGCGTGCGAAAGACGGCGACCGGCTTCCCGCTCTGCACGATCAGCGTCTCGTCGTGCTCCAGCGCCCGCAACGACGCGACGATGCCATCGAACGCCTCCCAGCTCCGCGCGGCGCGCCCGGTCCCCCCGTACACCACCAGGTCGTCCGGGCGCTCGGCCACGTCGGGGTCGAGGTTGTTCATCAGCATGCGCAGCGCCGCCTCCTGCTGCCATCCCTTGCAGGAGAGCGTCGTCCCGCGCGGGGCGCGGACGGGGCGTGGGCCGGCGACCGATCGGGCCGTAGGGGACATGGCGGCGTCGCGAGAGGGAATGGTAGCCGGTGCCCTAGTCATGGACAGCCGGCATGCAGCTGTCGAGCGCGCCCTGCGCGATGAGTGCGCCGGCCGCGTTGATGTCGGTGGCAAGCACCCGATCGCGCCCGAGCGGTGGGACCACGCTTCGCAATGCCGAGTACGCCCGCTCCACCGCCACGCTCGACCGCAGGGGGCGCCGATAGTCGATCCCCTGCATCGCACAAAGCAGCTCCACGGCCAGCACATGCCGCACGTTCTGCACGATGCGACGCAACTTGACCGCGGCACCCATCGCCATCGGGACCACGTCCTCCTTGCCACCGTCGGTGGGGATCGTGTCGACGCTCGCCGGGTGTGACAGCACCTTGCACTCCGACGTCACCGCCGCGGCCGTCACCTGGGCCATCATGAAGCCCGAGCTCACCCCCGCGTCGCTCGTAAGGAATGGCGGCAATCCCTGGTTGAGGTCGGGATGCACCAGGCGATCGATACGGCGCTCCGACATCGTCGCCAGGTTGGTCAGGGCGATGGCCAGGAAGTCGCACACCATCGCCACCGACTGCCCATGGAAGTTGCCACCGCTGATCATCTCCCCGTCCTCGAAGACGAGCGGGTTGTCGGTCGCGGCGTTGAGCTCGCGACTCACCACCCCGTCGGCGAAGTCGAGCGCCTCGAGGATCGGGCCGTGCACCTGCGGGATGCAGCGCAGTGCATACGCATCCTGCACGCGCGGGTCGTTGAGCCGGTGCGACTCGCGAATCTCGCTGTCGCTGAGCAGCGCCCGAAGGAGCGCCGCCGAGCGCAGCTGCCCTGGCTGGCCGCGCACCTCGTGGATGCGCGCGTCGAAGGCGACCGGCGTGCCTAACAACGCCTCGAGCGTCGCCGCTCCCGTGACGTGCGCGGCGCGCCACAGCGTGCGCGCATCGTGCAGGGCGAGCGACGCCAGCGCCGTATGGGCCTGCGTCCCGTTGACCAGCGCCAGCCCTTCCTTGGGTTGCAGCGTCACCGGGGTGAGACCGTGCGCGGCCATCACCTCGGCGGCCGGGCGCTCCACACCATCCTCGACCAGCATCCCCTCGCCGATGAGCCCTAACGCGAGATGGGAGAGTGGAGCCAGGTCGCCGCTCGCCCCGACGCTCCCTTGCTCGGGAATCGGCGGATGGATCCCGGCGTTGAGCATCGCGAGGAGTTGCTCCACGACGCTGGGACGGATCCCCGAGCATCCTTTCGCAAGGCAGTTGGCGCGCAGGAGCATCATCGCGCGCGTCTCCGCGTCGCTCAGCCGCGGCCCCACCCCGCACGAATGCGAGCGGATCAGGTTCACCTGCAGCTCGGCCAGTCGATCGGGCGGGATCGCGACGTCGGAGAGCTTGCCGAAGCCCGTCGTGATCCCGTACACCACCTCGTTGCGTTCGACGATCCCGTCGACGATCTCGCGCACGCGGGCCAAGCGCTCGCGAGCCTCGGGGGCGAGGGCGACCCGGGCGCCGCGTCGCGCGACTGCGACGACGTCGGCGATGGACAGCGAGCGGCCGTCGAGGACGACTGTTGGGGAATCCATGGGCGGAATGTCGACGGGGCTAACGGGCATCGCAACCCCGAGACGGACGACGGGCCCGGCGCGCGTCAGGCGCTGGGCCGCCGGACACTCCGGGGCCGCCTATTGGATCGAACGGTTCCCCGTGTAGCCGCGCGGGAACTGCGGGCGGTCGTAGTTGAACTTGATGTCCGGCTGTGCCTTGAGCGCGATGAAGAAGTTGAACGAGAAGTTCCCGTTCGGCGATCGCGAGAAGGCAAAGATCGCATCCCAGTCGTGCAGCTCGCGTTGCAGGCTCACGACGTGCGAGGCGAACTCGTTGCGCTGCACGTCGTAGGTGGTCTGCCACTGGGCGCCCCACTTCTCGGTGATGTGGAAGGACATGTTGCCCTGGACGCTGGACTGCGGTGGCGACACGAAGTACGTGCTCCCGCGCGTCGTGCTCTCGTACGGATTGCTCACCGAGCCCGAGGTCTGCTGTTGCCGCACGCAGGCGTCGTAGCCCAGCGGATTCGACAGCCGGAACTGCTCGCAGACGATAGTGGGGTCGAGCGACTGGACGTTGCTCCCCGTGGGCGGCCGCTGGCGCGACGCCGAGTAGGAGAGATTGACGCGCCACCCCTGCCCCGACGGAATCTGCAGCGCCGCCTGGTTCACGCTCCCCTGGATGGGGCGGTTGGCCACCAATCCGCCCCCCATGCCACCCGAGCCGCGCTGCTGCTGCACGCCGCCGGGCCCTTGCCCCTGACGGGTCTCGCGCGAGCGGCGTTCGGCCTCGTCCATCATGCGGATGCCTAACATGCGCGCCATGCCGCGCACCAGCGGCGAGTTGCCGTCGAGCGAGAGCGTCCCGCGCATCCCCTCGCGATAGGGCTTGAAGCGGGCGGTGTCCGAGACCGGGTCACCCTGGAACAGCGAGTAGCTCACGCCGAAGTCGAAGCCCGGCAGCAGGTCCGAGCGCGCCGTGTAGTCGAAGTTGCGGTTGTTGAGCCCAGTCCCGCCGGTCGACTTGCGCGCGCGCACGAAGTCGTACGACAGCGTGGTAAAGGTCAGCGACAGGAGCTTGATCTTCCGCTCGTTGTCGGGCCCCACGCCGCCACTGGAGGCCGCCCCCCCAAACCCGCCGGTGCCGCTGGGAAAGCCCTGCCCTCCGACCGCACCGGGGAGTCCCGGGGCGCCGGCCGAGTCGCCCCCGGCAAGGCGAGCCGACGTCGAGTCTCCGTCGGTGTCGCGCCCGCGCAGCTTGGCCTCGAAGACGGTCGAAAGCCCCAGCGAGATCGTGTTCTGCTCGTTGTTCCCGAGGTAGCCCTGCGCGATGTCACCCATCGCCGCGAGGAACTCGTTCGAGACGTTCCCCTTGGGCGTGTAGGCGAACTGCATCGTCGGCTCGATCGAGTGACGGATGGCCGCGACCGGGCCGAAGCCGGGGAAGAAGCGATAGAGCTTGGGACCGAGCGAGACGCCGTAGCTCGGACGCATCGACTGCGTGAGGAACTTCCCCCCGGTGCGTTCGGTGCGCACCACCAGCGGCGAGCGCCCATCGACCTTCTGGAACGAGACGGACGGTGTGAGGTTCCAGGACCCCTGGAAGAACGACGGTAGGTTGAATCCCGTGTCCCAGTCGAGCCCCGTCACGTAGTCACGGGCGAAGACGCGCTCGACGCGCGACGTCGTGTCGTTGACGTTGGTGTAGATGGTGCGGCGCTGCGGAAAGTCGTTGAGCTGGTCGCTGATGCGGATCGAGTTGCGCCAGTTGAAGCCGTAGATCTGCACCGGCGTCTCGAAGCTGATCGTGGAGCGGCGCGTGTTGCGTCGCACCTTGGTGCTGTCCAGCACCCCGGTGAGCGAGTCGCGGCGGTAGCGATAGGCGAAGTCGCCCACCTGGTCGATGTCGAAGCTCTGCGAGTTGGTGATGTTGAGCCCAGGCGACCAGGTGAAGTTCTCCCCGACCCGGATCGGCTTGGTGGTGATGCCCAGGCTCGGGAAGTCGCGGTCCAGCTGCGAGCGCCCCGGGTACTGCGTCTGCGTGCCGCCGATGTTCACCGTCACCGGTCCGCGTCCCGTCGTGTAGTTGAGCGACGAGCGGATCGTCTGCAACGACTGTTGCGGGTTGAAGCTGATGTTGCGCTGGATCGTGGTGTTGGTGACGTAGTTGAACGTGGCGTTGAGCCGCGTGCGCTGCGAGAACTCCTGCTGGTGGTTGAGCGAGTACTGGATGTTCGTCTGGCCGTTGCGCAGGTAGTGGTACGACGAGGCCAGCGTCCCGCTGATGAAGCGGTCGCGCCACTTGTACTGCATCTGCCCGGTGAACTTGAGGTAGCCGGGGTCGAATGCCGTCGATCGCGCGTCGGAGCGCCAGTCCATCGACACCTGCGCATCGACGTAGTCGTTGAGCGCGAAATAGTAGCCGATGTCCTCGATCGTCCGGCGCATGAAGGGGCTCTGCCGGAAGATCTGGTTGAAGCCCAGGCGCGGGGCGAGGATCCCGCTGCGACGCCCGGGCCGCATGTCCTGGAAGACGAACGGGAGCCACATGACCGGGACGTCGGCGATGTACAGAATCGCCGGCCGCGCCACCATCACGTTCTTCGATACGAGCTTGAGCTCGCGCGCCGCGAAGTGATAGTGGGGCTCCAACTCTTCACAGCTGGTCAGCCACCCGTCGCGCGCATAGAACGCCGACTGTCCGGTGTCGCTCGAGTCGCCCTTGAAGGCGGCCACGTTGCCGTGGACGATCCAGCGCTGCCCGCTCTCCACCGACGTCGTCACGTCGCGCACCACGCCACGACGGTTGTTCACGTCGTAGCGAATGCTCCCCAGGGCGAGGATGTCGTCCTGTCCCTGCGACGGATCGCGCAGCAGCAGCGTGTCGCCACGCGCGATGACGATGTTGGTGCTGTCGTTGAACTGAATGGTGTCGCCGACGAGCGTCGCCGAGTCGCGCTGCACCGCCGCGCGCTTCCCCACCAGGTTCATCGTGTGCTCGAGCGCCTTGAAGATGACGTTCTTCCCCTGGTAGCGGGTGACGCTGAAGCCCCGCCGCGTCAGGAGGTCGCTCATCACCGAGTCGGGAGCGTCCCACTCCACCATGAGGCGCGCCTTGGCCGAGTCGAGTCCGCCGCGCCCGATCGATTCGCGTTCGCGCAGCGTGTCGCCCGCCGTCCGCATGGCGAGCGTGAAGAGCGAGTCGGCGATCACCCTGGCCCGGAGCGTATCACCGCCCGCGAGCGTGCGGGCGATGGAGTCGGCGCGCACGCGCGCCAGCGCCTCCAGCTGCACCTGCTTGATCGAGTCGGCGCGCGACCTGGGTGTGGCCTCGCCGCGCGCCGGCGTGCGAACGACTGGCCGCTGCGCTTGGGCACTCCCCGCCATCGCGGCCACACCGAGCACCACCGCGAGTGCCGCCAGTACGTGCGACAGCACGCGCGTCAGCACGCGCGTCAGCACGCGCGTCAGCACGCGCACCAGCACGGGCGCCCGCGCGCCGCGCCACGACGTCACGCGACCGCTCCCGACCCCTCGGCCTCGGCGAGGCGCGCCGCTTCACGCCGCTGCTTGCGACGGTAGACGAAGACCGAGCACACCACGCTCAGCTCATACAGCAGGTAGAGCGGGATGGCGATCGCCAGGAGCGACAGCGGATCCTGCCCCGGCGTGATGAAGGCCGACGTCACGAGGCAGATCACCGTGGCGTGGCGGCGGAACTTGTTGAGGAACGCCGGCGTCACGATCCCCAGCGCGGTGAGCGCGAGCACCGCGATCGGCAGCTCGAACACCGCCCCCAGCACCAGCGACAAGGAGACCACGAAGTCGAAGTACGCCCCCGCCGTGATCATCGGGGTAAGCGAATTCGTCTGGATGCTGTAGAACATCTTCAGCGTGATCGGGATGATCCCGAAGAACGCCAGCGACACCCCACCCAGGAAGAGCAAGGCGCCGAAGATGAGGACGGGGATGATGACCCGCTTCTCGTGCTTGTAGAGCGCCGGCGAGAGGAATCCCCATACCTGCCAGACGAGCACGGGCGACGCGAAGATGGCGCCCAGGGCGAACGCCATGCTCATCGTGATCTTGAACGGATCCGCCGGGTGCGTATACACCAGCTGGTTCCCGCTCAGGTACGGGAGGATCGGCCGCTCGAGGATCAGGATGATGTCGAACCGCAGCAGGAGCGAGAAGGCGGCGACCACGCCGGCGATGAGCGCCACCAGCGCGCGCAGGATGCGCCACCGCAGCTCCTCGAGGTGATCGAGGAACGGCATCTCCGACTGCTGTCCAACGTCTGCCATCCTGAGTTTGTCCGCTCCTATCGATTCGTGCGCAGCCACTCGCGGGCGAGATCAGCCTCGTCCGACTGCGGATACTCGCGCACCACGCGATCCATCGCGCTCCGCGCATCGGGGCGCTTCCCCTGTCGCGCCATGGAGAGCGCCAGCTTGTACAGCGCCGTTGCCGCGCGCGTCGAGCGGGGATACTTGGCGACGACCGCCGCGTAGGCGGAATCGGCCGCGCTGTTCGTCCCTTCCGCCGCAAACGACTCGGCGATGTTGATCTGGGCGTCCGGGGCCAGCTCCGAGGTGGGATAGAGCCGGAGCAGTTCCTCGAAGCCGGCGCGCGCCGCGGAATAGCTCCCGCGCCGCAGTTGATCATACGCCAGCTGGTACAATTGGTTCGGCCCCGGGGCGGCCTGGACCGGGGCAGCGGCGGCCGTGTCCCCCGGCACCGGGGCGACCGGCGGCACCACCGCCTGCGGCGGCCGAGCCTCCATCTCCGCCCGCAACTCCTGCAGGCGGCGCTGGCTCTGGCCGGTGAGCTCCTGCACCTGCAGCAGCTGCTGCTGGATGCTGCGCAGGTCGCCACGCGTGTCGCCCTGGAAGCGGGCGAGCCGGTCGCTCGCCGCCCGCACCGAGTCCGCCACCGTGCCTAACGCCGCGGCCACCGCCGCCACCTGGCGCGCCCGGGCCGAATCGGCGCGGGCGGCTTCGGTGCGAAAGTTCAGGATGTCGCCCTGGAGCACCCGCATGTCGCTGCGCGTGGCGAAGCAGCCCCCCGTGACCACGAGGGCCAGCGGCGCCAGGGCACGCACCAGCCGCCCGGACATCACTTGGGCGCGACGAGGGCGTCGCCGCCGGCGATGATCTCGAACTCGGCGCGGCGGTTCATGCGCCAGGACTCCTCGTTCGCGTCCGTCACCGCCGGGCGTTCCTCGCCGAACGAGACGATCTCGAAGCGCCCGCCGTCGATCCCCTGGTCGGAGAGGTAGCGCTTGACCGCCGCGGCACGCCGCTGGCCTAACGCGAGGTTGTACTCGTCCGAGCCGCGCTCGTCGGTGTGGCCCGCCACCCGGATGCGCAGCGACGGGTTGGCACGGAAGATCGGCAGCTTCGCGTCCAGCGTCGCCCGTGCGTCGCTCGAGAGCTCGTCCGAGTCATACTCGAAGTACACCGGGGCGGCGAGCGCCGCCTTGGTCGCCGCGATGGCGCGCTCGTACGCCGCCTTCTCGGCCGCCGCATTGGCCGCGGCGATGGAGTCGGCCACGCGCTTCTCACGCAGGGCGATGCTGTCGCGGCAACGCTGGTCGCACGTCGGGGACGGCGTCGGGCCAGCGCCAGGCGTCGGCGTCGTCTCCGGCTTCTTGCGGCAAGCGGAGACGGCGGCGAGGGCGAAGACCGACAGGGCGAGTACGCGAGATCCACGAGTCATGACAGGTTCCTTTCGCTGGGGCTGGGGGAGGTGGGGTATGAGTTCAGCGAGTACGAAGCAGCGGCGGTGACCACGCACCAAATCGCGCCCCGGCAGGGGCGCGCGTCAACTGTCGAACGGTGTTCGATTCCACATCGAGGACCCACAACTGCCGCGAGCCCCCGCGATCGGAGGTGAAGACCACGTGGCGCGAATCCGGCGCCCACGATGGCTGTTCGTTCGCCCCTTCGCTCGTGTGCCGCTTGACGAGACGGTCTCGAAGGGAGATCGACATCACCTGCATGCGGCCGCCAAGCTGCGCCTCGAAGGCGATGAGACGTCCGTCGGGCGACCAGTCGGGATTGGCGCGATACGGCTGGTCGACATAGTCGCGCGTCAGCAGGTCGGCGTTGGTCCCATCGGCGTCGGAAATATACACCTCGGGATGGCCCAGCCTTCCGGACGTGAAGGCGAGGCGACGCCCATCGGGCGAGAAGCTCGGCTGGGTGTTGTCGCTCCCGCGTCCCACCGTGATGCGTCGGGCCGGGTCGGTGCCGAAGGCGTTCGTGGCGTACAGGTCGGTCCCCGACTCCCCGCCATGGGCGTAGGCGAGCGTGTAGCCGTCGGGGGCGAAGGTCGGCGTCATGTTGAGCCCCGCGCGCGTCGGCAGGACCCGCGTCGCCCCGCCAATCTCGCGGACCACGATCTGTTGCCCCGTGGGGCCCATCGTCATGTACGCGATGTGCGATGCCTTGGGGTGCCAGACGGGCGACATCGCCGTCCCCGCCGAGGTGATTGCGAGTGCATTGGCCCCGTCGCTGTCGACCTGCCAGACGCGCCCCCCACTCACGTACAGGATCCGCGTGGCCGCGACGCCGCGCACGCCCGTGATCCACTGCTCGATTTCGTCCGCTACCGCGTGCAGCGCGAGGCGCCAGTCGGCGGAGAGCGCTCCGGCCGGCAGCGGAAAGGCCTTCGCGCGCTCGACGACCCCCTTGGCCGCGTTATGCACGGCGACCTGGATGCCGAACGAGGTCGGCGTGACCTGCAGGATGGCCGCCGCGCCCAGGCGCGTGAACAACGCGTAGTTTGGCTTCGCCGACGTCCCGTTGCCGAACGGCGGGATCGCCGAGGGGGCGAGGGCAACGACGTCGATGCGATCGCCGTGCTGGAAATCGCGCTGCAGGATCGCGCGAATCGAATCGCCCGCCGTGCCATCGACCGGGAGCACGAGGACGCCGGGACGCGCGCCGGCGTAGACCAGCCCGATGCGCACGCCCGCGACAGTGGTGTCCTGCGCGCGAAGTGGCGCGGTGAGCGGCGCACAGAGCGAGGCTCCGAGCGCGGCCACGAGGGCCAGGAGAGGGACGAGCGAAGGCGCACGACGGCGCAGCAGTGACATCAGCGGATGAGTTGCGGATCGAAGCTGAAAATAACCGTCAGGACATCGTCCCTGAATCCATCAGGGAGCGGACCGAACGCGCCGGAGCGCGCCGCGGCCTCTACCGCCCCCTGGGCCTCGAGGTCGAACTCGTACGATCCCGACCGACGACGGAACTGGAAGCCGTTCATGCTGCCGTCCCGTCGGATGAAGAAGAGCACTTCGGCCACCAGCGTCTGTCCGGCGCGCGGCTTGAAGCGCAGGGCGATCTGGCGGACGATGTTCTCCAGATAACCCGGATAGGGAAACGGGATCCCTTGCACGCTGACGTTCGCGACGTCGGTCCCCCTCCCCCCCTCGGCCCCGCCGCCCGCCTTCGGGGCCGGCGTGTTGCGCGTCTGTCCGGGCTTGGCGTTAGGCACCGGCGTCGACTTGACAGGGGCCGGCTTGCGCGGCGCCTTCTTTATCGGCACCGGGGTCTCGTCAGGCGCCTCGGCGCGCTTGGGCGGTGGCGTGTCCGCCGCCGGCGCCGCCGCCTGCTCCGACACCTGTCCGATCGCCCGCGGTCCGGGTGGTGCGGCGATCAGGTCCACCTGGTACACGGGCGGAAGGGCCAGCGGCTTGTCCCGGGCCACGACCACCGCCAGCACCACCAGTGAGAGGTGCAGGACCAGAGAGACCGTGGCGGGAAGCCCCATCCCCGCGCGTCGGGTGCGCGTCGTCACGCCCCCGGTACCGGTGCACGGTCAGTCGGCATTCTCGCGCGATCGGTCACGGCTTCTCCGGCTCCACCACCATCCCCACACCACTCGTCCCGGCCTTGACCATCACGCCGAGGACACGGGCGACCACGCCGTACGGCACGGAGGCGTCGGCCCGCAGGTAGACGCCGCGCTTCCCGCGCTGTTCCGACAGCGCGGTGTAGGCCGCGCTGAATTCCTCGAACGTCATCCTCGTCTCGTCGACGAAGACGTTCCCTTTCCGGTCGATCGTGACCACGAGTCCGCTCTTGGGCTCGAGCGCGCGGGCCTCACCCTTCGGCAGCTGCACGTCGACGCCGCCCTGCATCATGGGCGCCGTGATCATGAAGATCACCAGGAGGAGCATCATCACGTCGATGAGGCTCACCACGTTGATCTCGGCGTTGAGCGGCGTGCGCTCGCCCCGTCGGCGCGCCATCGACGGCTAGATGCGCTCCTCGCGCACCAGCAGGGCGATGAGTTCCGAGCCGAATCCCTCGAGTTCCCCTTCGATGCGATTCAGCCGATTGGCAAAGATGTTGTACGCGAAGACCGCGGGAATGGCGACGGCGAGCGCAGCCGCCGTGGCGGTGAGGGCCGCGGCGACACCAGGGGCAACCGAGGCCACGCTGCCCGATCCACTGGTCGCGATGCCGACAAACGACTGAATGATGCCGAGCACCGTCCCGAACAGCCCGATGAGCGGCGACGCCGAGCCGATCGTCGCCAGCCACGGGACGTAGTGCGCCAGCGTGTCACGCTCCGACTCGGCCTGCGAGTCGAGCACCAGGCGCAACGCCTCGAGTTGCGACGCGCTGAAACGCGCCGTGCGGTCGGTCGTGGCCGCCATCGCCGGACGCGTGTCGGACATGAAGCGCTCCGCCCGATCCAGCACATGGGCAAACGGGCTCGCCCCGCCCTTGCGCGCGAGCGCCGCCACGTCGGAGAGCCCCTTGGCCTTGTCGAAGCCGTCCATGAAGATCCGCGACGCTCGCGTGACGCGACCGAACTCGCGCCACTTGGCCAGGACGATCGTCCAGCTCACCAGCGACAGCACAGCGAGAACCCCCAGGACCGCCTTGGTGACCGGGTCGGTCGAGAGGAGGAGGTCCCACGCCGAGGTGGGAACCGCCCCCCCCATCTGCGCCAGGGGCGCCCAGGTCACGCCGCGCCCCCGCGCGCCTTGGCCGCGAAGTACTCGAACGTGCGCCGCGTCCCTTCGGCGAGCGTCATCTCGGGCCGCCAGCCCAGTTCGCGCGCGGCCTTGTCGATGTTGACCGAGGAGCGCTGCTGTTCGCCCAGGCGCGCCGGGGCGTGCTGCACCGGAACGTTGGAGCCGGCGGCCCCCTGCAGCGCCGCGGCGAGGTCGAGCACCGTCGTCTCGACGCCGGTTCCCACGTTGTAGGCTCGCACGTCGACCTGCGCGGCGGCGGGGAGCGTCGCCTCGGCAGCGGCCAGGTTGGCGCGCGCCACGTCGCCGGCGTACACGTAGTCGCGCGTCTGCAGCCCCTCGCCGAACACCGTGAGCGCCTCTCCCTTCAGGATGCGGTTGCAGAAGATCGCCACGACCCCCGCCTCGCCGTGCGGATCCTGGCGCGGACCGTAGACGTTCGCGTAGCGCAGCGCCACGGTGTCGAGCCCGTGAATGCGCGCGTAATACCCCATGTAGTACTCCACCGACAGCTTCGCGATCCCGTACGGCGACTGCGGATCCTTGGGCATCGACTCCACCGTGGGCACGCTCACGAAGTCGCCGTAGATCGCCCCGCCCGTCGACGAGAAGATGACGCGCGTCTGGTGTCCCGATGTGCGCACCGCCTCGAGCAGGTTGAGCGTCCCGACGATGTTGACCCCGGCATCGTACATCGGGTCGTTCACGCTCTTGCGCACGTCGATCTGCGCCGCGAGGTGGCAGAGGACGTCGTAGCGCCCGCCGCGCACCAGCGCCGCCGCGTCAGCCGACCCGATGTCCGCCACGTGCAACGTGGCGCCGGCCGGGACGTTCTCGCGCTTGCCTGACGAGAGATTGTCGACGATGTCGACGTGATAGCCGCGACTGAGGAGCAACTCGGTGACGTGCGAGCCGATGAAGCCGGCACCGCCGGAGACGAGGGCGCGGCGGCTCATGCGCGGGCTCCGGCAATGAGCGGGAGGGCGGCGGGCTGGCGGCCCGCGGCGCACGGCACGCGAAGCTGGGCGAGTGGCGTCACGGCGATCCTTTCCTCATGGGGTTCGAGAGATGTACGGCCGGCCTATCGAGCCGGCGCACCACGCGTGTGTCGGCGAGCGACACTCCGATCGGTCGCCGACGACCCGGCGGCTAGACAAACGGCGCCGGGGATTCCCCAGCGCCGTAGCCTAACATCTCGTCGTCGGCGTGCATGGGACGCGAGCTTCGCGCACAATGTAACCTCGCGGGCACCCCTCAGGGGAGCGGACGGGCAACCCGGACGGGGGTCCCCTCGCCCAGCGCCGGCTGCGACTGCCGAACGATCAGCGCGCTCGCGCCGCGCAACGAGACGCGCATCACAATTCCCTGCGCGACCTCGCCCGACGTCGCCTCGCGATCTCTCGCCTCGAGATCGCGGTAGAAGGTCACGCGGTCGCCAGCGCGAACACCGCGCGCCGCACCGACATCGACCAGCACCATGTGCTGAAGCGTGGGCAGTACCGCGCCGTCGATCACGGCGACGACCGCCCCGCTCGCACCGGCGTCGTGCTCCGCCGATCCGGCGCCACGCTCGGCCACTTCCGCCGGCGGCACGACCAGGCGCACGCCTTCCTCGATCGTCCCGAACTTGGCCACGATCACCCCCTCGCTCCCCCGCGCGGCCGAATCCGCCCGGACCACGCGCACCACCCCCAAGGGGAGGACGACCCGCCCTACCCCCGCGATGGAGTCGCCGAGCGAGATTGCGAGGTACTCGCGCCCCATCCGCGCGGGCTCGGCCATCGGCGCCGAGAGCGACACGCGATCGTACAGGTGCAATTCGCGCCCCCCCGCGTTCCCCGCGACGGCCGGGACGTCGAGCCGACGACGCACGGCGCCCGCGCGCTCCGCGACCGTATCGTCGTCGAGCCAAGGCGCGGTGAGCCGCTCCCGCAGGAGCGCCCCGTTCGCCCCCCCTGCCCCCGCGACAGTGCCTCCGACGGCGTTCTCGGCGCCATCAGCCGCGGGCGCCGCTCGCACCACCGAGGGTTCGCTCACTGCGCCTGCCGCCTGAAGCCCCAGCGTGGGTGGCGGAACCAATACCGCGGTCGAGCGCTGGACGCCGAAAAAGACCGTCCGGCCCGCGAAGCGCGCGTAGAACTCGTCGAGCGAGGCTCCACCCTCCTTCGGGAGTTCGGCGACGCCGTTCGACACCTTGGTGGGGAGCGCGTCTGCCGCGTCGCCGGGGAGGATGAGGCGCGTTCCAGCGGGAAGGGTTCGGGCGCTCGCGACCACGGAGCGATTGAGCGCCGCGATCTCCTCCCATCGATGCCCGTCGCCCAGATAGCGCGCCGCCAGGCTCCAGAGTGTCTCCCCTTCGGCGACGACGTGCGTGCGTGCCGCGCCTCCTCCTGTCGCCGGGCGAGACTGCAGCGAGGACGCCGAGGCAACGCGCACGGAATCGGTCGCGCCCCGCGTCGCTTGGGCGTGAAGCGCGACGGGAGCGAAGAGCGCTCCCGCCGCGAGCCACGCACCGATCATCCGATCAGAACGGGAGGTCGTCCTCATCCGTCTCGAGGGCATTCGGGAAGTCCTCGAAGTCGTCGCC
>ERZ795044.3135-NODE-3135-length-14026-cov-12.539689_pt1 | contig 14026 bp, 14 predicted proteins | sample MGYA00375128_ERZ795044 | MGnify/ENA primary metagenome ERZ795044 (study PRJEB30173, sample SAMN05720213) | anaerobic digester metagenome | isolation source: active sludge of municipal wastewater-treating anaerobic digesters | place: USA | collected 2014-12-22 ... | reverse complement strand
CATGGCATCTCCGTAGCGTTGTACAACACGGCTTTTGGCCTCATCATTGCCATTCCCTCGCTGATCTTCTGGCGCTATTTCCGGGCCCGGGTGGACTACTATCTGCTCACACTGGAACTGGCCTCCGAGCGGCTGGCGCGGCACCTGGTGAGCTTGCGCAAATCATGAACTTTCGCGGAACCTCCTCGCGCGAAGAGCCCGAGATCAACCTGATTCCGTTCATCGACGTGCTGCTGGTGGTCCTGATCTTCCTGATGCTGTCCACCACTTACAGCAAGTTCACCGAACTCCAGTTGAAGCTGCCCGTGGCCGATGCCGACGTGCAGCGCGATTACCCCAAGGAATTACTGGTCTCCATCACCAGCGATGGTGCCTACGGCGTGAACAAGGTACCCGTGGCGGGCCGCGACGTGGCCACGCTGAGCGCCGCGCTGGCTGAAGGCGCCAAGGCCGGCAAGGAAACGGTCGTCGTCATCAGCGCCGACGCCAGCGCCAAACACCAGTCAGTCGTGACCGTAATGGAGGCAGCGCGTCGGGCCGGCCTGGTACAAATCACGTTTGCCACGCAGTCAACGGCGCAGGGCGGCGGAAAGTAACTCCATGGCCGGGTCGTCACGGCCAGCCATCGAGAGAACACTGGTTCATGCCTGGGCCCGCCGGGGCTTGATTGCCTGGGTGCTGTGGCCCTTCTCCCTGCTGTTTGGCTTGTTGGTACGCTTGCGCCGATTGCTGTACCGCGTGGGTATTTTCAGCGTCCATCGCGTGAACGTCCCGGTTATCGTCGCGGGCAATGTGATCGCCGGCGGCTCGGGCAAAACACCGGTCGTGATGGCGCTGGTGAAACACCTGCAGGCAAGAGGCCTGAAACCGGGCGTGGTGTCACGTGGTTACGGACGAAGCACCACAGATTGCCGGGAAGTCCAGACCGGCAGCCCGGCATCGGAGGTGGGCGACGAGCCGGCGCTGATCAAAAGAGCGTTATCCGGGGAGTCTGTCGTTCCTGTCTTTGTGGGCCGCAGCCGTTTTGAAGCTGCCAGCGCGTTGTTGGCGACGTACCCGCAAACCAGCGTGATCGTGTGTGACGACGGACTGCAACACCTCGCGCTGCATCGCGATATCGATATCTGTGCATTTGATGATCGCGGTGCAGGCAACGGCTTCATGCTACCGGCTGGCCCTTTGCGCGAGCCCTGGCCCCGGGCGGTCGATCTGTTGCTGCACACGGGGACCAACCCCGCATTTGCGCGGGGGTTTCGCGCGTCGCGTGCTCTGAGCCCCCATGCATTGCAGAGCGACGGAACCCCCATCGCGCTGACAGCACTGGCTTCTACGGCCAGCGCACCATTGCTGGCTGTGGCCGCCATCGCTCAGCCAGAGGCCTTTTTTGCCATGCTGCGGGCTCAGGGCCTGCAACTGTCGAAAACACTTGCGCTGCCAGATCACTATGATTTCGATAGCTGGTCACGCCCATCTGATAAGGCCTACGCACTGATTTGTACCGAAAAAGACGCCGTCAAGCTGTGGCCAGACCATCCCGACGCACTGGCAGTACCCCTGGTGTTCACGCCGGAGCCCGCCTTCATGCAGGCGCTGGACAAGTTGCTGGATGCCTTGCCCCAAAAGTTATCATCTCCCCATGGACACACGACTTCTTGAACTTCTGGTCTGCCCCGTCACCAAGGGCCCGCTGCAATACGACCGCGAGCACCACGAGTTGATCTCGCGCAGCGCGCGCCTGGCCTATCCGGTGCGTGACGACATTCCCATCCTGCTGGAACACGAAGCGCGCGTGCTGACGGACGAGGAACTGGGGCTGTGAAACCCTGGCTGTAGATCCATGCGCTTCACCGTCTTGATTCCTGCCCGGTTGGCGTCTACCCGCCTGCCTAACAAACCGCTGGCCGACATTGGCGGCTTGCCCATGATCGTGCGGGTGGCCCAACGGGTCATGTCGGGTACGGACTCCCGTGTGGTGGTCGCGGCCGACAGCGCGGAAATCATCACCGCGTGCCAGGCTCACGGCATCGAAGCCGTTTTGACCCGCACCGATCACCCGTCGGGCAGTGACCGGCTGGCCGAGGCTTGCAACATCCTCGGCCTGAGGGACGACGAAATCGTGGTGAACGTCCAGGGTGACGAACCCTTGATCGACCCTGCTCTGGTGAGCGACGTGGCCAGCCTGTTGCTGCACCACCCGCAGATGAGCATGAGTACCGCCGCGCATCCGATTGATACGCTGGCTGATTTCAGCAACCCCAACATCGTCAAGGTGGTGCTGGACGCGAACAACGTGGCACTGTATTTCAGCCGCGCGCCCATTGCCTTCGCGCGTGATTTTCCCGGACAGGCCTGGTGGCAGGACGATGCACAGTCAAGCCCCGGGATGGCAGGTGCGGCACCACTGCGCCACGTCGGCATTTACGGCTACCGCGCCGGTTTTTTGCGGCTTTTCCCGACGTTGCCACGCGCGCCGATTGAAATCGTCGAGGCGCTGGAGCAGCTACGTGCCATGTGGCATGGGCACCGCATCGCCGTGCATGTCACCCACCGGGCACCCGGGCCAGGGGTGGACACACCGGAAGACCTGGAACGGGTTCGCCTACTGTTCAAGGCATGAGCCACCGCCACGGAGTCTGACGTAAGCGAAGCCGAAGGTGGCACGTGCTATTCTTCGTCCTAATGAAGAGGCGTGGCGACATGGGCATCGGGTTCCAACCGACCGCGCACAACTGAATTTTTCGATCCGAGGAACTCCATGAGACTGATTTTGTTGGGCGCACCCGGCGCGGGCAAGGGAACGCAGGCTTCCTTTATCTGCCAGAAATACGGTATTCCCCAAATCTCAACCGGAGACATGCTGCGTGCGGCTGTCAAAGCGGGCACGCCGCTGGGTCAACAGGCTGACGCGGTCATGAAGTCTGGCGGTCTGGTGAGTGACGATCTGATCATCAATCTGGTGAAAGAACGCATTGCACAGGCTGACTGCGCCAACGGCTTCTTGTTTGACGGTTTCCCGCGTACCCTGCCCCAGGCCGATGCCATGAAGGCTGCGGGCGTCAAGCTCGACTACGTGCTGGAAATTGACGTACCGTTTGACGCGATCATTGAGCGCATGAGCGGGCGCCGCTCACACCCCGCATCGGGCCGTACCTATCACGTGAAGTTCAACCCGCCCAAAGTGGAAGGCAAGGACGACGTGACCGGTGAGCTCCTCGTTCAGCGTCCTGACGACCAGGAAGAAACCGTCAAGAAGCGTCTGGACGTCTACAGCGCGCAGACCCGCCCGCTGGTGGCGTATTACTCTGACTGGGCCAGGGCGGAGCCATCGGCCGCACCTAAATACCGCGCCATCAGCGGCACCGGCAGCGTGGAAGAGATCACCAGCCGTGCGTTTCAGGCCCTGAGCAACTGATTTGGCCTGATCTGACCTGCATCAGGAATGCACCGCCAGTGTCAGCATCAGGGCAATGCGCGCCTTGACCGGTGACAGGCCACCAGAGTCAGGAAAGCGGGCATCCGGCGGTGATATGACCCGGCCCATGGGACAACGCGTAGCGCGCACTACCGCGACACCGCTATGCTTTGCTTCCAGCAGAGCTTCTTCCAGGTCTTGATGCACCGTGCCATTGCCGGTGGCGGCAACAACCAGGCCTTTGAGTACGGGCTCATCGCCTGAAGCGCTGCTGTTTTGGGGCTGGTTCATCAGCGCTTTCACGATGGCACCACGGGCTCCGGCGTAGTTCATCACAATTTCCACCCATGGCCAGACCGCCAGGTTCACTATCTTTTCGATAGCTTCTGGCGCATAGCTGACAGGGGCTGAAGGCCAATTTCTCACCAATCTGACCACGCCCTCTTCCACATAGCCAATGGGGCCGGCATCACCTGATCCGAAGGCGTCCACGCGATAAGTGTGCATTTTTTGCACATCGACGGCACTGTGAATGGTGCCTGCGCACACGGCTACCACGCCGCGGGCGCCCGGTGCCGTTGCCACGGCCACCGCATCCAGCACGTTTTGTGGACCGTCCGGCGCGGCTGATGAGGCGGGGCGCATGGCGCAGGTCAACACCACTGCCTTGCCAGGGTCCAACAGCGCATGCAGGAAATAAGCCGTTTCTTCCAGCGTGTCGGTGCCGTGTGTGATGACGATGCCCTGCACGTCGGCGTCGGCCAGCAGGGTCTGCACCCGGGCGGCCAGCTGCTGCCAGACAGCGAAGCTCATGTCCTTGCTGTCGAGTTGGGCCACCTGCTCGGTCACGACCTGACAAGGGCCGCGTTGCAGGCCTGGAATGGCTGCCAGCAGCTGGTCAACCCCCACCTCACCGGCCTTGTAGCCAATGTTGTCCGCCCCGTCCTGTGCCTTGCCCGCAATGGTGCCCCCAGTGCCCAGCACGACGATCTTTTTATGACTATTTGTGGTCATCACTTGCATTCTTTTAAAAACTGGTTAAAAATACAGTTACTGGATATTAAGACAGCTTTTCAGCGGTCCATGCCCAGACCAAGGAGTGATCATGAGCGACTTGCCAGAGTTTCCGGTCAAACTGACCGCCCGCCAGCAACAGATTCTGGACCTGATCCAGAGCGCCATTGCCCGCACCGGCGCCCCGCCCACGCGCGCAGAAATTGCCACGGAGCTGGGTTTCAAGTCCGCCAATGCGGCAGAAGAACATCTCCAGGCACTGGCGCGCAAAGGCGTCATCGAACTGGTCAGCGGCACGTCGCGCGGCATTCGCCTCAAAAGCGAAACGCTTCGCTCCATCAACGAGTCACGCATCAAACAATTTTCCTTTCCGCTGCCCAGTCTGGCCCAGTTGGCACTGCCGCTGATTGGTCGGGTAGCCGCCGGCTCCCCGATTCTGGCGCAAGAGCATGTGGATCAAACCTATTACGTCGAAAACAGCCTGTTTCAGCGCAAGCCCGATTACCTGCTCAAGGTGCGGGGCATGTCCATGCGTGATGCGGGCATCATGGACGGGGACCTGCTGGCCGTTCAGGCTACAAAAGATGCCAAGAACGGGCAAATTGTCGTCGCCCGGCTGGGTGATGAGGTCACCGTCAAGCGTTTTCGTCGCAACAAGCATCTGATTGAGTTGCACCCAGAAAACCCGGACTACCAGACCATTGTGGTGGAACCGGGCGAGCCGTTCGAGATAGAGGGCCTGGCTGTTGGTCTGATTCGCAACACCATGTTGATGTAATTCATTTTCAAAGAGGTACGAACCATGAGCATCGCTTTGTCTGCCTTCCCCGGAATTTTGGCTCCCATTCAGGGTTTCGTTCAATGGCTGAGTGGTGGGGCACGCCCAAGCCCTGCTGTGCGCCCAGCCGCCGGATTTGCTACTGATTCAATAGCTGCTCACGCATATCCGGAGAAGGCTGGGGCCACTATTCAGGCAAAGTCTGCGCCCCTCATACGCTCATCTTCACGCCTGCGCGTGGTCCGGGTGATGGAGGCTGGCCAGAAGCCCGGCCAGGTCGGCCGGATGGTTATCTCCGGCCGCATGTCCGATGTCTGCGCCGAGCTGGACCGGCTGGCCGCCTGCTCAGGCGGCGGCGCCTAACAGGTATTCGTGCTTGCCCAGATCCACGCCGTTGTGCCGCAAGATGGCATAGGCTGTGGTGACATGGAAAAACAGGTTTGGCAGCATCCAGTGTTTCAGGTAGGCCTCACCACTCATGGTACGGGTGCTGTCCCGTCCAACCGGGAAAGTAATCTCTTTGGCCTCCGTGCCATCCAGATAGTTTCCAGGCACAGTGGCCAGGTAATCCAGCGTCTTCTGGATTCGGGCCTTCAAATCAGCCAGCGTGACTTCGTTGTCCTCAAATTTGGGGGCCTGAATGCCTGATAACCGGGCTATACCGTTTTTGGCTGCGTCGCACGCAATCTGAACCTGTTTGGTAAACGGCAGCATGTCCGGCGCCAGACGGTACTGGGTCAGCGCGAGTTGATCACATTTTTTGATATCTACAAAAGTTTGGGCCTTGTCCAGAAAGTGACTGAGATTTCGCAGCATCGCCGTACAAATGGGCAGCGATGCAGAGGACATTGAAATGGACATGATGGCTTACCTCAACAAGTAGAACAGGAGCGCCATCCTACCCGCTTGGCCCGCTTTGTGCCGGGCATGGAATGGCCAGCCCGCCCAAGGCACAATAGTGGCATGAATGTCGTGATTCTTGATGACTACCAGGATGCGGTTCGCAAGCTCAAATGTGCCGCCAAACTGGACGCCTATCCGGCCAAGGTCTATACCAACACCGTCAAGGGAATCGGGCAACTATCCGTCCGCTTGAAGGATGCTGACATCGTCGTTCTGATTCGCGAGCGAACCCATATGTCGCGTCAGCTGATCGAGAAACTCCCGAAACTCAAGCTGATTGTGCAAACCGGGCGAGCTGGCAGCCATGTCGATATCGCGGCCTGTACCGAACGCGGCATTGCCGTGGCTGAAGGCACGGGCTCCCCCATCGCTCCTGCCGAGTTGACCTGGGCTCTGATCATGGCCGCTACCCGTCGCCTTCCCCATTACATCGGCAACCTCAAGCACGGCGCCTGGCAGCAGTCGGGTTTGAAGGCGGGGTCCATGCCTGCCAATTTTGGCATTGGCAGCGTACTTCATGGCAAGACACTGGGTATCTGGGGCTACGGAAAAATTGGCCGCCTGGTTGCCGGATACGGAAAAGCGTTTGGCATGAATGTCATGGTCTGGGGGCGTGACCCCTCTCTGGAACGTGCTGTCATGGATGGGCATCACGCTGCACTGTCCAGAGACGAGTTTTTTACGCAGAGCGATGTGCTGTCGTTGCACCTCAGGCTCAATGATGAAACCCGGGCCATTGTGCAGACCGAAGACCTGGCGCGCATGAAACCGACCTCATTGCTGGTGAACACCTCCCGCGCTGAACTCATTGAACCGGATGCACTTCTGGGCGCGCTGAACCGTGGACGCCCGGGTATGGCGGCTGTGGATGTATTCGAAGCCGAGCCCATCCTTCAGGGTCACGCCCTGCTGCGCCTGGAAAACTGTGTGTGTACCCCCCACATTGGCTACGTCGAGCAGGAAACTTACGAAATGTACTTTGGCGCGGCTTTTGACAACGTCATTCATTTCATTGAAGGCAGCCCCACCAACATCATCAACCCGGCGGCTCTACAGGTTCGCCGCTAGCATCAGGCTTATGGCTTGGGATTTTTGGGCGGACGGGTGTTATTGATCGCATCCGGATCAAGGTCCAGATTAACGTCAACATCGGGATAGATACTGGGCAATGGCTCGGAACGTGTCTGATACGAGTCGAGGCTTGTATCCAGATCAAGGTCGACATCGGCATAAATACTGGGCAATGGTTCAGAGCGAACCGGATATCGGTCCCCTTTGGCATCCTGACTGGTTTTGCCAGCGCTTTGCCGGGTAGGCGCAAAGGCATCCGCATGCAATCCGCTAAATCCTGATCGAACTCCCTGGCTGGCGGATGGCATGCGTGCGAAATCCGATTGGCCAGAAGACCCTACGCGGACAGATCCCTCGTGCTCACTCAGTGCAATGCCATACAAAAGCAACAGCTCACGGAAAGCTGCCAGATCAAACGCCTGTCCCTTGTCGTCCCAGGAGTTGTGAAAAATACAGGCTTCCAGTATTTGCAGCACTTGCGGAGAGGACCACAAAACAGAAATGTCTGCCAGGACATCCGGGTACGCTTCAAGGCCCCGACCTTCCTGTTTGAAAAGTGCAAATTCTGGGATTCGGGAATTGAACAGTAAATTGAAGTCTTCGCGGTATTGTCTGAAGTCAGTCTTCAAGTTCAACGAATGGAATAGCTGGAGCAGATCCAGATAAAGAACAGGACTCGACCCGGCGTTCTCGGCAATGTGATTTTCCAGCACCCGAATGGCCTGATCTGTCTGGCCAAGAGACACGAAGAACTCTGCCTGCTGCCGGATATCGAACAGTTCATCTGGACTGACGCGTCTCTCACCAGGACCTGATGCCCCGATCAATGCGCCGGGCTTGCTGCCGCGAATGGGAGCGGGGCCCGACTGCAGCAACGTATCAAATGTCGACGCACTGATTTCCGAGAGATGCAGATCCACCGAAGACACGGGGTTATGCGCCTTTGCAGGGGGAATCGCTGGCACTCCGGCCGCCAGGATATTTCTGTCCAATACGTTCGGCGTTTCACCCGAAGCTTCCGGCCTGAGTACGGGTGCGACCCCCGACTGAATGGAACCGGCCCTGTCGGCGCCTGCATCGCCACCTCCCTTCCACCAGTCACCTTTGGTCGACTCCAGGGTTCGTTGCCGGCTCCAGAGCGTCCAAATAGCAGCCAAACACAACAGAATGGCAACCATCAGCGCATAAACCAGCCAGTTCGCAAAACGCTCGGACTCAGCCTTTTGCAGTCGCGTCTTCATCTCCAGCAAACTGGCCTCATTCTTGGCGGCCAGCGAAAGCAGCGCCTTCACATCACCTTCCAGTGACTGGAAGCGCATGGCATCCTTGACAATATCGTCAGCCGGCACCGATGCCGGAGCAGAAGCTGCTTTGGCCGCCTCCAGCGTGGTTACCCGCTCCGCAAGAACTTCCAGCGGGTCCAGGCGCAAACGAGATTGCCCTGCAGCCCGCCCGGCCTGCTGTTTTTCAACTGTCGCGGCTTTCTCGGCTGGCGCCGCGACAGCTTTGACGGGCGCAGCCGCTGGTGGTTTCACTTTGCGGACGACGGGTGGCTTGGCAACAACGTTCTGAGGCGCCCTGGGTGCCGGCTCCGCAGACCTGGACGCCTCTGCCCAAGTCGAACCAATCTTTGTTTCCACTGCCGTAGTGGCAGATACCTGGGCAGGTGCCGAACTGGCAACAACAGGAGCAGATGCAATCGGGCCAGATGCGGGATCAGAAGGGAAGTCGGCGAGAAGAACGTACCGGCGGGTGATCTTTTGACCACAACCAGCCTTCAGATAGACTGTCACCATGGGCTCGTCCACAGGCTGGGAAGACTCCACCCGAACCGTCGCCATCTGCGGTTGCTGGGTGGTTCCGACACTCACCTTGACGCGAGCGGGATCCTGCCGGGTATCCGCATGAAAAACGTCAGCCTCCATGCAAAGTGAAGACGCGTTTTCCTCCCCGTCAAACTGGACCTGAATGCTCAAGTCAAGCGGCAGGCCGATCAGTGCCGTTCCGCGAACCCGCCCAAGCGTCATTGCGCTGGCACCCACAGCTGCGCACAGCAATACAGCACCCAACGCCCGTGATTCGAGTTTCAAGAGATTCCCCACGTTTTTTTTTATTCTCTCACACTGCCCGGCTCAAACTAACCGCACATCAGTCGAAAATTACCGGTTTCTTCGTCTGCAAAGGCTGGTCACACGGCGCTGACCCCGTCAACCAGAATAATCATCCCTTCGGGGAGTCCGATGCCAGCCGCGTCGCCACGGCATGCAACATCAGCAAATCTTCAAAGGCCAGAAGATCAAAGGGCTGGCCCAGATCGTCATTCGGTCGGCGGAAAATGCAGCTCTCAAGAATCTCCAGAATAAAGCCCGAGGACCATTCAGCGGTGATATGGGCCAGCACCTCGCCATAAACTTCCAGGCCTTTGCCCTTTTCATCGAAAGAAGCGTATTCCGGAACCCGGCCAGTAAACAGACGGTTGAACTGATCCCGGCACTGGTTGAAATCAATTCTGCGACCCAGTCTGCGCAACAACTGCATCAGGTCCAGATAAACCAGCGGGCTGGCTTCACCAAGCCCGTCGATGCGCTCTCGCAGTGTCTGAATGGCTTGATCGTACTGACCCAGTGACACAAAGAAATCGGCCTGCTGACGCGCGTCCACCACTTCTTCCGAGTTGGTGGTGCGAAGCGCATTCACCATACTGGGCGAAAACCCCCGGTCCACGGTCCAGCTGGTAGGTGGAGAAAAGGAAGACACGCGCTCAAGCGGTATGACCTGCGAATCAGTCAACGTGGGGATGGCCTTGGGAGGCTCTAAAGGGGGGACATCAAAGCTCAAATCCAGATCGATGTCCACAAATTCTGTACGTGTGGGAAGCTCACCAGGGGCGGACGGGCCTGCGCGTGTCGAAATCACCTCATCCAGGCCATCCTGCCGGGTCTGCATGACTCCTGCACTCTGCCACCAGCTATTGGACACCCGGTTCTCGGGATTCTGGCGACGCCACAGAAGGAATATCCCGGCGAGACTGGCCAGCAGCAGCGCGACGAGCCCATAGACCAATCCGTTTGCAAACCGCCCGGACTCAGCCGCTTGCAGCAGTTGCCGCATCTCGACCAGATTCGATTCGTTTTTGGCAGTAGCAGCACGCAAGGCCTTCACGTCACTGTCCAGCGTCTGCAATTTCTGCCAGTCTCGCAGAATGTCTTCGGGCTGGGCGTTAAGTGCTCGCCACAAGGCAATCGCGGCCGCTGCGGATTTGGCGTTCTCGGCGGGCTGGGTGAACAACTCCTGCGTGAATTTCAGTTCCAGCTCATTCAGTTGGCGCGAATCAATTGAAACCAGTTTCAACTTCGGCGCAGCCTGGCGACCTGCTGCCATGGCCGCGGGAGCGGCCTGCGGAGCCCGCGCTTTTACCGCCAGCGCAATGGCGTTCACAGGGGGTGAGGCAGCAGCAACCAACCTGCGGGGAGCTGCCGGGCCAACGGCTGCCGTGGGCGGGACTACCCCTGCATCGACCGGGGATGATGACACTGCGGGGACAAGAGCAATGGCTTGCGGCGGTAAGGCTGCGTCACTGGGCATGTCTGCAAAGAAAACAAAACGCCTGGCAACTTTCTGGGTGCATCCCGCGCGCAAATTGGCCGTTACCACAGGCTCGTTGACGGCCTGAGATGAGCGCACCCTCACTACAGCGGCCTGCCTGCTGGTGGCCGCGGTTGTCGTCAGCATGATGCGGCCCGCCACCTGCTGCACATCGCCATAGAAAACGTCTGCCTCCAGGCACAACGACATGAGGTCGTCACCCTCGTCGGCCTGCACTGGCACGGTGATATCCAGCGGCTGGCCCAACACGACAGCACCGCGCGCGCGGCCAAGCGTCAAGGCCGAACAGCTCATCGCTTCAATTAACAGCAGAATGCCAATGGCTGACGTCTTGACTGGATACTTCTTCATGGTTGAACCCGATTCTGGCATAGCTCCAGAGGCTATTCAGCCACCGCGCCGGTGATAATTCCGGATATGACAATTCAATTTTCGAGAATCGGCATTGTTGGGGCCGGCGCCATGGGACGCGGTATCGCCCAGATTGCCGCGCAGGCAGGCAGTCAGGTCATCCTGTTCGACATGCAAAGTGAGGCCGGCACAGCAGCCCGGGCGTCCATCTTCTCCCAATGGGACAAGCTGGCTGTCAAGGGCAGGCTGGATGCCGCGCAAGTGGGCTCTTACAAGACGCGCGTGACTTGTGCAGATTCACTGAACGCGTTAGCCGATTGCGAACTGGTTGTCGAAGCCATCATCGAACGGCTGGAGGTGAAGTCCAGACTATTCTCCGAGCTGGAGGGCATCGTCAGCACGGACACTGTACTGGCAACCAACACGTCGTCGCTGTCCGTCACGGCAATCGCAGCGCATCTCAAGCATCGGCAGCGATTCGCCGGTTTTCATTTTTTCAATCCCGTCCCTTTGATGAAGGTGGTCGAGGTGATTGCCGGTCTGAAAACGGATCCATCCGTCTGCGATGCCCTGGCCGCCTATGCCCGGCAGATGGGACATACACCCGTACGGGCACAAGACACACCCGGCTTCATCGTCAACCATGCCGGACGCGGCTTTGGAACCGAGGCGTTGCGCATCGTCAGCGAAGGAGTTGCCGACTTTGCCACGATTGACCGAATCCTGAAAGACCAGGCAGGCTTCAAACTGGGTCCGTTTGAGTTGATGGACCTGACGGCGCTGGATGTGTCACACCCGGTGATGGAGTCCGTTTATCACCAATATTACGAAGAGCCACGCTACCGGCCCAGCGTGATCACTGCACAGCGGCTGGCGGGTGGCGTGCTGGGAAAAAAGGTAGGTGACGGTTTCTACCGATATGTCGACGGTGTGGCCCAAATGGAGCCTGAGCCCGCTACGCCAGAAGTCGGCGAAATGCCGCCCGTCTGGGTTTCTCCCCGTGCGGCCAGACGCGCCGAACTGCTGTTGCTGCTAAAAAATCTGGGGGCAGCAATTGAAACCGGTGCGTCTCCTTCGCCTCAGGCGCTCACCCTGGTCGCTCCCCTGGGCTTTGACGTCACTACCGTGGCCGTCGTCGAACGACTCGACCCAGCCAGAACCATTGGCATCGACATGCTGGTGGATGACACCACCACCAAACGCCGGGTTCTGGCAACCAACCCGGCCACACGCGCCGACATGCGCCTGGCGGCTCACGCACTGATGGCACGTGATGGAAAAGCAGTCAGTGTCATACGGGACAGTGGTGGTTTCGTTACCCAGCGGGTGGTAGCAACCATCGTGAACATCGCTGCCGACATGTGCCAGCAGGGCATCTGTTCGCCCGGCGATCTGGAAACTGCCGTGACGCTGGGGCTGGGCTATCCGCGCGGCCCTCTGGCAATGGGCAACCTGTATGGACCAACCAACGTGCTGGAAGTCCTCTTCAATATGCAAACGGTTTACGGGGACCCACGCTACCGCCCCAGCCCCTGGCTGCGCAGGCGTGGCGCCATCGGCTTGAGCCTGATGCACGAAGAAGACTTCTGACCGTCTGTTCTGGCCGCATCGGATCATGACCGCCACACTTCAGCAATCCCGGCAAGGTCGCGTCCTGATCCTGACCATTGCCAACGCCGCGCACAGAAATGCGTTGGGGCCGGAGATCTATGCGGAAGGTATTCGCGCTTTGTCCCATGCCAGAGACAACAAGGACATTGGCAGCGTCGTTATTGTGGGTGAAGGTACCATCTTCAGTGCGGGCGGCAATCTCCAGCGTCTGCAGGCCAACCGGCTGCTCCCCCCCACTGTGCAGGAAGAGAGTATTGACGGGCTTCATGCCTGGATTGAGACAATCAGCACGTGTCCAAAGCCGGTGATTGCTGCAATCGAAGGTGCGGCCGCGGGGGCCGGTTTCTCGCTGGCGCTGGCCTGTGATTTCATCGTGGCCGCCAGCGACGCCATATTTGTCATGGCCTACAGCAACATTGCCCTGTCGCCTGATGGTGGCGGCAGCTGGCGTCTTACGCACGCCCTGCCCCGCCAGTTGGTCAATGAGCTTCTGATGTGTGGCGAACGCATCGGCGCCCAGCGCCTGCATGATCTGGGTGTCGTCAACCAGATCACCCCTGCTGGCTCCGCCCTGGGCGCAGCACTGGAATTGGCAGACAGGCTGTGTGGACGCGCTGCGAACGCACTGACCAGCATCAAGGCACTGGTGAATCAGGCCGGACACAACGCATTGCCGGATCACCTGAAGCTGGAGCGAGACCACTTCGTTGCCAACCTGCATCATGCCAACGCCGGCATCGGCATTGCCGCATTTCTGTCCAGACAGCCACCCCGCTACGAGTGATTGCCGCCGAGGGTGTCAAACAAATCAGGCCTGAGACACCCAAGTGACAACCCGCTAGCCAGGCGATGGTCCCGGGCGCGACAATGGCGCGAGCAAAAGTCACCGACAAGACAGAACATGGACGAGCCCATCCTTACCATTGAAGAACGAGAAGCGATCAACTCTGGCCGCTGGTTTTCCTCCCTCTCACCTTCACTGCGACACGACATACTCCGATGCGCATACGTCAAGCGATACAAGGACGGCGAACTGATTGCAGCGCGCGGCGACCCGCCAGAGGAATGGATTGCCTGCGCCAAAGGTGCGGTGAGGGTCAGTTCCACCTCCATCTCGGGCAAGCAGATCACCCTCACCTACGTCGAGCCGGGTATCTGGTTCGGCGATGTAGCCATCTTCGACGGCGACCGCCGTACCCACGATGCCTACGCCCATGGCGACTGTACGATCCTGTGCGTGGCCAAAGCGGATTTCAAGAAAATTCTGGCAGCCCATGTCG
>ERZ795044.3133-NODE-3133-length-14031-cov-14.511019_pt1 | contig 14031 bp, 19 predicted proteins | sample MGYA00375128_ERZ795044 | MGnify/ENA primary metagenome ERZ795044 (study PRJEB30173, sample SAMN05720213) | anaerobic digester metagenome | isolation source: active sludge of municipal wastewater-treating anaerobic digesters | place: USA | collected 2014-12-22 ... | reverse complement strand
TGCCTGGACCGCCGCCGGGCTGCTCGTCCGTGACCTGATCGGGCAGCACGGGTTAACCCAGGGGCACTATGACTTGCTGACCCAGGTCTGGCGCACCGCCATCGGCCCAATCCACCCGGACGACGCGCCGATCGCAGGTGACCCAGCATGACGGATCTCGGCGCCGCGCTGTTCCTCGCCCCCGACGGCTACGGGCGGCTGCGCGTCTGGCAGGAGATTGACGGCCACCCCGAGCGGCCGGAGGCCGTCGGTGTGGTGCCTACGTCCGGGCCGTTCCGGGAGTGGTTGGTGGCACGCCTGCCGCTGCGCGAGGATGACGACTCATGACCGACCCGTTCGCCGCGCCGGTCAAGGTCGCCCGGGCCGCGCTGTATGACGATGAGGTGCCGGCAGAGGTGCCGCGCGACCGGTGGCGCCGCCCGCTGATCCTCCAGCCGGACGACTCGCTGGCGCCGTACACGCGCGTCAGTACCGCCTGCGGCGCGCTCGACTCCGGCCACGGGCTCGGCATCTGGAAGCTGCGCCACGCGGCGCTCTCGATCGCCCGGCACGAGGACATCGCCGCGATGGTCGCCGGGCTGGAGTACGGGGACCCGGCGCTGGACGAGCTGCTGGAGCAGGCGTGCGACCGCTCGGCCGCGATGGTGGAGGCCCGGCACTGGGGCACTGCGGTGCACACCTTCACCGAGGCCGGGCCGGATCACCCGCGCCGGGAGTACGTGCCCGAGCGGATGCGCGCCGACGTCGAGAGCTACGACCGGGCGCTGGAGCGCGCCGGGCTCGAGCTGATCGAGTCGGAGCTGTTCGTCGTGAACGAGCGACACCGTGTCGCCGGCACGCTGGACGCTCTCCTGCTGGAGACGCGCACCGGCCTGGTGATCCCCGCGGACAAGAAGACAGGCGCGCTGCACCCGAACGCGCTGGCCGCCCAGCTCGCCATGTATGCCGCTGCCGAGCGGTACGACCCGGTGACCGGCGCCCGTTCTCCGCTGCACCCCGATCTGGACCCTGAGCGCCTGCTGGGGATCGAGATCGTGCGGGGTGAGGGGCGCACCCACCTGCACCGGATCGACGGATTCCAGGCGGGCAAGCTGGCCAGCCTGGCCGTGCGCATCCACGCCGTCCGGGCCGCCGAGCGGAACGCCACGTTCCTCTCGCCCTGGGAGGAACTGCCGGCGCCGGAGACCGGTGATCCGCCCCTGCTGGTGGCGCTCCAGGCATCCATCTATGCCGCCCGTTCGCCAGCTTGACTCACCACTAGTTAGCCACTAGGCTAGGCCGTGCCGCTCAATCGGGCGGACCGAATCGAAGATCGAGATCAAGGACTGAGACCATGACCGAGACCACCGTAGACCCGTTCGCTTCCCCCGCCGAGGGCCAGGGCGACTACGTGACGCTGGACGACCTGGGCGTCACCGCCAACCTGGACGGCACCGCCACCGGCCGCCTGGTGCTGATCAAGCCGGCGTCGATCCAGACCAACATCCCCGGCAAGCCGTCCGCCCAGCAACCCAACCCCAAGCCGTACAGCGCGGTCTACGGTGAGCTGATCGTGCTGGACGGGCCGGTCAACGACAAGGTGCCCGCGGTACCGATGTCCTTCCCCGACTTCCGGCTGCACCAGGGCTATATCGTCACCGACGTGAAGGGCATGTTCCAGGCTGCCGGCCTGGTCCCAGCCGGTCGGGACTCGGAGTACACGCTGGTCCCCAAGGACGCTGCCAGGAGCATGCTGCTCGGCCGCCTGGTCAAGATCAAGAACAAGTCCAACGGCTTCTCGTGGTCCATCAGCGACGGCTTCACCCCCGCCGAGGCCGACCTGGCCCGCCAGTACCTGGCCAGCGTGCCGAAGCCCGCCGACCCGTTCGCCTGATCGCTCGCACCGGTCAGACGATCTGGCATGCGCCCGGCGCTGGGAAAGGGAAGCCCGGCGCCGGGCGCGTGGCGTTTCCGAGAGAAGGGGTAAGGCAATGGCGTTTTACAGCTACGTTCCGGCCACCTGGGCCGACGTGTCCGAGGGCGACCTGGTGCGTGTCAAGGACTCCTCGCTCTGGCGGGTCACCTCGGTGGTCGGCGCGCGCATCACCATGCGCGCCACAGACAAGGGCACCGAGCGCACCGGCGAGCCCGACCCGGCCGCGCCCGTGGAGGTCTCTCGGCCGATTGCCGCTGAGCCCGAGCCCGAATGGCTCCACGCGGCGCCGCTCCAGATCTCAGCCAGCGCATTGGCTGAGCCGATCAAGGTAACGATCGACCCGCCACCTCCGGCAACGACCGTGACTGCGTGGCCCGCCGCTACGGCCGGGGTTACCGAGCGTCTGGTGGCCGAGTTCGACGCGCTGGCCATGACCACCGCGGTGGCGCTGGTCCAGCTCCGGCTGTCGGCCAGCGTGCTGTCCGAGCACACCGACGGTGAGCCGGTGATCGTGGAGCCCGCGGGTGGCATGCCGGTGGAGCGTCTGCGCGCTCATCTCTTGGCTTATCACGGGGTGAACGAGGACCTGAACGAGACGACGACTGCACGGTGGGTCCAGTGGCACGACGAGCGGATGCACGTCAACGGCTCCACGGCCCGCGCCCCGCACGTCCACCGCCCGGCATGACCAAGCCCAAGCTGCCGAACAGCCGGTGCAAGGACTGCCACTCCACCACGCGGCCGGCGCCCTACCCGGGGCCGCGCTGCGCCACCGACGACCGGGCCGCGCGCAAGCGCAGCCGGGAGAAGGCGCGGGACGCCTATCTGCTGCGCACGTACAACATCACCCTGGAGACCTACCGGGCGATGCTGGCCGCGCAGGGCGGGACGTGCGCCTGGCCGGGGTGCCCAGCCAGCGGCAAGGCGCGCTTTCTCGCGGTGGACCACGACCACGCGTGCTGCCCGGGACCAACATCCTGTGGCAAGTGCGTTCGCGGCTTGCTGTGCTTCGTCCACAATCGGGCCATCGGTCAGGCCGGGGACGACCCAACAGTGTTCGAAGGGGTCGCCGCATACCTGCGGCGGCCGGGGCTTCTCACCCAGGAGGAACAGATGAGCGAGTCCAGCCCCGAGCCGAACGACGGCGACTGATCCACGAAAGAGGCGACGATGACCAGACACAAGGCGGCCGGGCAGACCCTGGTGGCCGGCGAGCTGCGCGAGGCGCTGCGTGAGCTGCCCTACATGACGCCGGTGGAGGTAGGCGGCAAGCCTGTGCACCTGGTGGAGTGCGGGGAGACCGTCTCGATCGGTGACGTGGCGGACGAGGATTACGAGCTGGAGGCGCTGCGCCTGTTCGTTGCGGACATCGATGACGGGTACACCAAGGCACAGATCGTGGAGCAGGCCAAGCAGCTCAGCGACAAGTACGGCCTGGACGACTGAACTCAGCTGAACACCAGGTAGAGCCCGCCCAACAGCCCGGCCCATATGGCCAACGCCGCCAGCGGAACATAGAGCAGCAGTGCCCGACCGTTGACGAGACGATCGGGCACTGCCGCGATCTGCGATGCCGTGTCCCAGGAGCCGCCGCCGCGCCGCTGGTCACCCCGGTCGCATGCGTGCCGAGGCCGCGGGATCAGACCTATGGCGCTCACCTACAGCTCGTGGTCGCCGTCGGCCGGCGCGGCACCGTTCGGCACCGCGTACACGCCGAGCGCGGCCAGCAGGGCGGTGCCGATCGACACCCACTCCTGCACGGTGACGCTCGCGCCGCCCGCGGAGTCCGGGAGCACCGCAGTGCCGACGACAGCCAGCGCCGCCCCGAGCGCCACGCACGCCTTGGCCGCGTACTTGATGTAATCCTGCATCGTCGTTCCTCTCTCAGGCCTTCACATTGTTCTGCCAGATGAAGCCCATGGCGCGGGCGGTGAGCGGACCCACCACGCCGTCCGCCGTGAGCCGGTGCGCCGCCTGCCAGCGGCGCACCGCGGCGTGGGTGAGCTTGCCGTACCAACCGTCCCCGCTGGTCCCCACCTTGCGCTGCACGGCCGTCACATCCTTGCCCTGGAGCATCGGCGTGACGTGGCGCAGGTACCGGCTGATCACGACGGGCCTGGTGACCGTGGCGGGGATCACTGGCGTGGTCAGCGGCCCGCACAGCAGGCGCGCAGCGGCCGGCACCACGATGGTCCGGAGCTGTTGGATGCGCGTCGGGTTGGGGCACGAGTGGTTGTTGGGATTCCAGGCCGTGAACTGCGAGTGGTAGCCGATCCCGCTGCCACCGGTGCCGGTGACCATCTGAGCCGGGTGCCCGGTCTGGCGGCACCACCAGACGATCAGGTCGGTGATCGCATCGACCTGCCTGGGCGTCCATGGCCGGTCCGGCTTGCCGCCATCCGCGGTCTCCACCGACGTGGCGTAGGCGTTGCCTGCGCCCTGCGCGTCGGCCTGCCGGTCGAGTGCCTGCCACTGCCAGATCACGCCGTCCAGGTCACCCGGTTCCCACGGGCCGCCGATGCCGAACGTGGATTCCACGCCGTCATAGCCCTGGCGCCGGAACATGGCGTCGGTGCCGGTCAGGTTGCCGACGATGGTGTGCACGATCAGCACGCGCGGCACGCCGATGGACGGTTCGGTCTGTGCGCCGAGCGGCTTGGCGACGGCTTTCGGGTACCAGAGGTCCACGGTCAGATCACCTCTCCGGCTCCGTAGGCCGTTGGCTCGGCCTGCGCCTCATCCCGCTCTCGGGTGACCTTGGTCAGCTCGGCCTCGGCGGTGTCCAGGCCGACGCGGAGGCGGGCGTTGTCTGCGGCGAGCGCCCCGACCTGCTGGCCGAGCGCTGCGATGACGGCGTTGGGATCGATCTCCATGGCCACTAGTCTCCCACGATGTGAGGCAGGACTACGGGTGCCGCTCGATGTGATCCCACTCGATGTGATCCCACATGCGCTTGTCCAGGTGGGCGATCTGCTTGGACAGGTCACCGAGGGTAGCCATCTTAACGGCGTCCGAGCGCGTGAGCTGTTCCAGCGCCTCGGTCACCTTGGCGGCGAAGCCGTTCCCGGTCGGCGCGGCCAGCTTGCGCACGCCCTCGATCTGCTCGGCCAGCCTGGCCTCGGTCTCGTCCGCGCGCTTGCCGGCCCTGATTCGCTCGATCAGAACAGAGGTCACGCCTCCGATGATCGCAGAGATGGCCGTTGCGACGGTAGCAAGCGCGACCATGGATTGGTCGCTCATGCGCTGACCTGCGGAGTCGCGGCGGGTTTCACCCGGTAATCGTCTCACGCGCGCGACCACGATCCCTAGTGCGTCACCCATATGGGTGACATGTCCGCGCGTCACTCGAATGGCCTCTACGCCCACGGCAGAATCGGGCCGATACCTAGATCGTCAGCACCTCCCGACGATCGACCCGAGAGAGAGCCCGCCATGACCACCGAGCGCATCCACGTTGTTGCCGATCTGGGCCGCGCCGCCAGCGGCCACGCAATGCCCTTCCTGGTGACCACGGTCACTACCCGTAAGCGGGTGGGCGAGGCCCGCACCGCCAAGCTGGCGCAGGCCCTGGCCCAGGCGATCCGCACCCAGGACGCGCTCGTTGCCGAGCTGGCCGTGCAGGCCGGGGTGAAGTGGCACAAGGCCGCCGCCGTCCCCGCCCCGCGGGGGCCGATCCCCGGGGAGTGGCAGGCCTACTGTTTCGTCTGTGACCGGGGTCTGTTCGACCACGACGGCGCCCCGGTCACCGTGACCTGGCACCGCGACCGGCAGGGTGTCTGCCTGGAGTGCGCCGCCGTCGCCGGCGTGACGATCTGGGAGCACGCGCCGGTGGGCCGGACGCGCACCTAGGCGCCGGCCTCGAGCGCGGCCACCCGGGCGGCGAGGTCCCGAAGCCAGGGGATCAGCGCCACGCCTACCCGTGCGTAGTTCACGGATTCCGGGCGGCCGTCCTGGTCGAGCTCGACGAGCAGGTGTCCGAGCCCGGGGATGGCGTGGACCTGCTCGGCGATCAGGCCGAGCTGCTGGCTCAGGCCCTCGGTGCTGCCGTCCTGGGCCTCGGCCTGGCCACGGTCGTAGTAGGTGACCGGCTCGAGCGCGGCCAGGCCGGGCAGGGTGAGCGCGGTCGGGGTGATCTCCACCTTGTACCGGGCGCTGGAGGTGAGCCGATAGATCCGGCCGATCGGCGCGGTGGCGATGCCGACGTTCGGATCGAAGGTGGCGGTGTTGTTGTAGATGGCGTCGGACCGCACGTCGTTGCCGGAGGGGTCGCCGATGTAGATGGTCGGGGCCGAGATGTAGCAGCCGGCGCCGAGCGCTCCGGCATCGTTCACCGACACATAGTTCCCACCACCGGTCTGAATGGCGGCATTGCCTCCCGCGGCGGCGTTGGCGATGGCGTTATTGCCGGAGGCCGAGATCGATGAGCCCGATCCGTTCTGGAGTCTGGCGTTCCCGGTGCCGCTGGCGGACAGCGCCGCGTTCGCGCTGTAGAGCTGCAGGGAGGACCCGGAGTTGTCCGACATGGTGACGATGTCGCGGGAGAGCGTGAGCGACGCCAGGCCGGCGCCGGCCTCGGAGCCGACGCCGATGCGCGCGTACTTCTGGCCATCGTCGGCGCGGTCCATCAGGTCCACGTAGGCCGATGTGTGGTTATCGACCTGGCGGGCTGCCAGCATGGCGCGGGCACGGTCGGTGCCGGTCGAGCATGAAAGAAGCATGTTGGCATAGCTGTTCGAGGTGCCCGGACTCGACCGCGCGTCCAGCCAGGCCAGGGACGCCGCCGGGCCGGACCCGTCCAGGTCCACGCCCACGCCGGCGATCTTGGCGACAGCCGAGCCGGACGACGGGTAGAACTGGACGTCCGTGGTCGCCGGGTCGACCACCACGCGTGACCCGGTGGTGCCGGTCTGCACCTTGCCGGTGAGAGTGGCCGTGCCGGTGGAGGTGTTGAGGTCCACCGTCGCCGTGCCGCCGCTGTTGTAGAGCCGGACGCCGGCCGTGTCCAGCTCGACCCGAGCGCCGCTCGTCCCGGTCTTGATCGAGCCGGACAGCAGGAGCGCGGAGCTGACCGTGCCCGCCGTGATCTTGCTCGCTGTCAGGTCGCTGATGTACGCCGAGTCGATCAGGTCCGCGGTGGCGTTGGCCGCCGAGCTGGCCGCGCTGGCGTTGCCGGTCCGATCGACGGCCACCACCTTGACGTGCGCCGCCGCGCCGGCCGCCACGAACGGGTCGGTGGCGAAGGTGCCGACGGCGGGGATCGTGCCGGTGACCATGCTGCCGTTGGCGGTGAGCTTGCCGGCCAGGGTGGCGGCGCTCGGGGTGAAGCCGGACGACGTGCCGATGTGCACGTCGAAATGATCCATGTCCAGCGGGAGGTTGTAGGTGCCGCCGCTGGCCAGGCCGAGCGTGTGCGTGACCTGCACGGCGATCAGGGAGGCGGCCACCGTGGGCGGCGCCGGGGTGGCGGGCGGCGTGGTGTCGGTGGCCGAGAGGAACGATGTCGTGGCGGACCAGGCGCCGTAGTTGATCGGTGAGGCGTAGTCCACCGCCCTGATCTGAAACTCATACGTGGTGCTCGGGTTGAGCCCGATGATCGAGACCGACGTCTGGTCCCATCCCGCGTAGGTCACCGCCCATTCGGTCGCGCCGGTCGGCCGGTACCTGATCTCGTAGTGATCTCCGTCAACGATCGTGCTGGCGTCGGTGTTGAGCGGCTGCGTCCACACGGCCTTGATCTGTGCCTGGGCCACGCCGTCACCGGGCTGGTAGGTCGAGGTGGTGAAGGTGCCGAAGGTGGGCACGTCGGGGATTGAGGCGTCCCCCGCCCCGCCGCCGCCACCGGCCACCACGGTGCCGATCGTGCCGATGCCCGCGGTGAGCGCAGGGGACAGCGAGTCGGCCACCTCCACCTCGCCGCCGCCTGACTCCCAGGCCACCCACGGTGTGAGGTCGGTCCACACTCCGGTGCTCGACCGGAAGCCCACCGAGTGCCCGGCGCTGATCGGCCAGGTGAGGCCGAGCACCCGGACCGGCACGGGGTTGATCGTCTGGCCCCGAAAGGTCACCTCGAACGCAGGGTCAGCGACACCGGCAGCCGGGTCGTACACCCACACGGTGTCGCCGGGCTCGAAGTCGCCCGACAGGTCGAACTCGTCCACGCGCAGGCGAAGCTGCCGCCGCGTCCCGCTGAACAGGTTCAACACCGCCTGGGCACGCGCGGCGGCGTTGGCCCCAGCGGTGTCGTCCTGCTCGTCCACCACGCGGGTGATCACCGCGTCGTTGCCGTGGATGTCGCGGTACGGCGTGCTCACCACGTCGGCCGAGCCGGACGCCAGGCCGTTGCCGACCACGACCACCCGCGTGGTGGCGTCCTTGGCGGACTGCTTGGTCTCCAGGTCGCCGGGTAGCGCCTTGAGCGTGTGATCGTAGCCCGCGCCCTGCCGCACGATCATGGCCTCGGGCGTGGTGCGGAACAGCGCGGACGCCGGTCCGGCGTCCAGGGTGCCGTCCCCGTTCACCCGCCACTGCGCGTCGAACAGATCGCAGACGTAGCTGATGGCCGTGCGCGGCGTCTGGTAGGTGTGCGTGCCGGTGTAGGTGCCCGCCACAGCGGTCAGCGTGCCCGCGGTGACCGCTCCACCCGCGGGCAGTAGCGCGGCGATGCTGGCGGCGAACGTGGCGCCGGTGAGCGTCACTCCCGGCGCCTCGATCACGTCGCCCTTGCCGTCCTCGTCACCGAGCCACGCGGCCATGCCGACGCCGGACAGGCTGATCTGTTCGGAGCGGTCCACGTCGCGCAGGATGCCGACGTAGCGGGCCAGGCTCAGCAGCTCGTCCCCGCGCTCGGCGGCGTTGATCCGGCCCGGCACGATGGCGATATGGCCGAGGAAGTCCACCGCGGCGAGCACGCCGGGCGGCGCGTCCTTGGCCAGCTTGATCGACCACTGGCCCACGCCGCGCAGCACCTGCTGAACGCTCACCGCAAGATCACTCTCTCCGTCTCGCTCGGCGCGCCCAAGTACTGTGCCCCCACGTCCGCGGCGGCGTCGCCACTGGCGGGAGAGGCACCGCCGCGGACGCACCCGATGTAGGCGGGCAGGCTCAGTGCGGCCACGCTGGCAGCCAGGCCGAACGTCCCGGCCGCGCCGGCCGCCAGCGGCGTGCCGATCACCCAGCGGTTGCCGTCCCCGTCCGAGGTGGTGCTGGCGATGTAGCCCGCCGCGGCGAGCTGATCCGTCACCGTGCCGCCCGCGCCGTTGTCGTCCACACGCAGGGCGGACGGCGCGGCGTACTGCTGGAGGTGGACGGCCACGAACCGGGCGCCCCGCTTGAGGCTCAGGTCTGCCGTCGTCCGGCCGGGCGCGTGGCTCCAGGTCAGCCTGATGACCACCTCGGCCGGGTCGTTGCGCAGGACCGTGATGTGCTGCGCCGCCGCCAGTGAGGTGGTACCGCGCTTGAGGTCGAACGCCTTGGCCGTGCCGTAGCCCGCGGTCAGGTAGCTCGACAGCAGGAGCGTGCCCGTGCTGGTCCGCGGCTCGATCTTGATCAACCCGTTGGACAGGCTCCAGGACGCCGGAGTGTCGGCGCAGGTGAGCCCGGTGGCGGGGATGCCGTTCACGGTCAGCTCCGCCGCGCCCAGCAGGTAGGCGGCCGGCGCGACCGACCACCGGGGGTTGGCGCCCGCGGCCAGCGAACGATACACGCGCACCGTGCCGCCAGCGCCCACACGGTCCACGTAGCCGGGCGTTGCGGTGCCGACGTAGTAAGAGTCCGCCCCAACCGGCGCGGCGTGCCACAGTTCGGCGGTGGCGGCGCTGACGTGCTGGCGGTTGCCGCCGATCAGGCGCGACTCCACCTCCACCTCGGCGGGCAGGCCGAGCCGGTCGAGTTCGAGCTTCCAGCGCACGGCGGTGAAGTCGTGCCAGGTGGTCTCGTCCGCGCTGGCCGAGGCCACCCGGTACCAGCCGTCCCGGTGGCTCTGGTGGGTGAACGACACGGGCACGTCGGCGCCGACGTAGGCCAGCAGGCCCTCAGCCCGGGCACGCACCGCGGCCTGACTGGCCAGCGGCGGCACGGCCTCCATGCCGGCCAGCGAGAGCGACCGCCCACCACCCTTCTCCGCGACGATCGGTCCCTCGGTGAGCGTCAGGCGCCCCAAGGTGATGTCTCCGTACACCGTCACCGGGTGCCACCCTCCAGCTTGACCAGCTCGTCACGCATCAGCCGGACGGCGCGCATCCGGTCAGCGTCGGACAGCATGTCCAGCGTGCCCGGGGGGAAGTGATTGTGGAACTCCGCGATGGCGATCCCGCCGCCGCCCGAGCTGGCGGCCACCTGTGCGACCGGCGTCGCGGCGATGTTGGCGGTGATCCCGCCGAGCTGCGCCTGGAGGCTCGGCAGGGATTCGTCAATGCCCTGCTGGAGCCCGCCCATGATCAGCCGACCGGCTGGGCGCAGCAGGTTCTTGTCCTTGTCCTCCGGGCCTTTCCAGCTCGGGATCAGGTTGGTGACCTCGCCCAGCTTGCTGCGCAGCGCGTTGAACTTGTCCTGAATACCGTTGATCAAGCCGTCGATGATCTTGCGTCCGATGCCGGACAGCAGGGAGCCTGCGCTGGAGAATGCGCCGGTGATCTGTCCGGGGATCTGCTTCACCCGGGTGATCACGTCGCCGAAGAATCCGACCACCGACTTGACGGCCGACGACACGGGGTTGGTGATGAACCCCTTCACCGACTGGTAGGCGCCGCCGAGCCAGGAGAACACCGCCTTGGCCTTCTCCCACACCCAGTCCCAGGCCTGGACCACGCCTTTCATGGCGGCCTGAACGATGTTGCGGAAGGTCTCGCTGTTCTTGTAGGCGATGACGATGGCGGCCACCAGGGCGGCGATGACCACGATCACGATCCCGATCGGGTTGGCGGTGAGCGCGGCATTCAGCAGCCACTGAGCCCCGGTCCACACGCCGGTGGCCGCCGCCGCGATGCCCTTGGCCGCGGTGCTCGCCACAAGGCTGGCCTTCTCCAGGATCATCGCGCCGTTCAGCGCGCCGAGCCCGGCGACGATCTGGCCGATACTGCCGCCCATGGTGAGCGCGGTTCCGCCGAAGGTCATCATGCCGGTGGTGACCAGGCCGAGTGGGCCGTTGCTGGACGCCATGGATTGGGTCCAGCCCTCGAAGCCGCGCTTGAGAGAGTCGATCTTGCCCTGGGCGTTGTCGCCCACGGTGTCCATCAGGAGCTGCGTGGAGCCCTGTGTGGTGTCGCTGGCGTCGGCCATGCCGGCCATGGCCGGGAGGATGCCGCGCACGGTGTCCTCCCACTGCGTGCCGAACAGCGCCACGCCCGCGGTGTTCTGCGCCTGGGGGTCCTTGATTGCCAGCAGCCCCTCGAGCGTCTGCTGAGTGGCGCCCAGCGCGGAGTCCCCGCCCTTGGCAATCTCGGCCGCCATTGTCTTGGCGTCCAGCCCGGCGAGCTTGAATCCCTCGGCCGTGAGCTTGCTGCCGTCGATCGAGCGGATCGAGAATTCTTTGAATGCGTCGGCAATCACGTCGGTATCGCGCGCGCCGGCTTTGAGCCCGTCCTGGAGAATGCCGAGCGCCTGCGTGCCGCTGATTCCCAGCTTGGCAAATTGCGGGGAGTACTCGCTCAAGGTCTCCAGGAAGTCGCCGGACTTGTTCACCCCGGACTGCATGCCCGCAGTGATGATGTCGAACGCCTCGGTACTGTTCGCCGCCAGGCCGTTCTTGATCAGCTTGCCCGCGGCCTCCGTGCTGTCCGCGACGTCGACATCGAACGTCTGGGCCAGGGCCAGCGCGGCGCTGGTCATCTGCTGGAGATCGGCCTCCGAGGTGTCGGCCACCGAGCCGAGGTTGTCGCCCACGCCCTTGATCGCGGCGTTGACCTCTTCGATCGAGCCGCCCCAGTTGGCCCGGTACACCTCGCCGGAGACCCGGCCCGCCTTCTCGGCATCGGCCTGCGTGAGCCCGAGCTGGCCGCGGAGCTTGTCGTTGGCCACCTCGATGTTCATGTTGTCGGCGAAACCCTTGGCCAGCAGCCCAGCCGCACCCGAGCCGGCCGCCGCCATGCCCGCACCGAGCCCCTTGCCGATCTTGGCGCCGAGGCCGGACGCCTCTTTCTCGGCCTTGGTGGTGTCGGCAGTGACCTCCACGTAGGCGTCGGCCATCTTGAAGCCGCCGCTCATGTCAGCCCCTCACGATCTCGCCGTAACCGGCCAGCGCCTCGAGCGGCACCTCGGTCCGGGTGTCCACGTCGCCCATGCCGAGCGGCGCGCCCTGCCCGTCGTCGTCCTCGCGCATCGACGCCGCCAACCGCGTGGCCAGCACGGTGCCGAACGGCACACCCTCGGAGGTGAACCGGGCGTAGCACGGCAGGCGGTAGGCCAGGCGGAAGAACCGCGGGCCGGACAGCGCCATCGGATCACCGATCCCCGGCCATACGTGCATCATGTCCGCCTCCACGTCGTACAGATGATCGGGAATCCACGCGAGCTGTTCGGCCCGCTCGCGCGCTACTGACCTTTTCCCGGCTCGGTGGCACCCACCGCATGCTTGATCACGAACTGCTGGACGGCCTCCCACTGCTCGGCCGTCATGCCCTTGGCCTTGGTCAGCGCCTCGAACGCGTCGGCGCCCACCGTGCTGATCAGCAGGTTGGCCACGGCGTCCATCTCGCCGGTCGTCTTCATCTCCCAGACGAACCGCAGGCCGATCGACGGCTGCGGTTCGGCCGGCATGGTGTAGGTCACCCCGTCCAGCGAGAACACGTCGATGGTGTCCTCGCTGGCGGGGGCCTCACTGGTCAGCTCGATCATGTTCTGGTCTCTCCCCACTCGATCCCATGCGGCGTAGGCGGTGCTCGCCTACGCCGTTTGATCAACCGCAGTCCAGGGTGCGACGGAGCTGGACACGTAGTTGAGCGTCCACTTCACCTTGAACCCGGCCTGCTTGTCCTTGGCCTGCTCGAACTCGAACCCGTCGGTGTTCAGCACCTTGCGCCCGATGATGTGGCGCAGGTAGCCGGCCGACCCGGGCGCGTAGCCGCGCAGCAGGATGGCCGAGTAGGTCGGCTGGAATGCGTCGATGGCGGACAGCGGCTCGTAGCTCTTGTAGCCGGCGCCGGTGGCGATGGTGCCGCCGTTCATCAGGGCCTTGACGTTCTCCAGCGTGGCCTCGGCCAGCATGGTCTCGATCGTGATGACCTCGCCGATCTTGCGCTGGCCGACGTCCATCGGGACCTGGTCCACCTCGAGCGCGGCGTACTTGGGCGCGATGCCCAGCTTCACCCCACCGAGGGTGCCACCGGCGTCGGTCCACGCCACGCCGGGCGCGGTCCAGGTGCCCAGGGTGGGCTCGGTCGCGCCGAACGCCCCCAGGTACACATCGCACGGACCCATGAGAAGGTTTGTGACAGTTGCTCCCATTTCGGTCATTCTCCCTTCGCGTGCGGCTTCGGGGCCGCCTTGGGCTCGACCAACAGACCCTGCGCGCGCAGGTCTGCGGCCTCGATCTCCGAGACCTCGAGCGGGACATCGGGCTGCATGGTGGTGCGGACCTCAGGCACCTGGCCTCCAGTGAATCTCGACATCGAACCCGACTCGGGCGTACTGGCCCGGGTCGGACCTGATCTCACGCGGCTCGGATACGGCCATCGCGGTCAGAACGTGGGCCGGGTCGTACCCGGCAGGCATGGTGACGGCGCGGCGCCACTGGTGGACACCCTCGGTCGCCAGGCGCACCACCTCGGCCAGCGCCCAGGCCTGCCCCCACGGTGGCTTGCCGCCCGGCTGCGTCATCACCCAGGCGTCGATCTGGACGACCGGCCGGCGCACCGGGACGTCGATGTCCGGCGACCCGCCGACGACGGCCACCTGCACCCAGCCCAGGCGCAGCAGCGCGTCGCCGGTGTCACCGGTGGGCAGGTTGGCCGCAACGCGCGCCGGGTCGAACCCGCTCGCCGCGGTGATCCCGCGTACCCAGGCGACGGCCACCAGGCCGGAGTTGGGCGGCGTCACTTCTCCCACCCGCGGTGGGAGTGGCCGTGCCGCCAGCCGACCACGTACTGCATCATGTCGATCAGGTCGTACCCGCGGATCATCAC
>ERZ795044.3129-NODE-3129-length-14036-cov-7.806881_pt1 | contig 14036 bp, 10 predicted proteins | sample MGYA00375128_ERZ795044 | MGnify/ENA primary metagenome ERZ795044 (study PRJEB30173, sample SAMN05720213) | anaerobic digester metagenome | isolation source: active sludge of municipal wastewater-treating anaerobic digesters | place: USA | collected 2014-12-22 ... | reverse complement strand
CGCTCGTGCCCGGGCTGCTGGGGCATGTCGGGAGCCGGGCGTCGCTGCTGACGGCGGTGAGCGATTGGGCGCGCCGCAAGCTGGAACCGGCGTTCGGGCAGCGCATGCACCTGCTCCCGTCGGGGATCGACACCGGCGCCTTTCATCCGGCGGTCTCGGACGCGTTCGTACGTGAGCGGCACGCGTTAGGCGATGCCCCGGTCGTCTGCTGCGTGTCGCGCCTGGTGGCCCGCAAGGGGCAGGACATGCTCATCCGGGCGCTGCCGCGCCTGACGCAGGCGGTGCCGGGGGTGCGGCTCCTGGTCGTGGGCGGAGGGCCCTACGACGCGGCGTTGCGCGCGCTGGCGCAGCGAACCGGGGTGCACGACCGCGTCACCTTTGCCGGCGCCGTCCCGTACGCCGAGCTCCCGTCGTACTTTCGTGCCGGCGACGTCTTCGCGATGCCCTGCCGTTCACGCCTGGGCGGGCTCGACATCGAGGCGTTAGGCGCGGTCTTCCTGCAGGGGCAGGCAGTGGGGCGCCCGGTGGTGGTCGGCAACTCCGGCGGGGCCCCGGAGGCGGTAAAGGACGGCGAGACCGGCGTGGTGGTCGATCCCGACTCGCCCGACGCGATCGCCGACGCGATCGCGCCGCTCCTCATCGACCGGGTCCGCGCCGGGCAGATGGGGCGGGCCGGCGCCGCCTGGGTGCATGACGAGTGGAGCTGGGACGCCATGACGCGCCGGCTGCAGCGCCTCCTGTCGGAGTCGCGCTCCGCCTAACGTCGTCGCCCGGCGCCTCGCCGCTTACGCCCCCGCCAGCACCGGCTCGCGACGCTGGATGCCCGCGAGCTTCTCGTACACGAGTTCGAGCTCGTCGATGATGCTGTCCCACGCGTAGGCCTGCGCGCGCATCGCCCCGTTGGCCCCGAGGCGCGTGCACTCCTCGGGATGGTCGAGCAGGTGCGCGATCCCCTGGGCGAGCGCCTCGGCGTTGGAGGGGGTGACCAGGAGCGACTCGCGTCCGTCGCGCGCCACGTCGCGGTAGCCGGGGATGTTGCTGGCAACCACGGGCAGCCCCGCCGCCATCGCCTCCACCAGCACGATCCCGAACGACTCCGCCCCCGTCGCCGGAGAGATGAAGATGTCGGCGGCCCGATGGTACGTCGGGAGCGCCTCGTACGTCACCTTGCCCTTCATGTGCACGCGCGAGCGCAACTCGGCCGGGATCTCGTGCACGGCATCACGCTGCGGACCGTCGCCAACGACGATGAGGCTCAGGTCGGGATAGCGCGGCGCCAGCTTGATGAAGGCCTGCATCGCGAACGGGAGCCCCTTGCGAGGGTCGAGCCGGCCGACGAACAGGAGCTTGCGCCCGGCGGGGACGTCGCGCGCGGGCTCGGCCGAGGCGAAGCGATCCACCTCGACGCCGTTCGGGAGGATCTTCACGTCCCCCTTGCCCATGCGCCCCTTGGCCGAATGCCGCGCTGCCTGGCTCACCGCGATGCGCTGGTGGACGCGATGCCACGTGGGGCGCAGCAGCGGCGCGAGCGCGGTGTAGACGCGCCCCTCCCGCGTCTCGCGCGGATAGTAGGAGTGAAAGGTGCCGACGACAGGGGCCGGCGCCGACCAGGTCGCCTTGAGCCCGAGGCCGGGCGCGAAGGGCTCGTGCACGTGCACCACGTCGGGGGCGAAGGCGCGCATCGCCCGCGCGAGGTTGCGCATGGTGCGCGGCGACATCGAGATCTGCGCCGTCGACCCGTTGGACCAGGTCGTGAAGGTGCGGCCGACGATGTGCACGTGTCCGTGCCGCCCGGGGACGTCGCCAGGTGCAAGCACGAGGACCTCGTGCCCGCGTTCCTGCAAGTGCCTGGTCAGCTGGCGGATGTGGATCTGCACACCGCCTGGGGCGTCCCAGCTATAGGGGGAGACCTGGATGATCCGCATGCGGGAGGTGGAGAAAGGGGGGAACGTCAGTCGGTGAAGGTCACGTGCTTGCGCTTCGCCTTACCCCTGCGCGCTGCGTCGTCGGTCGGCAACCAGCGAAAGCTGCCCCGCGACCCCGGCGGTCAGGATGGCCAACCCGACGCCGGCGAGTGCCAGGCGATACGGTTCGGCCACTCCAAACAGCCCGAGCAGGTAGATCGTCCCCCCAACCAGGAGCGCCGACAGCATGAAGACGCCGGCCAGGATGAGGTCCTTCGTGGAGAATATGAGCGCGCGCGCCGTCGGCGGCGCGTTTTCGTGCAACAACGTGTCCTGCGATACCATCACCGGGGCGAGCAACGCCCCGCCCAGGAAGGCGACGGGGGCGAACATCCCAAAGGAGAAAAACACCCCGGCCACGATCATCAGCAACCCGATGATCGTGTTCCCCACCAGAATCGTCTGCCGCTTGTCCCACCGGCTTCCGACCGTCCCCACCAGCAGCGATCCCACGATCATGCCGGCGCCGAGGGTCCCGCCCAGATACCCCACACCCTTCGTGCCGCGTCCCATCACGGTCTGTACCGAGTAGGTCATGACGACGTAGATCGTGCTGGCAAAGAGGGCGAGGGCGATGAGCGAGCCGAAGACGAAACGCATGGCACGATCGGTCCGGACGACCGCCAGCGTACGCACCACGTCTCCTACGATGGTCCGGAGCGACCGTTTCAGCCGCAGCTCGGGCGGTAGTGCGGCTGGCGACGCCACGGGCGCAGCCGAGCGACTCCCGCCCACCACGATCGCCAGGAGGGTGAGGACCGAGATGAGGTATGACCCGGCATCGAGATAGAAGCCGGCGGCGTAGTCGCTCCACCCGAACCGATGCCAGAACGTCATCCCGATAATCACCCCGCCTCCGACGATCCCCGCCACGGTGGCGAAGCGCCCGACAAAGGTGAGCGCCGCGTTGGCCGCGAGAAGGTGGGGGCGCGGAACGAGTTCGGGGATGAGCGCCATCTTCGCGGCATTGAAGAAGACTCCGAGCAGAAAGACAACGAATGCCACGAAATAGACCGGCCACAGTCGTCCGGTTGCCGCAAAGAGGGACGGGATCACGGCGACAAGGAGCGTTCGCGCCGCGTCGCAGGCAATCATCACGGTTCGCTTGTTCCAGCGGTCGACCAGCGCGCCGGCGATCGGGCCGAACAGGACGACCGGGGCCGTGAAGACGACGGAGAGCTTCGCGAGCTCGAGCCCCCCGGCATTCGTGGCCGCTGCCGCCCCGACGAGCGCGATGAGCGCCATGTGATGGAGCTTGTCGCCAAGTTGCGAGACCGTCTGCCCGGTGACCAGGAAGGCGAAACGTGGACGCGCCAGCACGGTGGCGATCGTCGCCCGAGACTCGCCCGACTCCTCCGCCCCTCGCGCCGACGACGACGACGCTCCCCCGCCGCGCGCAGTCTCGCGCGCGGCGGGGGGCGTCGGGTCGACGAGGAGGTCAGTCTCGGGAGGGAGTGTCAAGCCGGATCCACTCAGGTTGAAATACGAACCACTGATCTGGGTGTGCCTGTACTGCGGCCGCCAGTCGCTGGGCGACCTGGCCGGTGAGCGCATCCCGGTCTCGCGACGTGTCGCCGGTCGGCGTCGCGGAGATCGGCGCTTCCAGTCGCACAAGATAGCGGGGGCCGCGTCCGCGGTTTCGTGCGATGTGACCCGTAACGATCGGGGCACCGGTAGCGAGCGCGAGTGCCGCCGGCCCGGTGGGCACTGCGCGCACCCCGTCGCCGAACGGGACGGCGAGCCCCTCGGAACCGCGCCCCACCACGCGATCGGCGACCAGCAGCAGGATCTCGCGATCGCGCAGGACGCGGATCGCGGCGCGCAACCCGCCACTGCGGGAGATGAGCTTCATCCCGGTCGCCTTGCGATAAAGCGCCATCGCCGCGTTGGTCTCCGGGTCGATGTCTTCGACCATGGCATGCACGGGATACCCCGCCAGCGCCAACCAGGCTCCCCCGAATTCGTACGGACCGAGGTGGGCCGTGGCAACGACGACCCCTTTGCCGAGCGCCAACGCGGCGTCGAGGTGCTCCCGCCCCTCGATCCCGATCAGTTGCTCGATCTCCGCCGGCTGCATCGTGGGGAGGTGAAACAGGTCGACGGCGGCATCGAGCAGGTTGCACATGGTGCGCCGAGCCTGCCGTCGCTGCGCGGCGGGCGACGCGTCAGGGGCGATGTGCCGCTGGTTCTCCAGCAGGACCGCGCGTCGGCCGCGGGCCAGGCCAAAGGCCAGCGCTCCGATGAGGCGTGCCAACCAGTGCACCGGCGCCGCCGGGACGACTCCGAGCAGGCGAACGGCCAGCCGCACCACCGGGGCGGAGGGGATCATGCGCCCAAAGATGCCGAGTGGGCGTGGGGGGCGGCACTGCGAATCGCCGGACGCGCAGGGGGGTTACCCGCCCCAGCGCCCCTCTTCTCGATCGGGGTCGGTCGTCTCGTCCCGAAAGCGCGCCCACTCGACGCCCAGCTTCCGCATGCGCGCGCGGAGCGTGTGCGGGTTGATGCGAAGGAGCGCGGCCGCGCCCCCGCGTCCCTCGATGCGCCCACTGGTGGCGCGCAGTGCGCGCTCGATGTGGCGGGCCATGGCTTGGTCGAGGGGGAGGATCGTGGGATCCTCCATGGGCGTCGCGACCGGTCGACTCGTGTGCTCGGTGGCCGGTGGGGTCCCGATCGCGGCGGCGAGGCGCAGCTTTCGGCCGTCTCCAAGAATCGCGGCGCGTTCGATAACTGCCGCCAGTTCGCGAACGTTTCCGGGCCACGAATACGACAGTAGCAGCTCGATGTCGTCCGAAGTGAGCGCGAGCGGGCTTCCCCCAAGTCGCAGGCCGGCGCGTGAGGCGAAATGGGATGCGAGCGCCGGGACGTCCTCCGGACGCGAACGCAGCGGCGGAATCTCGATGGGGAAGACACTCAGTCGGTACCACAGATCTTCGCGGAACGTCCCCTGAGCCACCATGTCGCGCAGGTTCCGGTGGGTCGCCGCGACGATGCGGACATCCACGCGATTGGTGCGCTGCGCCCCGACGCGTTCGAAGACCCCGTCCTGCAGGATGCGCAGGAGGCGCACCTGGGCGTCGAGCGGGAGCTCGGCGATTTCATCGAGGAAGAGCGTCCCGCCGTCGGCGCGTTCGAACCACCCTTTGCGCGTGGTGATGGCGCCGGTGAACGACCCCTTCTCGTGGCCGAACAACTCCGAGTCGATGAGCCCGACCGGAATCGCGCCGCAGTTGACCCGCACAATGGGGCCGTGCGCACGGCGCGACCGTGAGTGGATCGAGCGCGCGACGACCTCCTTCCCCGATCCGGTCTCCCCCAGGAGGAGGACAGGAGCGTCCGTCGGGGCGACCTGTTCGACCCGCAGCATCACGTCGCGCAGCCCGCTATCCGCACCAACGATCACGCTGGAGACGTCATCTCGGTCGAGGCGCTGGAGCAGCGCGCGACGGTCGGCCTCTAGCGCCTCGCGTACCCGATGTTCGCTCTCGCGCTCGTCCTCCAGCCGCAACGCGGTGGTGAGTGGCGCCGCCAGATCACCGAGCAACGCGGCGTGGCTCTCATCCAGGACCCCCGAGTTGCGCGCCACGAGCGCGACGAAGCCCAGCGGGGTCTCCCGGTCGACCAGTGGGGCGAGCGCGACCGCCCGCCAGCTCCCCTCCGGAGCGAACAGGCGAGTGGCTTCGGTGATGCGATCGGGGGTGATGAGCATCGGGAGTGCCGCGCGCTGCAGGCCGCGCAGCTCCTCTGTGAGGCGCGGCGCCAGGGAGCGTGTAACCGGCGCGGGACGAGGCCCCGGGCGCACGGGTGACGCCGCGGAACTCTCCAGCTGTTCGCCGTCATGCGAAAGCCGCCAGACGATGAGGGCGTCGGCGCGCAGGTCGCGCGCGAGCAGCGCCGCCACCCGGTCGACGCACTCTTCGAGTGAACCGGAGTCGGTTGCCGCTCGCCAGACATCGACGACGAGCTGATACGGAGGAGGGAGTTCTGTCATGGGCGTGCCGCGAAATATCACGGCGATAAGTCGATTCTACGAGATATGACGGCAAAGGCCGTGAAAAATCACGGGTCGGTGTGGCTCCCCGGCGACGCCTGCACGAGCTAAGTCGTTGTGAGTCAACGATGAAGGCCGTGTCACGGCGCGAGGAACGCCATCTGCGCTAGCACAAAAGCGGTGCCGAGTCCGTTTCGGCGCCGACAACCAACGCGGCGCGACCGATGGATCCGCACGAGCCCTCAGGATTCGAGTCCTACGACATGAGCACGACCCCCACGTGGCGAGAGTTCGCCGTCACTTCGATTCTCCCGATGGCCGCCATCGCCATCGTCATCGGATGTGGCGCGAGCGGCGCCTCCGACAAGGACGCCACCGCCACGCAGACCCTGACGCTCGGCGCGTACACCACCCCGCGTGAGGCGTACGGGCGTGACATTCTCCCGGCCTTTGCCGCTCAGTGGCGCGCGAAGCACGGCAAGGCGATCGCCTTCGAAGAGTCGTATCTCGGGAGTGGAGCGCAGGCCCGCGCCATTGCGGGCGGGTTCGAGGCCGACCTCGTGGCACTCTCGCTCGAGCCCGACGTCGAACTCCTCGCGGGGAAGGGGCTCATCACCGGCGACTGGAAGCAGCGCGCGGTCGGAGGGATGATCACCAACTCCGTCGTCGTGATCGGGGTGCGCTCGGGCAACCCGAAGAAGATCGTTGGCTGGAGCGACCTCGCGCGGCCCGGGATCAAGGTCCTCACGCCGAGCCCCAAGACGAGCGGCGGCGCGATGTGGAATGCGGCGGCGATCTTCGGCGCGGCGTTCCTGGGACACGTCCCGAATCTCCCCGCGGGCGACAGCGCGGTGGCGGAGCAGTTCCTGCGCGAGGTGGTCGGCAACGTCGCGATCATGGACAAGGGGGGGCGCGAGTCGATGCTGACGTTCGAGCAGGGGGTCGGCGACGCCATCATCACATACGAGAACGAGGTTCTGGCCGCGCGCGAGGCGGGACAGGCGATCGACTACATCATTCCCGACGCGACGCTCCTCATCGAGAGCCCGGCGGCGGTCGTCGATGCGTATGCGGACCGCCACGGGACGCGGGCGCTGGCCGATGCCTTCCTCGACTACCTGACGTCGCCTGAGGCGCAGCGCGCCTTCGCCAAGCACGGCTTCCGCCCCGTGGTTCCAGCGATCGCGGCGGAGTACGCGGACAAGTTCCCCTCGGTGAAGCAGCCGTTCACGATCCGCGACCTGGGCGGATGGCCAAACGTGGTGCAGCAGCTGTTTGCACCTGGCGCCGTCTTCGAACGCGCCTCGACGCCGGCCGTACGGTGAGCCGGCGACCTGCGGTGCACCCGTTTTCGCAGCGCGGCGCGCTCGCGCTGCGTGCGGTGGTGCTCCTGTACGTGGCCATGCTTGTCCTCCTCCCGCTGGCCGCCGTGCTGCGCGAGGGGGTGTCCGAGGGGATCATGGGCATCTGGCGCGTGGTCTCGGCGCCGGCGGCTCGCGACGCCATCTGGCTCTCGCTGTGGACAGCGGCGGTCGTCACGATCATCAACGCGTGTTTCGGGACCGCGACGGCGTGGGTGCTGCAACGGTACCCGTTGCCGGGCAAGCGCCTGCTCTCCACCCTCGTCGACGTGCCCTTCGCCATTCCCACGCTGGTGACGGGGGTGATGCTGGTGCTGCTCTTCGGCCCCACCCGTCCGGTGGGACGGTGGTTCGAGTTGCACGGAGTCACGGTCCTCTTCGCGCCACCGGCGATCATCCTGGCCCTCGCCTTCATCACGGTGCCGTTCGTCGTCCGCGCCGTGGAGCCGGTGCTGGCCGAGCTCGACCCCACGGAGGAGGAAGCGGCCGCCACGTTAGGCGCGACCCCGCTGCGCACCTTCTGGCGCGTGATCATCCCGGCACTCACGCCGGCCATCGCCAGCGGTTCGCTGCAGGGGTTCGCGCGCGCACTGGCCGAGTTCGGGTCGATCGTCGTGGTGTCGGGCAACATCCCGCACCGGACGCTCACCGGCGCCGTCTACGTCTTCTCGGAAGTCGAGAGCGGGCGCCCGCATGCGGCGGCGGCGGCCTCGCTCGTCCTGCTCGCGGCGGCGGTGCTGGCGACACTGGGCGCTCGCGCCATCTCGCGTCGGACGTTGGTGTCGGATGCGTAGTCACCCGCTGCCGTCCTCGTCCCCGGGCGCATCGTCCCGCATCGCCGCGTCGGCGTCGCATGGCATCGTGCGTCCCCCGCCGGTCATCGAGCCGGCGCGGAGCACCCGCGAACTCTCCACGATCTCCGTTGCCCCGGCGGCGCCGGTTCCGGTCGTGGTGTCTCGCTGGACGACGGGGCGCCTCGCGATCGTCGCAGGCGTCGTGCTGTACCTCGTCGTGGTCCTCGTCCTGCCGCTGATCGCGCTCGTGGTCGAGACGGTGCGCGCGGGGTTCCCGGCGGTCGTGCGGGCGCTCAGCGCTCCCGATGCACGGTTCGCGATGCAGCAGACGCTTTGGCTCACGCTGATCGCGGTCGTGGTGAACACCGTTCTTGGCGTCGCCATCGCCCTGGTGCTCGTCAGGCACCGTTTTCCCGGGCGGCGGCTGCTGGATGCGGTCATCGACCTGAGCCTCGCGGTGTCGCCGGTGATGATCGGCCTGGCCTTCCTGCTCGTGCTCGGGCGCGAGGGGTGGTTCGGCCCCGCGCTGGAGGCGCTGGGCGGGCGGGTGGCGTTCGCCTTTCCCGGGTTGGTGATTGCCACGCTCTTCGTCACGCTTCCGTACACCGTGCGCGAGGTGGCCAACGTCCTCGCGGAGGTGGGGGAGGAGGAAGAGCAGGTGGCGTCGACGCTGGGCGCCTCGGCGTGGCGCACGTTCTGGAAGGTGACCCTGCCCAACATCCGGCGTGGCGTGCTGCTGGGCATCACGCTCACGGCGGCGCGCGCGTTAGGCGAGTTCGGCGCGGTCCTCGTGCTGGGCGGCGCCATCAATCGCAAGACCGAGACGGCGACCACCTACATCTACGGCGCCATCGAGGAACGGCAGGTGGCCGGTGCGTATGGGATGGCGCTCCTGCTTGGCGTGGTGAGCATGCTGCTGCTGTTGGCCATCGAACGATTCAAGGACCGGAGTCCCGACGCGTGAACGTCTCTGTCTCGCATGTCAGCAAGCGCTTCGGCGCCTACACCGCGCTTGACGACGTCTCCTTCGACGTGCGATCGGGGGAGCTAGTCGCGCTCCTCGGTCCGTCGGGGGGCGGGAAGAGCACCATCCTGCGCATCATCGCCGGGCTCGAACTGCCTGACGAGGGGTCGATCGTGCTCGGTGACGAGGTGGTCGACCGTCAGCATCCGCGCGAGCGTCGCGTCGGCTTCGTCTTCCAGCACTACGCGCTCTTTCGTCACATGTCGGTGGCGGACAACGTGGCGTTCGGGCTGGAGGCGCAGCACGCTCCCAAGGAGGAGGTGCACGCCCGCGTGCACGAGTTGTTGCACCTGGTGGGGCTCAGCGGGCTGGAAAAGCGACGTCCGTCGCAGCTCTCGGGAGGGCAGCGCCAGCGCGTGGCCCTCGCGCGTGCGCTCGCACCCCATCCCAAGATCCTCCTGCTCGACGAGCCGTTCGCGGCCCTTGACGCCAAGGTGCGGGGCGACCTGCGGCGCTGGCTCCGCGAGCTGCACGAGGAGACCGGCGTGACGTCGCTCTTCGTGACGCACGACCAGGAGGAGGCGTTCGCGCTCGCCGATCGCGTGGTCGTGGTGAACAAGGGGCGCATCGACCAGGTCGGGAGCCCCCTCGACATCATGGACGACCCGGCGACCGAGTTCGTCGCCCGTTTCGTCGGCGAAGCCAACGTCCTCAGCGGGACGCCCAGTGGGGCCGGGGCACGCGTCGGCCCGCTCGACATCGCGCTCGATCGCTCGGCACCCGGGAACACCGTGCACGTGGTCGTGCGCTCCTACGACCTGAAGTTCTGGCGCGACGATGCCAACGGCGTGGCCACGGTTCGGCGCGTGCACGCGTTAGGCGACCGGGTCAAGGTCGAGGCCGCGCTCGACGGCGTGGGCCCCCTCTTCGCGCAGTTCCCGCGCCGCAGCTCGCTCCTCCATGGCATCGAACCCGGATGCCGCATCGCCGTGCAGATCACCAAGGCCCGCGCGTACCCGGCGACCGCCTGACCGCAGCGCACGCACGCCCCAGCTCGCACCGGGTAGGGTGAGGATACGCGCGAGGGGACGCGGCCGAACGCGACCAGCACGCTGACGCATCAAGGGCCGCCCCGGCATCCCGGGACGGCCCTCGTGCGTCGTTGCGTCTGGCGGAGTTCCCGTCCTTTCGCTATCGCATCAAGGCCAACGGCGCCGAGAGCCGGAGCGAGACGTTCCGGCCCTGCGCCAGCGCGAACCCCTTCTGCGTGTCGAGGAAGTCGCGGTACGGGGTGTCGAACAGGTTGGTCGCTTCGAGATGCACATCGAGCGCCTGCCCCCCGAGGGTGACACGTCCACCGACGCCCGCCTCGTACACCGAGTACGACGGGGTGGATGAGATGCCGTACCCCGCGGGATTGTCGTCGAATTCGGCGAACGGCTCGGTGCGTCCGGCGATTCGCTTGGCGCGGCTGTGGCGACCGCCGACGCGCGCGTAGGGAGCCTTCACGAAGGCGAACGGTCGCGGGGACCAGCGCAGCGACCCCCGCAGCTGGTCGGCCGGCATGAGCGGGAGCGATTCGCCCGTGGTGAGGTTCTCGCTGCGCAACGCCATGACGCTCGCCTCGAGCACGACGCGCGGCAGGAGCTCGAGCTCGCCGCCCGCCTCGATGCCTCGGATGCGGGCATCCGTCTGCAGGTTCTTGTAGACGATGCGAGTCGTCCCGTTGACCACGCGCGTCCGTCCCGTGTTCTCCATGTAGATGTAGTCCTGCACCGAATTGCGATACACGGTGATCGTGCCGGTGGCGCGCGCCCCCTGGTAGCGCAGCGCGCTCTCCACGCTCAGCGACCGCTCGGGATCGAGCGTGGGATTCCCTTCCAGCCAGCCGAAGGCGGGGCGATTCTCGTCCGTGTACAGGTCCTGGATTGCGGGGGCGCGAAAGCCGCTGTTCACGCTCGTGGTCCAGGTCAGGCCGCTCGTCAGGCGCACGCCGGCGCCCAGCGAGCCGTTGAGCACCGAGAAGGTGCGGTCGAGGGCGGCGGCGCGCTGGGCCTCCGGCAGCGCCTGTACCAGCGTGCCGATCCGCGCCTCCTGCTGGCGCGTGTCGTAGCGCGCGCCAGCCGAGAGCGTCACGCGTGGCAGACGATACTCCTCGAAGGCGAAGGCGGCGACGTTGTCGATGCGCGACGACGGCTCGATGCGTGACATGCGGGTGACGCCGCGCTGGTGCTGGTACTCCACGCCCACCTTGCCGGCGATCCCCCGCACGGCCGCGTGCTCGGTCTCGACCCGCGCCGTGGTCACGGTGCGCGAGAGGTCCTGGTCCCAGGTCGCGGTGGCGCGCGCCTCCTCGAAGGTCTTCGCGGCGCTCGCGGCGCGCTGGATGCGCAGCAGCTGGCGGGTGATCGACGGCTTCACCACCAGCGGACCGCGCAGGAAGGTCCCGCGCAGACGCAGCTCGTGGTTGTTCATACCGACGCCCGCGGGCTTGCCGTTGGCGTTGGCGAAGTTGTTGTAGCCGGTGAAGCCGTCATACAGCAATTGCAGCTGTCCCCAGTCACCGGCCGTCCCGAGCTGGCCGTACTGGGAGCGCTGGTCGTAGTTGGTGTAGGCGAGCTCTCCGGTGACCAGCGGGTCGCCCTTCTGCCTGGTGACCGCGTACGGGAGGGCATCGGCGGTGCGGAAGTTGTCGGCGACGCGGCGGCTGACGCCGGCCCTGAAGCCGAGTCCCCCCGCCATGGCGCCGTTGATCTCGCCGTTGCCGTATCGCTCCCGATTGTTGGAGAAGTACTGCGTCTCGACGAGCCCATCGAGTCGTGCGCCTCCCGCTTCGGCACGAGGGAGCGCCTTCGGGAGGAAGTTGATGGCGCCTCCCATGGCGCTCGACCCATACAGCACGCTCGCCGGCCCGCGAATGACCTCGATGCGATCCACCGAACCGAAGGCGATCGGAGGCGTCCAGCGGCTCGTCCCCTGGAAGCTCTCGATGGCCACGCCGTCGCGGGTGAGGCGCACCTGTCCCTGGCTCATGCCGCGCAGCACCGGGTTTCCTGCCATCGGTCCCGTCGTGATCGTCGCTACGCCGGGAACGCGCTCGAGCGTCTTGCCGAGCGACGCCGTCGTGACCGCCTTGAGCTTGTCGGGATCGATGGCGGCCACGTCGAGCGGAGTCGTGGGATCGCTGGCGGTGGCCGCGCCCGTCACCACCACCGGGACCAACGTCACCGTCGCGGGGGTGAGCGTGATGTCGAGCCGCTCCTCCTGGCCTGGCCTAAGCACCACCTGCCGCGAGATTGGTTGGTGCCCGATCGCGCGCACCGTCACCACGACGGTGGTAGCGGGGAGCCCGTTGAAGCGAAACTCGCCCCTGCTGTCTGAGACGATGGTTCGCTCGAGGACCGGGAGCGAGACGTAGGCGTCGGGGTGCGGGACGCCGTGTTCATCACGGATCATCCCCGTCAGCGACGCCCGCGCGCCGACGGTCGCGCGTCCCGCGACCGGTTGCTGTCCTTGCACGATGGGGGCGTGGAGCACGGTGCCACCAAAGACGATGCCGAGCAGGATCGTGCGCATGTTGCTGTCTCCCTGTAGTCCGCGATGGATGCGGTAGGTCAGGGGGCATTGCGCGTGCCTCGCCGTCGCGCCTCGGCAAGTAGTTGCGGCACAACGCCTTCGGCAAAACGCTGCGGTGCGTGTCCAACAGAGCGCCGTGCCCTATGCGGGGAGTGCCGCGCGCACCAGTGACGGGGCCTTGAAATGCGACGGCGGCCCTTGGCCTCGTGATCGCCGGTGTCAGCCCGGCGAACCCCGTGGCGGCGTGACGGAGCGCGGCGTGAACGAGATCGGAGTATGCCGCCCCGCCACCAGCTGACGGATCGCCGCGGCGAGCCGACGCGGCGCCGAAGGGTGGAAGGCCAGGAAGAGGTCGGGCTCGACCATCTCCAGCTCCATGAGCATCAACTCGCCGTCGACCTCGCACGCGTCCACACGCGCGTAGAGCCACTGTCCTGGGAGGTGCGCCAGCACGTCCTCCGCCTGCGCCACCAGCCCGGCGCGCGGCGCCTCGGCCATCACGCTCCCGCCAAAGTCCGACTGCACGCGGAACTCGCCGGCGCGAGGGCGCTTCTTCACGGCGTGACTGTACTGCCCGCTGAAGTAGATGAGCGACCACTCCCCATCGTCGAGAATGGCGGGGACAAAGGGCTGTACGATCGTATCGCGGGCGGCGACCAGCGCCGCGAAGTCGGCTTCGTGCGCCGCGTGCTCTCCGGCGCGGGCGCGCGCGGTCCGAAACCCCGACGCGGAGACGGACGGCTTGTAGACCACGTCGGTCCATCCGGTGTCGCCCAGGACCTCGGCGAGCGTGGCCGGATCGCCGCGCTCGATTGCCACGGTGGGAACGGTCGATACCCCGCGAACCGCGAGGTCGAGCAGGTATCGCTTGTCCATGTTCCACCGCAGGACCCCGGCCGGATTCCAGAGCGGAATCCCGAGGCGCTCGATGTGCGCGAGCCAGGCCTCGAAGTCGTCCGGACGGAGATGATAGTCCCACGCGGACCGGACGACGATGCCGTCGTATCGCGACCAGTCCACCAGCGGTGAGTCCCACACCGCACTCTCCACGGCCACGCCATGCTGCCGGAGCTCGGTCACGGCGAGACGGTCGTCTTCGCTGAGTTGGGGGAGGGCGCGATACGTGACGAAGGCGATGCGCATTCGGCGTGGGCGAAACGATGACGGGTCGAGGTAGGGTGGTGGCGGTGCGGACGTCAGCTGCGCGGACGTCAGCTGCGCGACGGATCGCTGCTGAGTCGCGTCGATCCGCGCCGCGCTTCGCTCACGTACGGTTGCAGCGCCGCATCGGCGTGACGCCACGCGTTGGCCACATAGAGATACGCGTCGATGGCCTTGGGGCGAACCCCCAGCCGTTCGTTCACGCGAGCGCGCTCGAGCATCCACAGG
>ERZ795044.3128-NODE-3128-length-14037-cov-5.488914_pt1 | contig 14037 bp, 14 predicted proteins | sample MGYA00375128_ERZ795044 | MGnify/ENA primary metagenome ERZ795044 (study PRJEB30173, sample SAMN05720213) | anaerobic digester metagenome | isolation source: active sludge of municipal wastewater-treating anaerobic digesters | place: USA | collected 2014-12-22 ... | reverse complement strand
TGATGCCGATATCCCAATCAATAGAATTATTCGAATGAATAGTCGATACAAGGTACCGGGTTTTTTGATGTCAGCAATAGCGGCAGAAGGGAGTATTAGTAATTAGTAAACAGTAAACAGTAGACAGTAAAAATGCAAATAACAGATTTTTATCAATTGGATGCTTGGAAAGTAAGTCATAGATTTGTTTTAAAAATATATAAATGTTTAGATTCATTTCCTGTGAATGAAAAATATGGCGTGATTGATCAATTAAGAAGAGCTTCTAGTTCTATAACAGCTAATATTGCTGAAGGATTTGGTAGATTTCATAAAAAAGATAAGATTCATTTTTATTTTCAAGCGAGAGGTTCTTTGAAAGAAGTTCAAAATTTTCTTTTATTGTCTAAGGATTTGGGTTATATTAAAGATTCTGTGATTAAATCATTATGGCTTGATTCAAAAGATTCAGAGAAATTGATAAATGGCCTAATTCGATCAACTGAGAATAATATAAAATCTAATTAATACTATTTTTGATTACTAATTACTGATTACTTTTTACTATTTACTAGTTTTGCTATACTGATTATATGAGTAATATTGTCGGATTAGATTTAGGGGTAGGAATGATTAAAGCTATCTCTTTATCGAAAGTAAATAATGGAATAGTTTTGGATGCTTTAGGAGAAACCAAGGGGCCAAAAGTCGATTGGATCAGAGGAGAAAACAAGGTTGCTGGAGCAAAAGAAATGGGTGCGGCTATAAAAAAATTGTTGGGGGATCTAAAAATTAAACCAAAACAAGCAGTGGCCTGTATTCCAGAGGATGAAGTAGTGTCACGTTTAGTTAATTTACCGCCATTGAAAGAAAATGAAATTATGGATGCTTTGAAGTTTGAAGCGGAAACATTTGTCCCCTACCCTTTGAATCAAGTAACAATTGATTATGAAATTGTCGAAAAAGATGATAATGGCCGATTAAAAATTTTTGTCGTGGCAGCAAAAAATGATTTAATTACAGCTTTTGTAAATTTGTTCAGGAGTATTGGTTTGGAATTAGTTGCCTTGGAATCGCCGGCAGTGGCGATGAGAAGGATTATTAAATCATCGATTAAATCGGATGTAACCGGGATTGTAGCTTTGGATTACGGAGAAAAATATTCAGATATTATTGGGCTTTCCAATGGTAATATTTGTTTTACCAGATCAATGCCAATTGGAGGCGAGTCAATAACGAGAGCAATTTCAATTAATTTAGGTTTGGATATGCCAAGTGCTGAGGAATACAAAAAAGCTTATGGAATGCAGGAATCCCAATTAGAGGGCAAAATTAGAACAGCTATTATGCCAATTTTTATGAATATGGCTGAAGAGATTAGGAAAACAATGTCTTTGTTTTTGGAAGGACAAGGTCGTGCAGTCGAATTGTTGGTTTTATCTGGTGGTGGAGCCAATATGCCGGGGCTTGCGGAAGAATTGACAAAGGTTTTGGGGGTAGAGGTTCAAGTGGTTCAACCATTTTTGAATATTGATACCAGTAAATTAAGTTTGCCTATTAATTTGGCAACCGAGGGTTGTCGTTTTAGTTATGCGGTCGGTTTGGCTTTAAGGGGGGTAATTGAGTAATGAGTGTTAGTTTGTTGCCATCTCAGGCAAAATTTCAGTTGGCAAAGATAAGATTAAAAAAGAAGCTATTTGTGGCGACAATAGTAATATTATCAGTTTGGTTGGTTGCCTCTTTGGGTATATGGACTTGGTGGATAATAAATAATCGGCAATTAAGTTTAGCGAAAAATAAATTGGATAGCGTAACACTTGAATACAAAAATAGATCGGAAGATTTATTGACAAGTCATAAGTTAAAATATCAAGCCAAAATGGTTGCCAATGTTTTGGCAACTAGGTTTGAATATGGAGAAGCAATAACCAATGTAAACAATCTATTGCCAGCGGCGATTACGATAGAAAATTTCAAAATCGAAGGAAAAAATTCTTTTTTGATTAATTATTTAACATCCAGTGAAAATAATATCGATGTTTTGGAGCAAAAAATTGCCGAGATAAAGAACAAAAAAGTAGAGGGTTTTGCCAGTGCGAAATTAGTCTCAATTTCACGAGATGGCACGGATTGGAAATTCTCATTGGAGGTGGAAACAAAATAATGGAAATAATATTGCCGGAAAAAATATTGGGAATTGAAACTGCTTTGGTTAAATTATTTATTCAACCAATTGCGATTGTATTGGCTTTGTTGATTTTGTTTAACTTGGCGGTTTATCCAAAAATTGCCGACGTGGGAAAGATAAAAAAGGAAATTGTCAAAGCCAGGACAGAAACCAAAAAAATTGTGGAAAAGGTTAATTATATAAACAGTATTTCACAGGAAGATTTAAAGAAAAACGAAGGGTTGTTGTCGGCGGCGATGTTATATGAAAAAGATTCTTATTATTTGGTAAGTGTGGTTAGGAGAGTGGCCGATAAATATAATTATTCGATTCAAGGATTTTCTTTGTCTCCCGGAAAGGTGACAAAGGATGATGAAAAAACAGCCAAGGAAGTCAAGGGTAACAAGAGAGTACCAATCACTTTAAATATGTTGGGTCCGAAATCATCTTATTTGAATTTTTTAAAAGGTTTAGAAAGCAGTTTGCCTCTGTTGTCGATTGAAGAAATGGATATGAAAGCTAGGGGTGATATTTCTGAAATTGATTTAAAGATAACGGCTTATTATATTGACGAGGAAACAAAAGCTGAAGTAAAAAAATTAAGTTTAGCCGATTTACAATTAAGCGTGGATGAGGCGGAAATGGTAAAAATGTTGTCTTCATATAACAATAATCGGGGTTTGATTTTAGGAGCACAACAGAAGATATCGACAAGAAGTGGAGTAATTTATGGAAGAAGCAATCCTTTTGCGCAGTAATTATTCTTTGATTTCCAAATTAAACCGGGTGTTGGGATAAGAAATTCCGAGCATGGTACGAATTGATTTAATAATACGGCCGTCTTTGCCGATTATTTGACCAATTTTTTCTTTTGGGGCGCTGATATTTAAAGTAGTGAAGTTGTCTTGTTCAATGGCTTCGACAGAGACGTCTTTTGAATCTTCGATAATGGACTTAAGAATATACTCAAGCGTTGTCTGTAGGTTGTTCATTTTTTATTTCCTTTTTCTTCTTATTAGGATATTTGCTGGGATTTAATAATTTATCGATACCCAAAGTAATTTGAGCCCCATTTTTTTGCCATTGTTCTAATTTTTTTTGATCAATTTGAATTGTTTTGGTTTGAGGAGTATAAAAACCAATTTCTTCAATGTATTTACCATCGTTTTTACTTCGACCTTCGGCAATGACGACACGAAAGGTGCGCTGATGTTTTTTACCCCTAGGTGATAATTTAATTTTTAGCATAAGCTGGATTATACCTGATTTTGGAAGATTTTGGTAGCATTAAGCGAAGCATCTTCTTCGGCCTTTTGTTTTGAGTTGCCTTTACCCTTGGCAATCAGGCGATTATTTAGATAAACACCGACTTCAAATTCTTTTTGATGGTCAGGTCCCGATTCAGCAATGGTTTTGTAATTAGGGGTTATCCCCTCTTTGTCTTGGGCAATTTCTTGAAATACACTCTTTGGATCTTTTAAGGTTTTTTGTTTAGATAATTGACGAATACTAGGTATTAAAGTTTTGTCCAAAAATTCACAGACAGCCTTGAAACCGGAATCTAAATAGATGGCGCCAATTAGGCTTTCAAAAGCGTCGGCGAGGATAGAAATATTGTTGCGACCACCGTGTTTTTCTTCGCCTTTGGATAAAAGAATTTCTTCTCCTAGTTTAATTTCTTTGGCAATTTTGGCTAAATTGTTGGTACATACGGCGAGAGATCGTAGATTGGTGAGATCGCCTTCGGAAAAATCCGGAAATTTTTTGTAAAGATAATCGCTGATCCAAAATTCTAAAATAGCATCACCCAAAAACTCCATTCGTTCATTGGAGCTAAGTTTTTCGTTTTTGTTTTCGTTGAGATAAGAACGATGAACTAGAGATTGTTTTTTTAGTGACTGATCTTTAAACTTGAACATTTTTTAGAACTGAACCAATAACACCGTTCACTAAAGAAGATGAAGATTCGGTGCCATATTCTTTGGCAATTTCGATAGCTTCATCGATGATCACTTTCGGTGGATTTGTTTTTTGGATTAGTAATTCAAACAAAGCCAAACGAAGAACAGCCAAGTCAATTTTGTTGATTTTGTCGATTGGCCATTTTGGGGCGCTTTTGGAAATGATTTCGTCAATTTGTGGTAAGTGTTCGATAATTTCTTGGGTGTGCAGAGCAATTGGGTGTGAATTACCGCAAGAGTAGGCAAAAATAGCTTGCATTTCTTCTATTCGGTGGAGGTGGCGGGGGTCGTTTTTTGATTTCACTGTTTACAGTTTGGACATCTAAAACCTGGTAATTTAGGTTGTCCACAACTTTTACATTTAGTAGTATTAGGAATTTTTGGTCCTTTGTGTGTAGCTCGGCGCTTGCCCTGTCGACGGGAACTCGGCCAATGTTTAGGTAATGCTGTCATATAGGGTTATTTTAACATAGAGGGATTAGGTTTAGAAGAGATTAGAAGATGTTAAAATATAGATATGATAGATTTGAAAATTGGTGACGTGAGAGATAAATTTATTGATGAAAATGTCCAGAGGTATCCGGATTATAGTGAACTGATTTCTAAATTAGCCAAAATGAATGAAATTGGTGATGAAAATATTTTATTGGTAAGTGGAGTGGATAGTGCAATTGATTTGGTGGTTAGGATTTATGGAGAAAAAACGGCGTTTTCAATTCCAACTTATTATGAATTTGATGATGTGGTGAGAAGAAGTGACAAGAAAAAAGTTGAAAATTTTGATGAGGCGAGTTTGGTATTGCTTTGTAATCCCAATAATCCGTTTGGTTTGATGACAAAAGATGAAGAAATAGGGATTGTTAAAAAAGCCAAGGGAATGGTAGCTATCGATGAAAGTTATATTGATTTTGCCGGTGAGACGGTCATAAACGAGATCAGTAATTATAGAAATTTAATTGTATTTAGAGGTTTTGCCAAGGGTTTTGGTTTAGCAGGAATTAGAGTGGGTTATATTGTGGCCAATAAAGAAATTATTGAAAATTTGAAAAACAAGATGGTACTATGGCCGGTGGCACAATCTTCGATGGATATTGCGATGAAAGCAATTGATATGGATTATCGAAAAGAATTGGTGGCAAAAATAATTACAAGAAGAGAAAAAATGGAAAAGTTTTTTACAGAAAAAGGATTTAAGGTAATTCCAACTTTGATAAATAAAATAATTTTGAAATTTGAAAACGAAGAAAAATCCAAAAAATATTTTGATTATTTAAAAGAAAATGAAATTAGTGTTAATTTGGGAAATGGATTTAGTACGGTAGGATTGGACAATTCTTTTATAACAATAGTTTGTGGTGTAGATAGTGATATTGAAAAATTGTTTGAAGTTACTCAAAATTATGAATTGTGATGAATTAATTAATATTAAAGCCGAAATATTGTGTTGGGGTGTGAGAACAAGTGAAGCTGCGGATGAAATTTACAAAAAACAACACCCCGGAAAGGATAATCGGACTGGGAATGCGGGATTACATTTGATTTTGGATGATAAATTAGTAATAAATGTAATTACTGGTGATAAATTTTGTGAAAAATCACCGTATAAAATGGAAGAAGACGGAATTTATAAGGATGATAAAAAAATTGTTGATTATAAAATAATAAATCCACCACAGTGGTATGAAACATGTGGAGATATTTTTTTGCAGGAAGGAAAAAATACCTTAATTACGGCAATTTGGAATGATTGTTGTTATTTTCATAAAAATGAACAATGTAAATATTGTGAGTTGGGATATGGAGACAATAAGGGATTTAAAAAAGTTGAAGACATTGTGAGGGCAGTACAATTGGCATTAAAAGAAGATCCAAGTATTTTTGTTCATTTAACTGGTGGTAATACTTATACTCCTGATCATGGAGGATTAAATTATTTAAAGTACGTTAGGGCGATTCGAGAAATAAGTAAAGAGGTACCAATTTCGTTGGAGATGGCACCACCTGATGATATCTCGGTAGTTGAGCAATTAGTTGAGGCAGGAGTAGAAGGATTTTCTATAAATATTGAAGTTTGGAATGATGAAAGAAGAAAAGAAATTTGTCCGGGAAAATCAAAAATTACCAAAGAAAAATATTTTGCTGCTTGGAAAAAAGGTGGCGAACTTTTGGGAAAATTTAAAGTTAGTTCAATGATAATTTTTGGGTTGGATACTATGGAAAGCATTAAAGAAGCAATCGTTGAATTGGTGAAAATTGGAGTTAAACCAACGACAATTCCATTTAGACCCTTTGAAAAATCTCAGTTATGTGATTGGAAAGTTCCTGACCCAAAAGAATATATTGAGATAACAAAATTTTTGGCTGAAAAATTAAAAGAATATGGAGCGAAGGATTCAGATTTTGTTGGTTGTGAACATTGTGGTGCGTGTACGACAGAAGCGGATTATATGAAGTGCTAGTACCATAAAAATAATAAGAGTAAACACGAATTTTGTGCTATAATCTCGCAGATATGAGAATATTGCGAATAGTTGGTAGTTTCGGGTTTATTTTAAATAATGATTGGCTTCAACCAGAGGGTAGTAATAATTATATTGGAGGAACTCAGATTCAAAGTTTTTTACTTACCCAAAAAATGAGTGATGAAGGTGTTGAGCAAGATGTGTTTACAAGAGATGCAAGAGTAAATAATTTTTTGATTAAAAATGTTAAATTTTATTCATGTGGAATCAGGGGTGATTATTTGTTCCCTATTTATTCCATTATTTATTCTTTTAAGAAGAAATATGATTTTATCCATGTTCATGTTGGGATATCTCCTTTTATTCCAATTACAGGATTAATTTTGTCAAAAATAAAAAGAATACCTTTAATTTGTACTGTAAATTTAAGTTGGGAAAGAATACAGGGTTATGGATTAATCCATACATATTTATGTAGGATAAGTGAAAGACTGGTATTAAAAAATGCTTCAGCAGTTGTTTCTTTGATGTCGGGTAATTCTAATAAAAAATATATTTATATTCCTGATATTATCGAAGATACATTTTTTAAAACTAAAATTGTAAATAATAGATCAAAATATATTTTATTTGTTGGTAGGTTTGTGTATCAAAAAGGGGTAGATATTTTAGTAAAATCTTACGAAAAATCTAATTTAAGTTCTCGAGGTATTTCACTAATTTTAGTTGGTAGTAATAGGAATTATTTACCTAAAAAATTGACTTCAAATGTTGTAGTTTATGAACATTTGTCGAGAAAAAGAGTTGCAAAATTAATGAGTAATGCTATTGCTTTGGTTTTGCCTTCAAGATTTGAAGAAAGAGGGACAGTTGTTGGAGAATCGTTGGCAGTTGGGACACCAGTAATTTTAAGTGATCTTGAAAATCTTCATTCGGCATATTTTAATTTTCCGAAAAAATCAATTAATTTTTTTAATTTAGAACAATTCAATTTAACTAGAGTACTAAATAATATTGATCGATTAATTTTAAAAATAAATGAAAGAAAAAAAATGAGATTGTATGCAAATAAATTTAACGCAGATCAGGTTAGCAATGCTTACATGAATTTATATAAAAAATATGAGAAAGGAAATTAATTTATATGGTATTGAGATACAACCGTTTGATAAGTTTGAAAGTAAAGTTTTAGGATTCTATAAAAATAACAATAATCTTTATTCGGGTTTAGCTTTTGCAGGTTCCTCAATAGAGGATAATAGAAAAAATCAAAAATATTCTGACTTAGATTCAAATATCATATTAAGTGAAAAACAAATTCCATTATTTATTGAAAAATTGTATAAAGATCCAATGAGTATGGGTACTTATTTTGATTCAATATCGCAATATCCATTAATACATTCTTTGGTAGATGGGAATGGAAGAATATTTCGTTTGGATGTATTTTTATTTATTCCGGAAAATGGATTGGTTTTTAACGATCCTATTAAAACTATCCCAAAAATGATAAAAGATGATCCTAAAAATTTATTTAATTCTTTGTCTATTTCGAGAGCATCAAACAAATCTGGAATAGAATTTGAAAATGCAAATTTGCATTTAATTGATTGGATGTTTTATTTGTGGAATAAAACAATGAGGCAAGTTCCAATTGAAAAAAATAATATTGAATTGTTTAAAAAAATGGCTTGGAATGTGTTTTCTATTGATTTCACTAACTTAGAATCTAATAAAATTAATACTCCAAATGATTTATTAAAATTTATATTTTTAATTAAATCACGTGATGAATTTAATAAAGGATTGAGTAGTGAAAATAGAAATATTTTTTCTAGATTATTAGCTCAAATGATGGCTGATTTAGGTAATTATTAGAGTAGTTTAAGCTTTTGAGCTACTAATGGTATATACATTTCATCTGATGATAGTCCCCCGTGATGTCCAAGGTTATTAAATATTATCTTTTTTGAATACTTAAACCAAATAGTATTATTTTTTTTAGGTATAACTAAAATATTTCCTAGACGATTATAAAATTCTTTATGTTTTTTTCCTTTGCCAAAAAGGGAATCTATTGTTTTATTGTCTATTTTTATAACTTGGGCTTTGTTTTTTAGTTTTTCTTTTAAAAATTTAATTATTTTTTCGATTTGTGTTTTTTTTATTGAAAGAAACACGCTCCTAGCTCCACCGGTTGGCAAGATGGGTTCACTTAGAGAATTAGTTTTAAGTGATTTTATTAATTGAGGATATTGATTTAAGTATATGGTTTTTTTGGGGTCTACATGAATTTGACCATGGTCTCCAGTTAAAATTATTGAAGTTTCATTAATTAGTTTTTGATTTAATTTATTAACAAGCTCTTTTTCTATCATAAATGAAATTGAATTAAGTTCTGTAATTACTTTTTTTGAATTTGGGCTGTATTGATGTTCTATTGCATCAAGTTTTGGTAAATAGACGAAATAATAAGCTTTACCTGAAGTATTTTTGAGTATTTTGTGTAGATTTATTAAAAGATTTTTATCAGATGAATATTCTATTTTTCTAGCACCTTTTGAAATTGCTTTGGGGTAGTTTTGGTTGTAGCCTTTGGGGCAAAAATAAAATGAAGGAATATTGTTTTGATTTAATAACTCAAAAATTGTTTTGCTACTAAAGAGAATTTTAGGATCTTCTTTTACTTCTTTTTTTGATTGAAAGTCATTATCTATAATTTTATAAGGAAGGGTTTCGATAATTGTTCCTAATTCTTTAAAATATAGATTCCAATCCAGTAAACCGTGTTCTAGAGGGGTTAGACCACTATTAATACTGGTTATTCCGGCTGGAGTTGATGACGGAAAGACGGTTGTTAGTTTCTTGACTAATCCTTTTTGCTTAATATTTTTAAAAAATTTATTACTTTTTGACCATTTATCAAAAAGATTATATCCTAAACCATCAACTAGAAATAATACGATTTTTTGAGAATCTTTTATTTCATTTAATAATGATTTTTTAATTAATTTTTTGTTTATTTTTATGTCAAAATGAGAAAGAATTGTGTTGGGAATGTTGATTAAAGAATTGGAAAAATCGGGATAAATAAAACCTGAAGTATTATTCATACTTATGAATGGATTATATCACAGACAATATTTTAGTTATTCAAAACAATTTCGCTGGGGAGATTTTTGATCAATTTATTTTGATCGAAAGTTGGATTGAATTGAAGGAGGTCTTTGAGGAGGTTTTGGGAGAATTCGATTAATTTAATATCCGAAATGTCGGCTAATTTGAGAGAGGGGAAGCCATGTTGCTGCGTGGAAAAAGTCTCACCTGGTCCTCTGATTTTTAGGTCGTATTCGGAAATTTTGAGACCGGAATTATTTTTTTCCAAGAATTTTAATCGGTTTTGGACGGATTCATTATTACTTTCGGTAAAAAGGTAACAAAAACTTTGAGCTTCTCCCCTGCCAACACGGCCGCGGAGTTGATGGAGTGAGGCTAGGCCAAAACGATCAGCTGATTGAATGATAATGGTGGTGGCATTGGGAAAATCGATACCGACTTCTATAATAGGAGTGGTTACTAGTATATTTATTTTATTTTTTTTGAAATCGTTTAAAATTTTTTCACGCTCATTTGATTTAATTTTTCCGTGAATTAAGGCTAATTTTTGCTTAGAAAAAATCTTTTTTAATTTTTCAAATTCTATTTTGGCGGATTTAACAGTTTTCAAGTTTTCCGATTCTTCAATAAAAGGACAGACGATGAAGGCTTGTTCTTTAGTCTCTTTAATATGTTTATCGATCCATTGATAACAGTCTTTGATTTTGTGATTAGGAACGACAAAAGTTTTTATTTTTAACCGATTTTGAGGTAAGGTTTCGATAGTGGATAAGTCTAGGTTGCCTAGAAAAGTTAAACTGATCGTTCGAGGAATGGGAGTGGCGGTCATAGTTAGAGTGTGAGGTGGATTGAGGCCGCCAAGAAAAGATCTTTGTTTGACACCAAATTTGTGTTGTTCATCAATGATCAAAAGACCAATGTTGGAAATATTTTTTTTATAGATTATGGCGTGAGTGGAAACAATAATGGCGTTTTTTGGAACTTTTTTTAGATCCAATTTGGCAGTGTTGGTTAAGAGAAAAACTTTGTCAAGATAAGTTGATAGAGTTTTAAAATGTTGTTGGGCGAGAATTTCTGTAGGAGCCAAAAAAATTGATCGAGCGTTATTTTTTGATGTTAAATATGCCGATAATATGGCAATTACTGTTTTTCCTGAGCCAACATCACCACAAAGCAAGCGATTCATAGGTTGGTTTTTGTTTAGCAAATCTTTTTTGATTTCCAACCAAACTTTTTCTTGGCAAGATGTTAATTTAAAGGGAAATTTATTTATTAAAGTATCAACTGATTTGTCTTCTAAAATTTTATTGGGTTTAAATTTTAGAAAAGTTTTTTTTTGGAGATAGGAATTAGATTGAAGCGACAAAATTTCATCGAGAGCAAGACGGTATTTGGCTTGATTTAGAATAGCTAGATTGGTGGGATTATGAATTTGATAGAGAGCATTTTTGAGATCGAGAAGATGATATTTGGATAAGATATTTTTTGGTAAAGGATCAACAATAGGATCGATAAGAGTTTTTAAATTGCTTTGAATCACTTTACGAAACCAATTGGAGGTTAAACCTGAAGTTTCCGGATAAATACCAATTATTTTGCCGGTATGATAATAGCCATGGATGGGAGCAATCATGGTTTTTTTGTTTTGAAAGATAGAGATTTGACCAGCAAAACTATAAGTATTGCCGATTTGAATTATTTTGGAAAGATATGGTTGATTAAACCATAAAAGATTAAGAATACCGGTTTGATCTTGGACAGTGGCTTTTTGAAGATTTTTGTGGGTTTTAGTAAAAATATTTTGGAATTGTATTATTTTGCCGGTTATTGTGACATTTTCATTTATGTTGGTCTTATTAATAGGTGTGATATGAGAGAAGTCGATGAAACGTCTGGGAAAATGGTATATTAGACTTAGGGTATCCGAGATGTTTAATTTTTTAAGCTTTAAAAGAGTCTTGGGACCAATACCTGGAAGCATGTCTTATGTTATCATTAAATGATGAAAATCAAGAAAAAAACTTGGAAAAAAATAGAAAAAGTTATCCTTTTTATCGCCTTATTGGCTTTTTTGTTGACGCCGCTACTAAGTTCTTTGGCAAGATGAAAAAATTAAAGAATCAAATTTATACAAAAAAATTTTGGTATTGGTTTTTTGCTGTTTTTTCGGTGTTATTGGTTTTTTCAATTGTTTCCTTGATAGTGTTGTTTATTTGGTTTTCTAAAGATTTACCAACACCGACGAAAGTGGTGCGAAGAGAAGGTTATTCTAGTCAGGTGCTGGATCGCAACGGTGAGGTAATTTTTGATTTATACAATGATACAAAAAGAACACCGGTAGCTTGGAATGATGTACCGGAAGCATTGAAAAAAGCAACAATTGCAGTTGAAGATAAGGATTTTTATAAACATAAAGGCTTTGATCCATTGACTCCACTTAGAATAGTCAAGAATTTTTTTACTATGGGGAGGATAACTGGTGGTTCAACTTTAACCCAACAATTGGTAAAAAATGTTTTATTATCAAACGAAAGGACAGTTAATAGAAAGATAAAAGAATTTATTTTGGCGGTTCAAATCGATGCGAAGTATAGTAAAGATGAAATTTTGCTGATGTATTTAAATGAAGCGCCTTATGGTGGTGCTGCTTGGGGGGTTGGTAGTGGTGCAGAGCAATATTTTGGTAAAGAAGTTAAAGATTTGGATGTAACCGAGTCGGTGATTTTGGCGGGTTTACCTCAAAGGCCGAGCGTTTATTCACCATTTTCCAAGACACCGACTGCTTATGTAGATAGAACTAAACATGTAATTGAAAGAATGGTTGAGGATGGATATATGACCAAGGAAGAGGGTGATTCAATTTTTGAAAAAGCTAAAAATTATAAATTTTTTGAAAATAAAGATAAAAATTTAGCACCGCATTTCTTAAATTATATTAAAGATGAAATTGCGGCAAAATATGGTGAAGAAGCAATTGAAATCGGAGGTTTGACAATTACAACAACACTGGATGCCAAGATACAAAAGGAAGCTCAAAAAATTGTTAGTGAGGAAATTGATAAGTCGGAAAAATTAGGAATATCGAATGGAGCTGCAATTGTATTAGACCCAAGAACAGGTGAAATTTTGGCAATGGTCGGGTCAAGAGATTATTTTTCAGATAAAACAGATGGAAATTTTAATGTTGTGACTCAAGGTCTACGACAACCGGGATCGTCGATTAAGCCGGTGACTTATGTAACGGCTTTGAAAAAAGGTTGGACACCGGAAAGTATGGTTGTTGATGCGGCAGTGAAATTTCCGGCGACACCGGGGCAAACCAAGGATTATGAACCGCAAAATTATAGCGGAAAATATAATGGACCGATGTCTATTAGAAATGCTTTGGGTAATTCTATTAATACGGTGGCGGTAAAAATGCTTTATTGGGTGGGGGTGGAAAATATGTTGAGAACAGCTTATGAAATGGGGATAACAACTTTACAGCCGACGAAAGAAAATTTATCAAGATTTGGTTTGTCGGTAACTTTGGGAGGTGGTGAAGTGAAGATGTCAGAAATGGCGACGGCTTATTGTGCCTTTGCCAATGGAGGTAAAAAGGTGGAAATGACAGGTATTTTGAAAATTCAAGATAGAGATGGTCGAGTATTGGAAGAATTTAAACCAATTGCAGGAAAGCAAGTATTGAGTCCTCAAGAAGCATTTTTAATTTCAAATATTTTGTCCGATAATTCGGCTAGAGAAATTACTTTTGGAAATAGTAGTGGTCTTTCTATTTCTGGATATCAAGTAGCAGTGAAAACAGGAACGACAAATGATAAAAGGGATAATTGGACAATAGGTTGGACTCCGAATTTGTTAGTTGATGTTTGGGTGGGCAATAACGATAATTCTCCGATGGGTAAAGTGGCTTCGGGAATTTCGGGAGCCTCTCCTATTTGGAGGAGGATAATGTTGAGCGCTTTACCAAACAGAAACAAAGAAGATTTTCCAATTCCCGATAAAATAATTTCAATGGATTCCGATCGGATATCTGGTTATGCGGCTCATGATGGTTTTCCGGCAAAGACTTCTTATTTTATAGATGGTATGCAACCGAAAACTCAAGATCCGATTCATTTGAAATTGAAATTATGTAAAGGAAAAAGTGGATTGGCGACACCGGAAGATGTTAAAAATGGAAATTATGACGAAAAAGAATATATTAAATTGGTTGAAGATTGCCCTAATTGCCAGGTGGGAATTGATGCTTGGATTGCCGAACAGTCGGATAAGGACAAATATTATCCGCCAACTGAATATTGCCGTAGCGATGGGATGGTGACGGTTGATTTTGAAACACCAGGAAATG
>ERZ795044.3125-NODE-3125-length-14045-cov-7.610150_pt1 | contig 14045 bp, 20 predicted proteins | sample MGYA00375128_ERZ795044 | MGnify/ENA primary metagenome ERZ795044 (study PRJEB30173, sample SAMN05720213) | anaerobic digester metagenome | isolation source: active sludge of municipal wastewater-treating anaerobic digesters | place: USA | collected 2014-12-22 ... | reverse complement strand
CGGTAGAAATTGCTAAAGAATACGGTAACGATACCTCACATAAATTTATTAACGGAGTATTAGGCACAGTGGTAGAAAAACACTTACCAAAAGAAAAAGATACCGTTAAGGAGGAATAATAAATGTCAGATTATTTAGGAAAAATTAAAAAAGTAATAACAGAAAAAACAGGCTTAGAATCCTCCGAAATTGGGGCGGAGTCCTACATAGGAGATGACCTTAATATAGGAGATATGGAACTTTTAGAAATTCTTGAAGAGCTTGAAGAAACATTTCACGTAGAATTAATAGAAAGATCAGATAGTTTTGAAACCATTCAAGACATAATTGATCTTTTAGAAGAAAAAATTCAGTAAAAAATTGGCTGAGACAAAGACAAAGCATTCTTATTAAAGAATCCTTCGTTTTTTTCCCAGATAAAAAATGTCTTTTGACTTTACTAAAGTACAGGAAATATTAAAAACTAAATTGGAAAATGAGTACCTCTTTAAAACTGCCTTTACCCATAGATCTTATTTAAATGAACACGCAGAAAACGGCCACAAATCAAATGAAAGATTGGAGTTTCTTGGAGATGCCGTTTTACAATTAATCTCTTCGGAATATCTTTTTAATAATTACTTAAATTCACCGGAAGGTGATATGACCAATTACAGATCAGCTGTGGTATGCACTACATCAATAGGGCAGGAAGCAAGAAGATTGGGATACGGAGAAATGCTTTTATTATCAAATGGTGAAGAAAGCACCGGAGGTAGAGAAAGAGAGTACATCCTAGCTAATACTTTTGAGGCAGTTTTGGGAGCACTTTATCTTGAAAAAGGAATAGATTATTGTAAGGAATTTGTTGAAAGAGAGCTTCTTTATAAAATTGATGAGGTGATTAAAAAAGAAAAATATAAAGATGCAAAATCAGTCTTTCAGGAAAAAGCTCAAGAAAAATTCAGTGTTACCCCAACGTATAAAATTGAAGACTCCTGGGGACCTGACCACGAGAAAAATTTTAAGGTAGGAGTTTTTATAGGAGATAAACTGTGGGGAGAAGGACAAGGTAAGAGTAAGCAAAAAGCAGAACAGAATGCAGCCGAAAAAGCCTTAGAAAAAATAGACAATTAATTACCCTTCTGCTACAATCAATCAGCTATGTCACTAACAATAAGATTATCGAGAATAGGAAGAAAAAATCAACCGGCTTATAAGCTGGTAGTTTCTAATACTAGGGATAAAAGAAATGGAAAATTTGTTGATATTTTGGGCCATTTCAATCCTCTGCAACCTGAAAATAAATTTTCATATGATAAAGAAAAATATGAAAAATGGGTAAAAAGTGGAGCTCTTATTACAGAAGCGGTAAAAAAATTAATGGAAAATAAATACGAGTATGTGAAATACGATCCCAAGAAGATAAAAGAAGAGAAGGAAAATGCTAAAAAAATGGCCGAAGAAGCAGCAAAAGAAGTAAAATCTGAAAATAAAACCGAAGAAGTTAAACCCGAATCTGAAGAATCAGAACAAAAACCAGCGGAAGAAGTAAAACCAGAGACTGAAGATGAAAATATAGAAAATGACGGGGAAACACCTGCAGAAGAATCGGTGGAAGAACCGGCAAAAGAAGTTCAAGAAGAATCCAAAGGAGAATAAAATGAGAGATTTTCTGGAATTTTTAATAAAAGAAATCGTTTCAAAACCCGAAGAAGTAGAAGTAACTGAAAATAATGACGGAGAAATCTTCATTTATAATGTACACGTTTCAAATGAGGATATGGGTGTTGTAATAGGAAAAGAAGGTAAGAACATTAAGGCTTTAAGAAATATTGCCAAAGCTAAAGCTATTAAAGACAATGTAAGAATTCAAATTGTCTTGGAAGAAAATACAGAGTCTTCCGAAAATTAATTTTAAATGATTAAGTTTGATATAGTTACACTTTTTCCCACACTTTTTATTGAACATTTTAATAACCTCCCCTTTAAAAAGGCAGTTTCAAAAAAACTTGCAGAATATAATCTTTGGGATTTAAAAAACTATTCTATTAATAATTACGGCTCGGTTGATGATAAAACCTACGGAGGCGGGGTAGGGATGGTTATCATGATAGAACCTATTTTTAAAGCCCTTTCAGATATTTATAGTGAAAAAATAATGGAAGATAGAATAAAAGGTAATTCCGATTTTTTTATAAATAATAATCATAAAATTATAGTGCTGTCCCCAAGAGGAGAGAGATTTAACCAGAAAAAAGCAAGAGAATTATCAAAAGCGATCCAAATTACGCTCATTTGTGGGCGCTATGAAGGTCTTGACGCAAGAATTGAGGATAATATCGCAACAGACGTAATCTCCTTAGGAGACTTTGTATTAAGCGGGGGAGAAATCCCAGCTTTAGCAGTAATGGAAAGTATTACAAGACTTTTACCGGGAGTGTTAGATAAAGAAGAGGCTTCAAAAATCGAAAGTTTCTCTTTTGAAGATGAAGTCGGGAATGAATTTATTGAGTACCCACAATACACAAGACCTGAAAACTTTAAGGGTTTAGAAGTACCAAAAGTTCTTCTATCTGGAAATCACAAGGAAATAGAGAAGTGGAGAAAAGAAAATTCCAATACTTTCAAGAGTGATTAAAAAAACATTAAACGTTACTTTTTTAATACAAAAACTATTCAAAAATCCACAGATATAGAAACCACTTTTCAGTACTAATGTCGCCATGGATTATAAAATTTAAGTTTATTGAGTTGGGAAAACAGAACCTCCGTCGGTATTTTGCGGTGCAACAGGTGTTGGGTTTTCAACAGGTGTTGTCGGAGCAGCAGGGGTCTCCGTATTTGTATTCTTTTCAGTCTCGTTAACCGGCTCAACCTCTTCTTCCTTAGCTTCTTCGGGTTTTTCTTCTTCTGCTTGAATATTTTTATTAATGAAATCGTAATAATCCAATCCTTTCAGCATACTCATAAAATCTAAGAACTCATTACTAGTAACATCTATTCTTATTGGATCATCGGTAACAGCAGAGGATTGTACAAATAAATAAGGAGAATCAACTGAAAAAGTGCTAGAAACCGCAGCTTTTTCAGATGTTGTTTTGTCAGAAACTGAATACCTAAAGCTTGGCACGCTGACAAATCTTGAAGCATTTTCAATTAACTCCATCAACAATATCAACTGTTCAAAACTTGAATTGATACCCATAGAAACGCTCACTGTATCCAAACCTGTTGAAGAATTTCCTTTAGAACTGTAGGAAAAACTAAGCTTTTCCAAAGAGGCTCCTGATTTTTCAGCTAGCTGGGAGGCTTGATCTAATAATCTTGGTACTTCAGGTTCCGATACCAATACTTTATTTACAATATCAGAATTCTCATCAAAAACACTTTTATAATCGACCAGCCTGTTTAAATCAGATACTTTGTTTGTCAAAGTATTTTTTAAGGTAACTTTTCCCTGAAGTTCCTGTTTCTTTACCGGAAGGCTTTTATACGAAGGCATAATGTACAGTATCAAAAGCAACACCGTACCTACTACTGCTATTAAAGGAATAAGAAAATTTAAAACAGTGTCCTTTATCTTATAAATCAACATACTTGCTTCTTTTTTAGCTTTATTTTCTTCTGGCATCATAGACCTTGCAACCTCCCATCCTGATATGTCAAAACTATAAAAAACTTCACACTATTATTAGATTTATCTAAACTAACAGAATTCAATGAAAGCGTTGTAAAAAGATCTTTCAATTCGGCGTTGCCATCGAGAAATTCTTTATTAAGCAAATTATCCATAAAACTTTTTAGTGAAATATAACTTCCAGAAGTTCCGGATATGCTGATTTGCCCGGGACGGATATCGGAGTTCTGAATGGAAACATCAGATGGCTTTCTTGCCTCAAGTTCTTTTAGGAGAAGTGAGTATTTTGATCTCCCTGTGAACAAATTTTTTAAAGCAGAGTACCTTTTATCTAAATTCCTAGCAGCAATCTCTACTTCTGACATCGACTTAATTTTTGATCTTAAAGATTCTATTTCGGAGTCAGTTTTTTTTATTTCAGAATTAACTTTAGAAAGGGTAGTAAAAAAATATGCAGAAATACCTAAAGCGATAATAAATAATAGAACTGAAAAAATAGAGCTTGAAGCTAAAACTTTAGATTTTTTTTGCTCTACTACTTCAGTTTGCGGAATTAAATTAATATCATTTAACATTTTTGACTCCTCTCAAAGCCAAACCAATTGCAGAAGAATAACTGGCAATATCTTCAATTAAACCTTGTTTTCTTTTTTCTAATTTTGGAGAAACTTCAATATCATTCAATGGGTTAGCTAACATAACCTCTAAATCAAGTTTATCAGCTACATATAATATTAGATTTGGCATTAGGGCAGTTCCTCCACTTATAATAACTCGTTTAATGTTAGCAGAAGGATTGTGATTTGTGAAGAACAGTATGCCACGTCTTACTTCAGTAATTATATTGTCGATTATTGGACTTATTGCTTGAGCTACCTTACCTTCACCTTGGTATGGATCTAATCCATATACTTTTTTATATTCTTCAGCTTGAGCGTGATCTAAACCCAGATTCTGCATAATAGTTTTGGTCATTATATCTCCGCCAATTGGAATAGATCTCGTAAACCTGACATGTCCTCCGTAACAAACTACCATCAAACTATTTTTAAAACCCAGCTCAAGTATCATCGTACCCGAGGGATATTCTTCTGTATCACCAAGAACACGACCCAAGGCTACGGTTTCAGGTTCAATCGCCTTAGGAATTAATTTTGCTTTTTTAACGATATCAATATATTTATCTACTATGTTTTTTCTTGCTGCCACTATTTGAACCGTCATTTTTCCTTTTTCGGAGAAATTTTCATCTAATTTTTGGTAGGAAACATTAACCTGATCAAGAGGGAAGGGGATATGCTGTTCAGCTTCATATTTTATAGAACTTTTTAACTCCTTATCATTCATTATGGGCATTTTTATTACAGTCATGAAAACATATGTCTCGTCTATACTCAAAATAACGTCAGATGTGCTAAAACCTGTATCAGAAAAAAATTCATTTAAAGAAGAAGCGATTCCGGAGACATCTTCAAGCGGGTCAGATGATGATGAAAACTTATTGTTGGTGTAAGTACCAAAATTAGTAAGAATTACTTTACCCTTTTTTTCTTCGAGTTCTACTGCTTTTATACTTCTTTTACCGATATTTAATCCTATGATGGGCATAAGTTAATGCTACATTAATCAGGCCTGTTAGACAATGGGGTATCAGGTGATTTTTGGTAAATCACATAGTCAAAATACTCCGGAACAGCGCCCGTAGTTTTTAAAACCTGTACTGTTTTAACTGCGTCTCCCGCTCTTCCTACAGAAGTAATAAGTATTCCTTGGCTGGGGATATTTTGTCCTAAGGACGGAATAAAATATATTACGGTATCGTCATTGTAAGGTTTGACTCTTAATACTCTCGGTATACCTGTTGTAGCAACCGAAAAACAATTTGAATGTCCGTGAAGTGAAGTTGCTTCATCAAAACCATTTATCGTTCCAGAATACCCTAACGGGTTATATGCAAAAACATCGTTTAAAATGATTCCGGAAGATTCGTAAACATAAGAAGCGTAAACTGAAGCCATACTGTCCCAGCAAACATCAATATTTGAAGAACTTCCATAACCATTTAAAGAAAGTTGGTAAACCTCTCCGTTGTAAACCTTGATGCTATAAGGGTCACTTGTAGAACCAGCAAAACTTAACGTAACATCGGCACGGGCTCTATAATTGGACTCTCCTGAAATTTCGAGGACACAGTTGTTTCCGCAATTATTATAATTTATATAGTTTTCTAAAGTTTCCTGAGGAACTACGAGCATATTCTCAATAGCAGCTTCTGCCACTGCTAAAGCTCGGGTGGAGTTATCTGATTCGGAGATGTTTTTTAGAGTGGACATAAACCTACTTGAAACTGTGACACCCACAGCCAGTGCTATCGCCATTATTATTACGGCAATAATTAGTGTTTGACCTTTTTCGGTCTTAACCAGAAGTTCTTTTTTATTATCAACAATGTGTTTCATTTTAAAAATTATCAATAATCACCTCTAATGGTAATGGTAGATTCAATTTTTACGTCCCCTCTGTATGTAGGACCAGCATCTACCTGAGCTTGTTCAAAAAGTAATCTTGTTACCACCGTTTTAGGATTTGTGGCCGTTACATCAAAACAAGGAGACGCGTCAGCACAAGTTACTTTTACACCACCAGGGCTTGAACTTGAAGTTAAGTTAACAAAACCACCGGCACCCACCTGCCTTTGAAGTACATTGCTCTCATTTAGTTGGTAAGTAACCTGAGAATTTGATCTTAAAGTTATTACCAAACTATTTTGGGCACCGGTACTCGCATCCATTGAATCTCTTAACTCTTTTTCTAATTTTAAAGTAACAAAGTTTGCTTGCTGTTCTATTTCATTTATAACTTGGGTTTTTGTATTTGATCTAATTAATGACAGCAACATATCGCTTGTCAAACCAACAGTAAGCGCAAGTAAAAGTACCACAAGTAACATTTCTATTAGAGTAAAGCCTTTTTGATTATTTGCCTGCTTCATCTTCCCCTCCAATTTGAAAGGTCGGTGTAAATGTAAGAACCTTTTTGCTGATCTCCGACTGTCCAAGTTACTGAAACGGATATCCTGACTACAGATGGGATGTTTGATGTGTCAACCGTCGAACCGTCCGGGTTGGTCATAATAAACTGATAATTTATTTGTTTAGCACCTGTGCCTTTTTTACCAACTTCATGAACTAATACCCCATCTTCATTCATATAGCAAGAAAATAATGGACCAGAATTAAAAACTTGACACTCTTGTAAACTTAAAATAAAGGCCTCCCAACTACGAGGAGTATCAGCATCTATATAACCATCTCTATAAGCCCTGACTAACTCAACTTGCCTGTTAGCAATTTTAGTTCCTTCCAGTAGAAGTTCACTATCAAGAGAGGTTCTTAAAGTAGATATAGAAAGAGATATTAAAGCTGTAATAACTAAAGCAGATACCCCGAGAGCAGCGATGACTTCCACAAGTGCAAAACCTTTTTGAAACTTTTTGTTTTTTAATATTCTATTATCTTTATGTCTTTTCATTTTTAATAAATTAATCCTGCAGAATTAAAGGTAACATCTTTACCGACGGTCTCGTTTTGACTTGCGTAATCAATATTAATAGGGCTACTGTCGCCACTAGATATTATGTCTCCGTTTTTTATATCAAAGAAAAGACACATACTGTCACCCCTATAAACAACCTTATTGGGAATTTTAAAACTACCTTTCCATGACGAAGTAAAACCAGAGGTGGGATCGTAGGTTGGGGGACAGGTGGTGTTTGTAGATATTAAATAATCAACGGTTTCAGAACCGCTGTGTAAGTAAACACCCCAATATCTTACTCTTCCCCCGTTTATCTCTTCATTAGAGGAAGCCCCCGTTAGAGCTTTGTTCTGGATTGTTCTAAGATCGCTTTTTAATTGTTCCTGGGCTTGTTTTAAATTTTGATCTTTTAAATATCTTGAAAAAGAAGGGATTATACCGCCACCAAGAATAGCAATAATAGACATAACTACCAGAAGTTCAATTAGGGTAAAACCTTTTGAATGATTAGGCAGATTAGCATTCATATTAAAATATTAACACAAAAATCAATGCGTGATGAGATTCAAATTATTTCCAACCTCATAAAATTCATCACTGTTACCACCATCATCTACCATCATTTCAGTAAAATATTCTAGTTTTGCATTTATTTCATAACTTGTTTCATTATGAATATAAGAATAAAAAAATTCACTGTCGTTTGTAGGATCTATTGGAAGTCTTTCAGTGTATGAAGATAAATTTTCATATATCCAGCCTGGGTTTGAATTACTTAAATCGGAAGATCCGGAGGGTAGGGCATTACTACTTCTTAAAACATTAATTTGATCAGGATATCTACTGTTGTCTAACAAATATTCGTTAATGGCTCTGTCTAAAAGATTTATATCGGACAATCTTTGATTATCCCGACCTTTTTTTAATTGATCTAGTGGATGAACTAAAACTGTTACCAGAGTAGTTACGATTAAAAGAAGAGCTACAACAACCATTAGCTCAACAAAAGTAAATCCCTTTTGATTTTTTATGGAGATATTCATGTTACATTGGATTTTGAACACAATAGCAATAAGGACTACTATCAGAAGAACCTCCGCACTCTATTCCTGTAATATCAGTGTCACAGTTGGGTACGTTAAAACACACATTAGGGTCTTCGGTACTAAGTGGCAATTCGTTAATAGCAGTGATAACATATCTGGCACCATTTGCGTCTGAAAGATAATAATAACCATATGCAAAAATATTGTTCATACACCTTATAGCATTGTTTTTTGTATTATTACCGCTAAGCGGGTCCGTGGGTATTTGATCAAGATAGGGGTTCAGTATGTCACTCATATTTGAAATAGGGGTCCACGTTGGACTAGATGGATATTGACGATTATCAGCAAAATAAAGCTCCAAAGCAGTTTGAATTCTTTTCAAATCACCAATTCTTTTAGAGTCTCGAGATCTGGCTTGGACTCTTGGAATGTTTATGACGTTTATAACAATACCTGCAACTATGCCTATAATTACAGTTACTAAAATCATTTCAACTAAAGTAAATCCTTTTTGTTTTTTATACATATTTTTAAAAATCCGTAAAAAATTAATTTACAAAAAGCTTTTAGATAGGCTTGAAGTCTTCAAGCTTATTTAAAAGTTTATAAATTTTAAATTTACTTATAAATTTTTTAGGTCCCAAGCCCCGCCGAAGGCGGGGCTTGTAATTCATAAAAATATCAGAAAAAATTACTCAGATACATTAACACACCCACCAGTGAAAAGAGCGTCTGCCGAAATAGTAGCAGCGTAACTCTGATCTATGGGACATTCTAATAAACCCCTACCTGAATCGAATAAATAATATTCATAGACTGGGGCGGCTGGATTAAGCGGGAACTTTGGAGCTGCTACTCTAAATTGTCCCCCTCTTAAATCACTACCAGTAGACAAAACATGCATCTGACAGCCAATAGCACCACCATCCGGTGTTGCATCCCCAGAGGCATTAGTGCATAATGTTGGCAACGAGGTGCCACTTACCGTAAAAAAACAATCCAGAGTACCAGCAGTAGCACAAGTAGTACTGAAAACAGATATGTTTTCTAACTCTGTTTGAATATCAGTTTCTGAAGGAAGAGTCCCTATACCTGCTCTCACAGTGTTTATACCAAAGGCTACTTTTAATACCGCAGCTCTTACAGCAGCATTCCTAGCTCTGTTCTGTTGTCTAACTGGGTTTATAACAGCAATAAGAACACCTGCTAAAATACCAATGATGACAATAACGATTAAAAGCTCAATAAGCGTGAAACCTTTTTCTTTTCGGTGAAACGATTTCTTAATTAATTTTTTCATATTTTTTTCGTTTCACCCCCCTTCCAAAACCTAATTTTTTATTTTTTTCAATTATCATAGCAACAAGGCAGATTATTTTAGTTGCCTATCTAAAGTAAAGTATGGACTGAATTATTTTTAGTGTCAAGAAATAAAAGGTTATCAATAATCAGAGAAAGATTCGAATCAAAAATAATTTAGTTTCTACCGGCTTCTTGATTAGCTAAAATTCTTGCAACCTCTTCGACGACCTTATCAGGTGTAATTTCTGATTTTATTAAATAACCATCAGCACCTGAACCAAAAACTTCCTGAATAATGTTCTCACTATTTAAATTAGTAAGAGCAATCACAATACCTTTTTTCAACTCTGGGTGGTCCTTAATTTCTTTTAGAATTTTTATACCGTCCTTACCTGGAAGCATTATATCCAGCAACAAGATATCCCAACTATCATCTCTGATTTTTTGCATACCTTTCTCGCCGTCAGCTACCTGATCAACAACGTAGCCGGCCATATTTAAAACTTCAGCATATATTTCTCTAATATCATGCTCGTCCTCTACAATGAGAATATTATTTTTTAATACTTTCTTTTCATCCATATTTAAAATTTACCACTAATAAAAAAATGCTTCAAGGGAATATATGTTTTATATAGATAGGGGTATCTGACTTAATTTCAAAATCTCATTTCTATCGTCATCTTTTGATACCTTGCAAGCTCTGACATCTCCACACAAATTACACTTGTGATAAATTACCTCACCGTTATTTTCAATTATTAATCCGATGGGTCTCATCAAACCACCACAGTTTTCATTTCGATCGCCGGGAAATACATCAACATGTTTTGACCATAAACACTTTGGACAATGATTAGTAAATCCGTTTCCTTCAACTACATAACCACAATTTTCACAAACAAAATTTTCAACTTTTTTAATAAACTTTCCTGACATAGCTTTTAATTAATTAAAAAATACCATATTATTATATACAGTAAATTTGAATTAATAATGGAAAAACAAACTGTCCAATTAAAAGAGGAAGAACTGCTGGCTCTGGTAGATAAAAACCGAGCTCTAGACGCGACCTATAAACTAATTGAAATAATCCTTGGCACAAACGACTTCGACGAGATGACTCAAAAAATAGCCGACATCATTCCAATGGCCTTGGGTTACGAACTTGCAATACTTTGGCTAATAGATGAAAAAAAAGAAAAACTGGTTAAGACCTCGATTTCCCAAACTATCAAAGACGAGCTGTTAATGAACAAACTTAAAGATTCTTTTAAAAATTCCAGCATCGCCTTAGGCTACCAAGATAATCTTTGTGTTAAAGCAATAACCGAACAAAAACAGTATGTTTCACCCGAACTTTTTGATTTTTTAGGACCTGCAGTTACATATGACTCCGCAAAAGAAATTCAAAATATGATGGGAACAGACCTAAACATAGCAACACCTCTTATGGTTAGAAGTACTCCTATAGGAGTTCTTATTATCAGCATGTCTAAAGACGAGAAGGGGCTTAGTGATTTTGAAAAAGAAATGCTTAGGAAATTTTCTGAAAACGCGGGAATCGCTCTCGAAAATTCAAGACTTTATAAAAATTTAAAAGATGCAAAAAACGATTTGGGCGAGGCTTATGAAAATTTAATAGTACTAAACAAAATGAAGGATGAATTTTTAACTGTGGCCTCGCATGAGTTAAGAACTCCCATGACTATTGTTAAAAGTTATCTGTGGATGCTGGAACAACAAAAAGTTGGGAAGCTAAAACAAAAACAAATGGAGTATCTGCAAAAAGCCTCAAAAGGAACTCAAAGGATGATAGACCTCATAAACGATATGTTGAATATATCGAAGTTCGAGCAGGATAAGGTGTTTTTTAATATTCAACAAATTGATTTATGCGATCTTATAAGAGAGATAGTTACTAGCTTTGAAATAAAAGTTAACGGTAAAAAGATTTATCTTAAATTCGATGAATCGTGTTCAGATGCCTTTGTTGATATAGACAAAGAAAAAATGAGAGATGTATTAATGAATTTGATTGATAATGCGGTTAAATTTACTAATCAAGGAGGAATAGAAATAGGAATACAGATTGATCTTGATAAAGTAACGTTATCAATAAAGGATAGCGGGTCCGGAATTAGTCAGGAAGATTTACCAAAGCTTTTCCATAAATTCGGAAGGATAGATAACTCTTACACCATAGCTTCGGATACAGGAGGAACAGGTCTTGGACTATACATAGCAAAACTATATTTAGAGGGAATGGGAGGCAAGATATGGGCTACATCCGAAGGAACAAATAAAGGCAGTACTTTTTGGATATCAATCCCCAAAAGTAAAATAAACACAAGAACACCTGATTTCAATTCACGAATTGGTAAGGATTTTTCAAACAGTATTTCTTCAATAACATAAATTAAAATTTAGACAACTAATCAAAAATTTTTAAAAAAGACTCCCCAAACCGCTGTACCATATCCAAATCTGATTTCCAAATAAAAGTATTAAGACACTTCCCAATATCAAAAAAGGACCGAAGGGTATAGCATCTTTCATAGTCTTCTTTTTCATTAGCATTAAAAACACACTGTAAACTGCACCTAAGATATACCCCATAAAGACAGCCATAAAAGCCATAGGAAAACCGTTTACCAAACCGATTAAAAATCCTAGTTTAACATCCGCGTCTCCCATACCCCTACCTTTTGTAATAAAAATTAAAAATTGAAAAAAAAGTGCAATTAAAATTGCACCTGCTACAACATAACCAAAACTTTTTAGAGACATAATAACCCTGGAGGTAAAAAAATCCGTTCTCAATAAGTAGACTCCAAAACTATCGTTTTTTAAGTTAGTGTAAATCTCTGATAAGTCCAAAAATCTAAATGATACTGAAGAAAGAAAAACAAAGATGATCGCAGGAATTATTACGGAATCGAGAATTAAACAAAATTTCATATCGGTCAAAATCATCACCATGAAAAATGAAAAAACTATGATGTAGTAAAAAAGTAAGAATGTGTTGTCAGGATTTATTTCATAGGAGAATCTTGAAAGATGGCCAGCTAACATAAATGCTATGCCTGTTAAAAATTCGGAAAGCGGGTAGTAAAAAGAAAGTTTTTTCTGGCAAAAACTACATCGGCCCTTTTGAAATAAAAAAGAAAAAATTGGGATGAGGTTTTTTACTTTTAATTTCTTTTTACAGAAATCGCAGATGGAACGTCCAAAAATAACTTTCCTGCCGGCGGGAAGGCGGTCGGATATAAGATTTAAAAAAGAACCTGTAAAGGCTCCAAAAATAAACAAGTATATAAAAATTACTGCCTGCATAAAATGTATATTACAGTAACAAGGGTATTTTAAAAAGTGTATGATTTTTTTAGAGGAGTAGGGATGAGTGAAATATTTTTGGAATCAGAACTAAAGGAAAACGCACATTAAGAAAGAGGCAAGCTTTTTAGATATAATTTAACTTATGAATATAAAAGAAGAAGAAAAAAACAAAGGTTTTATTTGTATAAATTGTAAAAAATGGGTACCAGTCAGTAAGTACGATCAGACCGTAAATAGAAATCATTGCCCTCACTGCCTTTGGTCAAAACATGTAGACAGCGAGGTAGCTGGGGATAGAATGTCATTTTGTAACAGTGGGATGAAACCAATCGGATTAACATCAAAAACACCAAGAATTGATAAATGGGGTATGTCTGTAAAGGGTGAAATAATGCTGATTCACGAATGTATCAAATGCGGAAAGATATCCCTAAATAGAATACACGCTCAAGATAATGTGGGTGAAATTATAAATGTGTTTGAAAATGGAATTTTGTTATGTCCTGAAAAAAAGGATTCTTTGAAACAAAGAGAGGTAGTTGTACTTGATGAAAATAATAGAGAAGAGGTTAAAAAAAGTATTTTGGGTGAGTAGTTTATATATAAGGTAGAGAAAATATATCAGTAAAGGGTATTGAAGGTGTTAAGTAACTGAAAAGAAGTCTAAAAGTACACGAGAGCAAATAAAAAAGTATACAAAAGGATGCCCCCGCCGAAGGCGGGGGCATCTGCTTTCAAAGATCATCTCTGAATAACCAATGTTAATTGATTATATTTAAAGCTGTACCAACTTCGTAAACTCCAACATTATCACCACCATCTGTTCTCATTTTGACTTCGTTATCCACATATTCCAATACTGCATTAATTTCATAATTATCTGCAGTAGATTGGAAAGAGTAGACCAACGTATCAGCATTTGTAGGATCCAACGGAAGGGCGGGGATATACCTTCCTAACCCTGTCTTTGCCTGGGGTGTACCTTCACCGGGGATTGTAAACCTCACATAGCCAGTTCTTCCATCAACCGCCTGAATATTATTTGCGCTTGTCTCTGGAGCCGCCATATCTACAAGGTTAATTTCACCCTCCGTCAATGCAATGTTGATAGCACTCCTCAAAGAATCTAAATCGCTAAGTCTGGTTGTGTCTCTTGATTTTCTCATAGTTGCTACAGGATTAATTGCTAACAAAACAGC
>ERZ795044.3121-NODE-3121-length-14050-cov-5.339979_pt1 | contig 14050 bp, 12 predicted proteins | sample MGYA00375128_ERZ795044 | MGnify/ENA primary metagenome ERZ795044 (study PRJEB30173, sample SAMN05720213) | anaerobic digester metagenome | isolation source: active sludge of municipal wastewater-treating anaerobic digesters | place: USA | collected 2014-12-22 ... | reverse complement strand
TCTTCGGCGCTCGACGTCGAGTCGCTTTCCGAGCGTCAGGAGGCCCCGAGCGAGTGGGCGGCCGAGTCCGTCGCTTTCGGCTCCGCCGCCGACGAGGAAGTGGCTCCTGCGTCGCAATCGGCGGAATGGTCCGCGTCGATCGAGCCGGTCGTCGACGTCGCCGCCGTTGAGCAGGTCGCCGAAGTCGCCAGTGAATCGGCCGTGGAGTCGCCGTCTCCTACTGAGCTCGCGACGCTCGATTCAGGCGTGGCGGAAGGCGCGGTGAATGGGTCGCGCGCCATCGACGCTCGCCGGGATTCCGAAGAGGTGTCGGCGCCGGCCGGGCGGTTCGCTGAACAGGGCGAGTGGCGGGACGCGGGCATCGAGAACGCGAACGTGGGCGCGACGGTGTACGAGGCCGAATTCGCGTCGCTGGCAGTTGAATCGAACGAACTCGCGTCGGCCGAGCTGGCGTCTGCTGAACTCGCGTCCGCCGAGCTCGCGTCGCCCGAGCTTTCGTCGCCGGAGCCCGCGTCGGTGGAACTCGCGTTACCGGAGGTCGCAGCGGCAGTGGTCGACGAACGGCCCGTGGAGTTCGCGAATGACTTCGTGCTCGATGACGAAGCGTACGCCGCGCTCGACGACAGCGCGTACGCCGCGCCTGACGACAGCGCGTACGCCGCGCCTGACGACAGCGCGTACGCCGCGCTGGACGACGGCGCGTACGTCGCGCTCGACGAAAGCGAATGTTCCGCGCTGAACGTCGGAGGCTACGAGACTCCGGACGACGAATCGGAGATCGTATCCGAAGTCGCCGCGGTGTCGGCCGGCCAGGACGAGCCTGTCGAGGTGGGAGACGTCGACGCTGGCGCCTTCGAAGATGTCTCCGCGACCGCCCTCCTCGACGCGGCAGCGCCGCTCGCACCGATCGAGGCGGCGAGCGACGGGTTGGCTGAGGTCCAGGCGTCGGTCGCGCCAGACGCAGTGGCGGCAGAGTCGATCGAGGCCGTGGCTTCCGAAACGGAGACCACCGAAACTGAACTTGCCGGCGCGGCCGCAGCATGGGATGGCCAGTCGGAGTCGGTGCTCATGCCGGCACCAAGCGCCGAGATGTCGCCGGAAATGGCGAAGGGCACGGGAGCGGCTGCGTGGTCCGTCGACCCGGTTAACGACACGGTGACGGCGACGGAGAGCTCCGCCGCCGTCGCGTCATCGCTGCTCGACGCGGAACTCGATCGCTTCTCGCTCGCTCCGGAGGAGGTCGTGGCAATGCCCACGCCGATTCCCGGGCTGGAGTCGCTGATGGGCGATGGGGTCGTCGCTGGGGTCCAGTCGACAGGAGCGTGGATTGCAGCTGGGCCATCGCTAGAACGGGAAGGGGACGATGACGCCCCGGAAAGCCAGGCCGATGTGGACCTGCGAGCGTTCGTGGCCCGATCCCAGTCGCAGGCGCACATCCTGGCGACGCTGGAGGCGGTAGCGCGACGGGTGCGGGGAGGCGAGATTGTGCCGACGACTGACGCCGGCGCGAGCCCCGAGGCGGTGCTGGCGAGCGTCCTCTCCTCGCTCCTTTCAGCCCGACCGTAACGCATCTCGGATCTCGTGCCTGTCGTTCACATCGAAGTCGCCGGGAAAGTCCAGGGGATCGGCTTTCGACACTTTGTTCAACAACAGGCACGAGCACTCGAGCTGTCGGGATGGGTGCGCAACCTGTCCAGCGGCAACCTCGAGATTGCCGCGTCCGGAGGCGAGGAGTCTGTGCGCGCCTTGCTCGATGCGGTGCGACAGGGACCGCCGGGAGCGACGGTGAAGCAAGTGATCAAGCTGGTCCCCCAGCCGTCGCTCGAACTTCCTCACCCCTTCACGATCCTCAAGTGACTCACGCGGCTGGCGCGGCAGGCGCCGCAGGCGAGGACGCGCTCCGCGCGGCCATTCGTCGCGCAATTCGCGAGATCCCCGACTATCCCAAGCCGGGCATCTCGTTCAAGGACATCACGCCGCTCCTGGGCGACGCCGAGCTCTTCGCGGCAACGTGCGCGCAGCTGGCGGCACCGTTTCGAGACGCTGGGATCACGCATGTGCTGTCGATCGAGAGCCGCGGCTTCCTGTTTGGAGGGCCCGTCGCGGTGACGCTCGGCGCCGGTCTTATCCCTGTGCGCAAGCCGGGCAAGCTGCCGTACGAGACGACGCGCGAGGAGTATGCGCTCGAGTACGGCACCGACGCGCTCGAAGTGCACATCGATGCGTTGGGAAGCGGGGCCCGCGTTCTCGTCACCGATGACGTGCTCGCCACCGGCGGGACGGCGGCCGCGGCCTCGCGACTCGTGCATAAGCTTGGCGGCGAAGTGGTGGGCAGCACCTTCCTGATCGAGCTCGCGTTCCTGGGCGGGCGCGCGATGCTCCCCGGGCAGCGTGTGGAGAGTGCGATCGTCTACTAGCCGAGGGGGACGGGCCTGCTCTCGGCTTTACCGTCTCTCGGCGCACGGGTAGATTCACGGCGCGCCTTGGGCATGCCCCCGTAGCTCAGATGGATAGAGCAGCGGTTTCCTAAACCGTTGGTCGCACGTTCGAATCGTGTCGGGGGCACCTCGGCGGTGCAGTGCGTTGCGCCTTGCGTCGTGCGGCATCCGCCAAGACAAGGGGCCCCTCCGCGTGAAAGCGGTCGGGGCCCCTGTCTGCTCCAGCGTCTGATGCCTTAGGCGCCGCGCTTCGCGTAGATCTCCTTCTCCAGCTTGAGGCGGAGCTTCTTCGCCTCTTCCAGCGCCTCGGCCTTCTTGCGACCCTTGGCAGGGACGTAGAAGCGCTTCTGCTTGCCGGGCTCAGGATTGATGGAGACGATGAATGCCTGATGCCGCTTGTCCCACTGCACACCCGTCACGCCGTACTTGTTTCGGCGGGAACGCACCACCACCCGACCCGTCTGCGGCTTGCCCAGCGCCTTCTCGGTCTTGTCGCGCCAGACCACGGCCTGCGCGAACGCCTTCTTCTTGCCACCATGCTTGTTGTCCGAGAACCACTTCCGGTGGGTTTTGCCTTCGAAAGTGACCTGAACAAGCCAGCCGTGGTTGTGCTTCTCCGGCTGGTCGATTCGTGAAATGCCTTTGCGCCTAATCATGGTAAGTGGTTGAGGGTGAGGGCGCTGGGAAGGATAGCGAAAACTCTCGCGGGGACAAGGCCACACTTCCGGCAAGACGGTGTGCTACACATCTTTAACGCGTATCATGCGACGTGCGTTAACACTTCCGCATAACGTGCGCGTTACCACGCAAAACTTCGTCCCCGAAAAGGACACACACGGGGCAGGGAAAGCCTGACAACACATGACCAAAACAGGTGAAGCGGCTCGGCCGCAGCTCGACGATTCGGCGGAGTCCCTGATGGATTGGCTGCAAGCGCATGGGCGCCAGGTCGGCATTGGCGCCATCGTGGTGGCGGCGATCGTTGCGGGCACTTGGGTCTTCTCGCGCTCCAACGCGACGAAGGCCGCGGGCGCATCTCGTGCGTTGGGTGACGCACAGCGCAGCGTGGCGTCTGGCAACCTTCCGCTTGCAGCGGCCGACCTCCAGAAGCTCGTGCAGCGCTACGGCTCGACGCCGGCGGGAACGCAGGCGCGCCTGCTCCTGGCGCAGGTGAACTTCCAGCAGGGCAAGGTCGCCGAAGGGCTCAAGATCCTCGACGAGATCGGTTCGGCGGGAGCGCTGCAGCCGTCGCTCCACGCGTTGCGCGCGGGCGGACTGGAACAGTCCGGCAAGCCTGCCGAGGCGGCGGCCGAGTACTTGAAGGCGTCGGAAGCGTCCAAGCTCCCGTCCGAACGCGAGACCTACAAGGCAGACGCCGCCCGGTCATTCGCCTTGGCGGGCAAGAAGGAGGACGCGTTGAAGCTCTGGCAGTCGATGGCCGACGATCAATCGTCGCCGCTCAACGGTGAGGCGCGTCTCCGCGTCGGCGAACTCGGCGCATCCGTCGCGGCGCGCTAGTCGCGCCGAGATAGAGACCGAACTGCCGCGAAGCTGACGACAGTGAGATGGGCCGGGAGGGGTCTCTCCCGGCCCGACTTCTTGGGAGCGAAGTATTACGCATAATATGTGTTATGTAAACTCAACCGGTGGAAAACTCGGGGGAAACCAAGGTCTGGTCCCCTCTGGCCCCTTCTGGGTCCGCGCAGTTCGCGGTGCTCGCGCGGTCGCGATGCTCCGCCGAGTCAACGCCGCCTGGCAGATCGGGCCTCGAGACGCCGCGCTAAATGCGACAGTGGGTCGGAGCAAGAGACATCGTAGAACGGGGCCGACTTCGACCCGTTCCGGAGCGGTCAGAGTTCGCCCAAGCGTCCGCTGAAGACGATACGTCCCTCGCCAGCGAGCATCGGCGTTCCCTGCTCCGGCTCGTGCGCGACCGAGGCAATCAGGTCGCAGCCTGACCTGGTCGTGAGGACGACGCGACCGCGCTCGAGCCCCCAAGCCGTCAGCAGCGCCGCTGAGGCGACGGAGCCGGTGCCGCAGGCCAGCGTCTCTTCCTCGACGCCGCGTTCATACGTGCGGATCGACCAGCGCCCATCGACGCTTTTCGACACGAAGTTCGCGTTGGCGCCGTCGCGGAGCGATGCGAGGTGGCGCAGCTCACTTCCGCGGTGATACACGTCGACCAGCTCAACGTCCGGAACGAGGACGACGAGGTGCGGTACGCCGACCCGGGCGAAGCCGATGCGCTGCTCACCCGGAAGGCGCGGCGTCTCGAACGTCGCCGCGAGCTGGGTTACCGGGACCATGTCGATCTGTGGCTTCCCATCCTGGAAGCGCCCGGTGACTGGCCCCGAGACCGTCTGGAAGGTGAACTCGCCCTGCTCGACGATTCCGAGTTCGCGCGCCAGCCGAGTGCTGCACAGCGCGGCATTCCCGCACATCTCGGCGAGCGATCCGTCCCGATTGAAGTAGCGCATCGAGAAGGCGTGCACGTCGTGCGGTTCGAGGAAGACGACGCCATCTGCGCCGATTCCGGTCCGGCGCTCACAGAGCTGTCCGATGCGTGCCGGAGTCGCGAGGTCGCCTGCGGCCACGTGCATGGCGTTGAAGAAGACGAAGTCGTTGCCCGACCCGCTCATCTTCCAGAACTCGCGACCCACCATGGCTACACCCTCCGAATGATCGCCCACCAGCGCAGCCGCCAGACCATCCAGATGGCTTCCCGAACGATCCGCTTGGACATCTTGCTCTCGCCCTCGGTACGATCGACGAAGACGATCGGGATCTCCACTATACGGAACCCTTTGCGCCACGCCCGAAAGCTCATCTCGATCTGGAACGCGTATCCGTTTGATCTAACATCACTTAGGTCGATGGCCTCAAGTACTTTCCTATGGAAGCACTTGAATCCGCCCGTGGCGTCGTATAGGGGCAGCCCGGTCACGATTCGCGCATAGATGTTCGCGCTGTAGCTCAACAGCAGCCGCGCCATCGGCCAGTTCACGACCGTGACCTTCCCTTCGCGATACCTCGAGCCCAGCACCAGATCCGCGTCGCGAGCGCTGTCCAGGAACTGCGGGAGATGCGACGGATCGTGCGAGAAGTCGGCGTCCATCTCGAACACCAGCTCGTAGTCGCGCTCGAGGGCCCAGCGAAAGCCGGCGAGGTAGGCGGTGCCGAGCCCCATCTTTCGGGGGCGATGCACGACATGCACGCGACCGTCGGACGCCGCGCGCTCGTCGACCAGCGCCCCCGTCCCGTCGGGCGAACCGTCGTCAACGACCAGCACCTCGATGCGCGGATCCTGCGCGAGGACCGCGTCGATCAGGCGAATGATGTTCTCCCGCTCGTTGTACGTCGGGACGATGACCAGTGCCTTCTCCGCCAGCCCGGCCGGCTCAGACACTGCTCGGACTCCTTCGGTCGAGGAGCGCTCCGCCCGCGAGCATGAGCAGCGCCGCGGCGAGTGCCATGAGCGTCACCGACTTCCCCGTCTCGTACGGCGGGTTGGTGAACTGGAGCTGGACCTTCCGTGCCCCGGCCGGTAGTGCGATCCCCATCAGCGAGACGGCGGCCTTCCCGATGGTGGCCGTCTTGCCATCGATAGTGGCGGTCCACCCAGGATACCAATTCTCGGAGACCATGAGCGCCGACCCCGCGGGGGCCGGACCATCGAGTTCGATGGTGGCGCGCCCCGGCGAGTAGTCCTTCACCGTCGCCCGGATGGCCAGCGGTTCCGGGAGGTTGGTCAGCGGTTCTACCTTCACCGCCGCTGAGTTGTCGAACACGGTGGCGCGCCGCACGTCGAATCGCGGGTCGAGCACCGTCGCCATGACCGACGCCTCGTCGGCCTTGGCCATCGCGGGCGTCACCCACGCATACGACGTCTCGAAAGGAATCTCGTGCAGGTACAGCTCGCTCCCCGACGCGTCGCGGGCGGGGCCGGCGACCTGCTTCAGCTCCTTGATCCCGATGTTGTCAGGTGAGTTGGTAAGGACGTAGCGCATGTTCAAGAGCCGCCAGAAGTTGGGATTGGCGACCTGACGGAATCCGTCGTCTTTCCCCGCCAGCCGGTCGTACGCGCCCAACTCGTTTCCGTGATAGCCGAGCACGTTGGCGATGCCGTGCACCATCAACCCGTCGTAGTTCAAGAGCGGGTCGTGCACGCCCTCGGATGGGGCGGTCTGGAACGAGAGAACGCGGTACGGCCCTGGCTGCTTCTTGAGGTAGTCGATGACGGGGTTGCTCGCGTACGTGATCTCCGCGGGCTCCGAGAACTGCCAGTATTGGCGCAGGACGCTCGCGCAATCGAGGGCTACGAGAAGAATCAGAAGCGTCCCGCCGAGGTCGCGCGAGACTCGACGGGTGCTCACGACGAACGCGATCCCGACGGCCATGAGGATGAACAGCATCGACCGGAGCGCCCCGACGCGCAGTGCCCCGTCGTTCGCCATGACGTAGTCCGCCCGCTCGGCCCCGGCAATCGAGACCCCCACGTTGGTGAGCGCGCCCGACGCGCCGAGCACGCCGATGAGGACCGCCGCGATGATCCAGCCGATCGCGTAGCGCCTCCGATTCTCGAGTCGAACGATACGCTCGCTTCCGAAGGCGGCGAGGACGGCCGCACAGAACGAAACGACGAACAGCATCGTGCTGGGGGCCCGGAAGTACTTGGTTCCCGGGACGAGGGCGTAGACCAGCGAGTAGAAGGGGGTGTAGCCCCCCATGGCCCACAGCAGCGAGATCACGAAGGCGCCAAGGAAGAACCAGACGATGCGCTTGTGCGATCGGAGGGTCCACGCGCCGAGCGCGAGTCCGGCCAGAAAGAGGACCGCGGCGCCGATGTACTCGGAATGAAAGTGGATGCCGTTCCGTCCCCAGTACTTGTCCAGGATCCCCGTGAACTGCGGGATCATGAAGTTGAGCGTCTCTTCCGGGGGGAGTGAGTACGAGACGGCGTGCTCCCACCCCTTCCCCCCCGCGCGTGGCGAGAAGGGCTCGTACGTCTTCACGGGCCAGAACTGGATCGCTCCGATGACCATGCCCACCGCGACCGAGCTCAGCGCCGCGCCGAGGCGGACGACGCCATCGCGCCGCGCCAGGGTCGAGTCGCTCCCGTAGCCGAGGGCGAGGAAGAGGGCGAACGCCCCCGTCACGAGGAGCATGTACTGCAGCAGCTGCGGGTGCGGTGACAGGACGGCGAGACCGACGACGATGGCCAGCGCTCCCCACGACGCCTTCCGGCCATCGCGAACGCCACGGACCACGAAATACAGCGCGAGCGGGAGGAGCGCGGCGATGAACATCTTGCCGTCGTGACCGGGCGAGACGAGCCCGGCGACGTTGCCCCCCATCTGGTAGGCCACGCCCCCCACCACGGCGGCGAAGAACGACAGCCCGATCGCGCGCAGAAAGACGAAAGTGAAGAGCCCGGCGAGGAAGACGTGGAGGAGCAGCCCCCAGGTCATCCCGGCGTCGGTGCCGATGAGGATGCGCAGCGCCGCGGTGGGATAGAACGTGTCGCCGTGCATCGCATCGACGAATGGCATGCCGCCGAAGAGATACGGATTCCACTGCGGAATCTCGCCAAAGCGGTGCCAGTGGCTGCGGGCGAACTCGCGGAACGGATAGCCGGCGATGTACTGGTCGGAATACGGATTGACCAGGAACTTGCCGGCGAGGGCCGGGAAGCCTAACGCCAGCGTACAGACGGCGTGGATGAGGGCGGCCCAGCCAAGCGCGAAGCGCGGTCCGGGCGGCGCAGCCGGTGGTGGTCCAACGGGGGCTGCGACGTCGGGCGAACGGGTCATGACGGGGTGGACGATGTAGGGCGACGCCCCCGCAGGGCGTCGACAGCCAGGAAGACGAGGCCCGGGAGGACCTCGAGCACGGTGAGCCAGAGCCGCGATGTGAGGGAGATGACCCCGGCCGCCCCAGCCTGCGCCAGCCCGAACCGGCCTAACGCGAAGATGAGCGACCCTTCCCGCACGCCGATGCCTCCCGGCGCAAACAACGCAATGTAGCCCGCCAGATAGGATCCGGTGAAGGCGGCGATGTACGACGACGTACGCCCCGGGGCCTGCCCGAGGATCCCCGCCACGAAGCACTGGAACGCCACGCCGTACAGCAGCCAAGCGACCACGCACCCGACGGCGGCGAGCCAGACGGCTCGATCAGGGAGCGTGGGGACGTCGAGCGGGCGCCCGATCACCTTTCCGGCGAGACGCCCGATGAATGGGACAAGGCGCGGCGCCAGAACGATGCCTGCGAGCAGGAGCGCGCCGAAAGCGAGGGCGGCGTTTCGCGCCTCGAAGAACTCGGCACCGGTCACCAGCACGACCCCGAAGCCCGCGAGCAGGTTGACGAGGTTGATGACCAGTGCGGAGCCGGTGGCGGCGACGACCGACACCCCCTGCTCCTGTGCCATGACCCCCATGGCGCCGATCTGCCAGACCTTGCCGGGGAGGTAGCGCCCGAGGTTGGAGATGAACCAGATGCGGGCCGCCTCGCCCCACGGCAGTTCAGCGTCCCAGGCACGCACGGTCCGCCGCCACGTTTCGACGAGGACGGCATAGGCGACGAGGACGAGGACGCTCGAGAGCGCGATGAGCGACCAGCGCGGGGAGAGGTGGGCGCCGGAATCGCGAAAGGCGCGCCACTGGCTGGCGATGGCTCGCGCGGCAAGGAGGACCGCGGCGACGGCCAGGAGCGCGAAGACCAGCCGCGTGGCGCTACGGCGCAACGATCGTGCGGTAGAGGGTGGCGTACCGCCGCGCCGCGGACTCGGGGGCGAAGTCGCCGAGCGCAGACATGCGCCCCGCCCTGCCTAACGCCAAGCGCAGTTCGGGATCATCGAAGAGCCGGTCGAGCGTCTCGGCGAGGGCATTGACGTCGCCAGGTGGGACGAGGAGGCCGGTTTCGCCGTGCGTCACGGTGTCGGTGATGCCACCACTCTCGAAGGCGACGACGGGGGCCCCGCAGAGCTGCGCCTCGACCGCCACGAGCCCGAGCCCCTCGCCGATGCTCGGCACGACGAGGGCGGAGGCCCGCTGATACAACGCCGGCAGCGCGGTCTGCGGAAGCGCCCCGTGCCAGGTGAGGCGATCGACGATTCCGAGGCGCTCGGCCTGGGCGCGAAGGACCGGTGCGTCGGAGCCGTCGCCCACGAGGTCGAAGTGGACGCGGTGGCGCATGCGCGCGACGGCATCCAGGAGGAGCGCGATCCCCTTCTGGGCGTTGAGGCGTCCCACGAAGAGCACGCGGTCTGTCGTGCGTGTGTCGCCAGGGGCAAAGAGCGCCGTGGAGACGGGCATCGGAGCGACGAGCGGCGTCACGTCAGGGACCATGTCGTGCACCTCGGCGGCGAGCCACCGCGAGACGGTGGTGACGGCGCGCGACTGGTGCATGACGCGGCGGAAGAGCGGGCGCGCGAAACTCTTGGCGCGCGCCAGGCGCACGTCGGTGCCGTGCATGGTGGTGACAAGCGGGAGTCGCCCCAGCCCGGCGACCCACGTGCCGACGAGCCCCCCCGGGAACCACCAGTGCGCATGCACCAGCTGCGGGGAGAACTCCCGTCGGACGCGCGTGGCAACGCCGAACTGCGCCCCGAGGAAGCCGACGAGGGCCACCTTCGCGCGCCACGAGCGTTGCACCTCCTGCGCCATCTCGCCGGTGTAGGCGAGGTTCTCATAGCGACGCGGCGCGTAGTGGAAGCGGTCGACGCGAATGCCGTCGAACGTGTCGTGCGCCGGGAGCCCTTCTCCCGCCGGGGCGATGACGCGGACCTCGACCCCTTCCCCGCGCAGCGCCGTCGCCAGGTGCAAGAGGAACGACCCGGCGGCGTCGCCAGGGACGCGGGGATACGAGTGGGTGAGGAAGAGGACGCGCAGGCGAGGCGCGTCAGCCATCGCGCGACCCGTCGCGAAGTTCATCGGTGACGCGCCGCAGCTCGCGCAGCTGCGCGCGCACGCCGGCAATCTGCTCCCCGAGGAGTCCGGTGGCGAAGAAGACCGACCCGAGGATGAGACAGGTCTGGATGACGGTCCAGACGGCGCGCAGGCCCACGCCGGTGAGGGCGAGCCAGACGAGCGCGGCGAGCCCGGCGAACGCCCCGATGGCGAAGAGCCCCGCCCCCAGCATGCCGAAGAGGAGGAGCGGCTTCTGCGCGAAGCGCAACTCGAACCAGACGGCGAGCATGTCGAGCACACCGACCGGAATGCGCCCAATCCCAAACTTCGACTTGCCGGCGTGGCGAGGAAAGAGCGGGACGGGGATCTCGGTGACCGTGTAGCCCTGGGCCGCGGCGAGCACGATCATGTAGCGGTGCCAGTCGGGGCGCGTCGGGAGGATGTCCATGATCTCCCGACGATACGCCTTCACGCTATTGAGATCCTTGACCGGGACGTGAAAGAGGAGGCGGCTCAGCCGGTTGTACACGGACGAGACGAACGCCTTCTCGTACTTCCCTTCCTTGAAGCCGGTGACCATGTCCGCTTCATCGGCCAGGATGGGCGCGACCAACCGCGGAATATCGGCCGGCTTGAATTGCAGGTCGGCGGGATAGAAGACGAGGATGTCGCCACGCGCCGCGAGGTAGCCCGTGCGCAGCGCATCGGCGATCCCCCGGCGCGACCGATGCCGCGCGGTGCGCAGGAACGGGTAGCGCGCGCGCAGGCGCTCCAGCACCGCCCACGAGTCGTCGACCGAGCCGTCGTCGATGACGATGACCTCGAAGCCCTGATCGAACGACTGGAAGGCTTCCTCCACCTGCTCCATGAACAGCGGGAGGTTCTCCGCTTCATCCTTGGCGGGGACGAGGACGGAGACGCGCAGGACCCGCGGGGTCATACCCGCTTGCGCATGCGCGCCGAGAGCACCCCCAACTGGTCGCGATACTTCGCCACGGTGCGACGGGCGATGTTGACCCCGCTGTCGCGCAGGATGTTGACGATCGCCTGGTCGGTGAGCGGGTTCTTCGGGTCCTCGTTGGTGACCAGCTTCTCGATCTGGTCCTTGATGCCACGCGCCGAGACGTCTTCGCCGCCGGTTGTGCTGAGTCCGGAGGAGAAGAAGAACTTGAGCGGGAGGACGCCGCGCGGGGTCTGCACGAACTTCTCGTTCGTCACGCGACTCACCGTACTCTCGTGCATGGCGATGACCTCGGCCACCTCGCGCAGGGTGAGCGGCTTGAGGTACTGCACTCCCTTCTCGAAGAAGTCGCGCTGCCGGTCGACGATGTAGTTCATGACCTTGAGCATCGTCTGGCGGCGCTGCTCGATGGCCTGGATCATCCAGTTGGCCGAATTGAGCTTCGACGAGATGAACTCCTTGTTCTCGCCATCGAACTTCTTCTTGTCGCGGGCAATCTCCTGGTAGGCGCGGCTCAGCTTGAGGCGCGGGAGGTTGCCATCGTTGATGAAGACGTGGTACGCGCCGTCGATCTTCTCGACCACGAGATCGGGGACGATGTAGCCGTCGTTGGCATTGCTGTAGCGCAGCCCCGGCTTGGGGTCGAGCTTGGCGATCTCGTCGGCCGCCTGCTGCACGTCCTGCGCGCTGATGCCGAATCGCTTGGAGATCTCGCTCCAGCGGTGGGCGATGAGCTCGTCGAATGCGTCGCGGACCAGGCGATACTGCAGCGTCTCCTCATGCTTGAGGTCGCGCAGCTGCAACAAGAGGCACTCGCGCAGGTCGCGCGCGCCCACGCCGGGCGGGTCGAGCGTCTGCACGATGCGGAGCATGTCGTCGGCTTCATCCAGCCGATACAGCGGGAGCTCGCCGAGGAACCCCTCCTTTTCGGCGGCGCGCGCGACGACCTCGTTGATCCCCTCGACGATCTCGGGGATGGCGCAGGTGAGGTAGCCGTCCTCGTTGATGTTGCCCAGGAACTCGTCCGCCAGGAGCAACTGCCGCGGCGTGAGTTCGAGCAGGGAGATCTGGTCCTTCAGGTGGTCGTCGAGGTCGCGGCGGTCGACCGACACGGGTTCGTAGTACTCGCGCTCCTCGTGTTCCTCCCGTACGCCGCCAGTCTCGAAGCCGTCGAGGAGGATCTCCTCCCAGTCGATGGTGTCGTTGTTGACCGCCTCGCGCTCCTCCGGGGGGGCCGTCTCGGGCTCGGTCAGGTCGACCGGCCCTTCCTCGCCCTCGCGCTCCTCCTCTTCTTCCGAGTCCTCTTCGTCGGGCTCGGTCATCTCCAGGAAGGGGTTGTTCAGGAGCTCCTGCTTGAGGTGCTGCTGGAGGTCGAGCAGGGGCATGTAGAGCAGATCCATCGCCTGGTAGAGGCGTGGATTGATCTTCAGCTCCTGCCGCATGGACGTATGCTGACCGAGCCCCGTTCTCATGCGGGGAGCTCCTCGTGGGGCGCCTGTTCCGCCGAAAAGCGTGCGCGGAGACGAGCGGTGAGGGTGGGACCGAGGTAGATGCGCGAGACCTCGTCGTCGAAGACGAGCTCGCGCACGGTTCCTGAGACCTTCACCTGGCCGTCGAACATGATGTAAGCCCGGTCGACGATATCGAGCGTTTGTTCCACGTTGTGGTCGCTGATGAGCACTCCGATGCCGCGATGGCGCAGCCCGGCCACGATCGTTTGGATGTCATGGACGGCGATCGGGTCGACGCCGGCGAACGGCTCATCGAGCATCATGAACTTGGGCTGCGAGACCAGCGCCCGGGTGATCTCGAGTCGCCGCCGTTCCCCACCCGACAGGGCGTAGGCACGGCTGTGTCGCAGGTGCTTGATGCTCAGTTCGTCGAGCAATCCCTCCAACCGTGATCGACGCTCCTCCTTGGTGATTGGCAACGTCTCGAGGATCGCGAGGATGTTGTCCTCCACCGTGAGCTTGCGGAAGATCGATGGCTCTTGCGAAAGATAGCCGATCCCCCGCCGCGCGCGCTTGAACATTGGCATGCGGGTGATCTCCTCGCCATCGAGCTTGATCGACCCGTTTTCGGGCTGGATGAGCCCGACGATCATGTAGAACGTCGTGGTCTTGCCGGCCCCATTGGGCCCCAGGAGCCCGACGATCTCTCCCTGTTGCAGCCGCACGGCGACGTCATTCACGACCCGCCGCTTGCGATAGACCTTCACGAGGCCGCTGGCCTCGAGCACGCTGCCCGACGCGGGGAGCCTCGTGTCGACGGCGCGCCGGGACGTGGGGGTTGGAACCGACACGGTGGCGTGCTCGCCCGTGAGCCGGAGCGACTCGGCGACGTCGAGGCGCTGCGGGGCGATTTCGCTCCACAACGCGGGGGCGAGCCGCACCTTGGCGCCGACGTCCTGGTCGCCGGGGACGGGATACTGGATGAGCCCTTGGGCAGCCAGACGGGGGAGGACCGAGCGCTGGAGAAAGGCGCGCACCTCGTCCAGCGACAGGCGGCCGGCCTCGCGATCGGCGTCACCGCCCTGCGTGCGAATGGCGGCAAGCCAGTCGTCGCGAAAGCGAATGGCGACGTCGTTGAACACGGAGAGGCCGTCGGGGTCGGCCTCGCTGATGAGGGCATGCAATGCGAAGGCGACCGAGCGGTCGCCACCGGCGCGCTGCTCGATGAGCGCCTGGATGCGCGGGGAGAGGGGTTCGCCGTTCATGGACGACGGATCGCGTTAGGCTGGCGGC
>ERZ795044.3110-NODE-3110-length-14085-cov-6.908624_pt1 | contig 14085 bp, 10 predicted proteins | sample MGYA00375128_ERZ795044 | MGnify/ENA primary metagenome ERZ795044 (study PRJEB30173, sample SAMN05720213) | anaerobic digester metagenome | isolation source: active sludge of municipal wastewater-treating anaerobic digesters | place: USA | collected 2014-12-22 ... | reverse complement strand
GGAGGGGAGAGCCTGTTTCAATTCACTAGGGCCACCGATAGTCTTTCCCTACGGGACTCTCTGCGCATCTTTGCTGCATCTGTTACCGATATTTCGTCCCTACGGGAACTTGTCGGATACTCTTCATAGAGTCCCGTAGGGACGAAATATCGGTAACAGATGCACACCTATCGCAACAAGTCCCATAGGGACGACCTGTCGGTTCCACCATGGCCACCCCGCTGCGACATGAGTCCCGTAGGGACGGACTATCGGTGGCCCTTATGAATTGAAAAAAAATATTGATCGATTGTAACTACAATATGATTTGTCATCAATTTGAAATTTGATTCGACAGCAACCTTTTTCAACTTTTTTCGTTTTCTATTACCAATCCTTACAGTCATACAATTTCAAAACTGCTGTAGCGTTCCCTAACCGAACTGCCTGACCAGATGAAAGCAATTAAGATCTTACTAAAAGTTGTCGCTATTGCTGTCGTTGGATTTTTTGCCTTGGCTACTCTTGTCAGTTTGTTTTATAGCAAGGAAATTAAACAACTCATCATCGGTGAACTGAATAAGAACCTGGCAACGGAAATAAAAGTCCGGGAATTCAGCTTTTCTGTCATTCGACATTTTCCTTTCGCTTCCATCGACATGCAAGATGTTCTCATCAACGATGTGAATGATTCTGCTAAAAAAGATACACTCATTTATGCAAATCGTCTGGCTTTGCTTTTTAACGTCACCGGAATTTTTAATAAAGACGTTACGGTTCGCAAGATCATTTTCGATAAAGGAAATTTAAATATCAGAATCGATGAGGACGGCGAAGGGAATTACAAATTTTGGAAGACAACCAACGATACCGCTAAAAATGGCGTGATCGATCTGCAGAAAATACTATTGAAAGATGTTGATATTACCTATAATGATCTCAAAAATTCTCAGCATTATAATGCATTTGCTCATAAAGCGCAATTGTCGGGTCGATTCTCCAGTGATGAATTCACACTAACTACTTCAGCCAATTTATTTGTCTCTAAACTCCTTGTTAAAAACATCAATTACATCAACCAAAAAGAGGTAGAGATCTCAAGTAATCTGAAAGTAAATACAAAAACAGATCTTTATAAACTTGAAAATAGTTCTGTGAAAATAGCAGATGTAAAATTTGATATCAATGGTACGGTCAAAGCTCCATCTCATTCTGTATTTCTTGATTTGGATGTGAAATCGAATGAAGCGGATCTGGCTTCTTTTATTTCTTTACTTCCTCCAAATTATTCTTCACGAATGAAATCGTTCAAAAGTAAAGGTCGATTTATATTCCATTCAACTATTAAAGGTGAATCGGCAGGAGAGAAGACACCTGATGTAAAAGTCGATTTTGCAATTTCTGATGGCACATTGAAACCGGAGAATAATGAAATTGAATTAACAGCAATCAATTTTTCGGGAAATTTTCACAACTCTTCTTCTACAGGTAAAAGTGCTTTGGTCATTCCTTCTCTTGCAGCAAGTTTGAGCGGACACAAAATTAAAGCCGAGATCCGTATTGATGATCTGGATAATGCATTTCTCACCATTCATGCTTCCACACAACTGGATCTTGCTCAGGTGAAGCCATTCATCACTGCCGACACTCTTGAACAACTCTCCGGAAATTTGGCAATGAATGTTTACTATAGCGGTAAGTTAAGTCAGCTACAGAATATGTCGAAGGATCGTTTGTATGAAGTGAAAGCTTCCGGTAATATCGATATCAGTCATGTGAATTTTAAATTGAAGAATAATCCACTTGCATTTCTAAACATGAGTGGAAATTTCGTTCTTAAAAATGAAGATGTAGCAATTGAAAATTTATCAGGGAAAATTTCATCCACCGATTTTAAACTCGATGGTGTGTTCAAGAATTTCATTCCGTTTATCCTTGTGCGCGATCAACCCGGCGATTTTATAGCTGATGTTGTTTCAAATAATCTTGCAATGGATGAATTGCTTGTAAATAAATCTGCAACATCTTCACCAAACGATACTTCCTACATCATGAAGTTCAACCCTCGATTAACCTGTGATCTGAATGTATCCATTGGGAATATGCAGTTCAGAAAGTTTCAGGCGTCCGGAGTACGGGGACAAATTCATCTGGAAAGACAAATTATCAGCAGCCGTGGACTAAACTTCAAAGCGATGGATGGTGTCGTCCAGATGGATGCAAATATCAATGCTTCCCGACGCGATAGTATTGTAATGAGTTGTGATGCACATTTTGCCAAACTCGACATCACACGACTTTTTTATGAGATGGAAAATTTCGATCAGACTACTATGACTGATAAAAATGTGAAGGGCAGGATTAGCGCTGATGTGCAATTTGCAAGTATCTGGTCGAAGGATCTGACCATCAATTCGTCGAAAGTAATTTCAACCTGTGATATTACAATAGAAAATGGCGAGCTGAATAATTTTACACCTATACTGGCACTAGCGAAATACATTAAAGTTCCGGATTTGAATAAGATCAAATTTTCTACGCTAACAAATAGGATAGCTATCAAGGATAGAAAGATCTTTATTCCAAACATGGAGATCAAATCAAGCGCCATCAATATATCAGGAAACGGTACTCATAGTTTTGATAATATCGTCGATTACCATCTAAAGTTACTTTTGTCTGATGTGTTAGGGAAAAAGATGAAATCTAATTCCACAGAATTCGGTGAAATTGAAGACGATGGGCTTGGGCGGCCAATGCTAATGCTTTCGATGAAGGGTCCGGTCGATAACCCGAAATTTGCTTATGACCACAAAGCGGCTGGTGAAAAGATCAAAACGGAGATCAATAAGGAGCGGCAAACGCTGAAAGAGCTGTTCAAAGAAGAGTTTAGCCCGGGAAAAAAGGACTCTGTAAAGACTTCAAAACCAAAAAAGAAGGATGAAATGCAGATAGATTGGGATTCAGAGCAAGAATGATTTTTCTATTCTAAGAATTTCTCCCATCTTTGTCCTATCGGATCAGGAGAATGCTTCAGGTAAGTGCTTGAAGATTATTCAAATACCACTCTTTACGTGAATATTTACACTCAAAAACAACGTTGGAAATTATTGTTGCTCCTCGCAGCTCTAATGATCGGCACCGCTTCCCTTTGGTATACCAACCGTTTGGTCCAGAAACTTTCTGAGGAAGAACGTAAGAAGATCGAGCTATGGGCAGAGGCTACACGTCGTTTGGCTGACGTAAGTGAGCTGAATACTGACATCAACTTTTTGTCCAATGTAATCAGTAACAATACGACCATTCCTGTGATCTGGGCTGATGATCATTTTAATCCGATCTCTTCACGAAATCTGGATTCACTGAATTCATTGAACGCTGCTTTTCTTCATCAGCAAATTATAGAAATGCGTGCGGAACATGATCCAATTGAAATTCATATTGGCACGATCAAACAATATATTCTTTATCGTGATTCAGAATTGTTGATTCGACTCAGGTATTATCCGTATTTCCAGTTGGCAGTAATTGCATTGTTTCTTGTCGTGTCCTATCTCGCATTCAGTAGTTCAAGAAAAGCAGAACAGAATCAAGTGTGGGTTGGTATGGCAAAGGAAACAGCGCATCAATTAGGAACACCGTTGTCATCACTCGTCGCATGGCTTGAATTTTTACGACTCAAAGGAATGAGTAGTGATTATACCAATGAAATTGAAAAGGACATCAACCGATTGCAGACGATCACTGAACGTTTTTCAAAAATTGGTTCTGCACCTTCACTTTCAAAAGTTAATGTGTATGAAGTACTCAGTCATTCTGTCGGATATATTCAAACACGCAGTTCAGATAAAGTTATTTTCGATCTTTCTAATCCTGCGACAGAGATCTGGGCACCAATGAATGTTCCTTTATTTGAATGGGTGATTGAAAATATTTTGAAGAATGCAATCGATGCCATGAGTGGTAATGGAAAAATTACAGTAACAATTACAAATCAACATCAATTCGTTTACATTGATATTGCCGACACGGGAAAAGGAATTCCGAAGTCATCATACAAAACAATTTTCAAACCGGGCTTTACAACAAAAAGCAGAGGCTGGGGACTTGGACTTTCATTAAGCAAAAGAATTATCGAAGAATACCACGATGGACAGATCTTCGTGAAAAATTCTGAAATGGACAAGGGTACCACGTTTAGGATCGTGCTGAAAAAATAAAATTTTCAGTTTTGGTTTGTGGTGCGGAGTGTGTGGCGTTACACTCCCAATAAAACTAATTTCACACTCCACACCACACGCCCAAACTGAATCATGTCAGGTATATACATCCACATCCCCTTCTGCAAAAAAGCATGCCACTATTGCGACTTTCACTTTTCGACAACGCATGGAATGATGAATGATATGGTGAATGCCATTCAGCAGGAAATTTTATTACGGAAAGAGTACTTGGCGGGAGAAAAAGTAGAAACCATTTATTTTGGCGGAGGAACACCATCGTTACTCAATAAAGATCAACTCGAATTATTATTGAATACTATTCGTGAAAATTTTATTGTGGATGAAAATGCAGAGGTAACTCTCGAATCAAATCCGGATGACTTAACAAAAGAAACATTGCAGATGTTAAAATCAGCCGGAGTAAATCGCTTGAGCATCGGTATTCAATCGTTCCGTGAAGAGGATCTTCAATTAATGAATCGTGCACACAATGCAACACAAGCTTTGCAATGTGTCAGTGATGCAAAGCAAGCAGGATTCGATAACATCACAATCGACTTGATTTACGGATTGCCGGATCTCTCTGCTGATGCATGGACTAAAAACATGGACATTGCATTTGGTTTAGGAGTCGATCATCTCTCGTGTTATTCTCTTACCGTTGAACCGAAGACTGCTTTAGCTGCAATGATCAAGCAACACAAAGTGAATGACATCGACGAAGGTGCTGCTTCATTGCATTTTGAAATGCTTATGAAAGCTGCTGCAGAGAATGGCTTCGAACATTATGAGATCAGCAATTTCGCACGCAATGGAAAATACTCTCGTCACAATACTTCCTATTGGCAGCGAAAAAAATATTTAGGAGTTGGTCCATCGGCGCACTCTTACAATGGAGATTCGCGTCAGTGGAATGTTTCCAATAATCCGATCTACATTCGTTCGCTTACTGAAAATAAAATTCCTTCAGAGATGGAAGAGTTGTCGGTAAAGGATAAATTCAATGAATATATTTTGACAACTCTAAGAACGAAATGGGGGATTGACCAGGGTTTTGTTTCGAGTGAATTTGGAGAACAAATGTCTTTGGAGCTAATTGAAAAGTTGAATATTCAGGTCAAAGAAAATATGATTCTGAAAAATGGAAATGTGTTTACGCTTTCTGAGAATGGGAAGTATTTTGCAGATAGAGTGTCGTCTTTACTTTTTCTTTAAGCTTACACTTACGCAGTGCCTAAAAAAATCTCCCGCAGATTACGCAGAATACGCAGAAAAACCGCAGATTTTCTTTGTCCTTGTTAAAAATCACCCACTAAGCCAGCAGAAAAAAAGGGTCAACGGTTTTTGACCTTTGACCCTTGCTTGTCCCTATAGGAACTTTTGACCTAAGAATTAATTACTCGAATGCATTGAACCCGGTAACATCCATCCCCGTAATCAATAGATGAATATCATGCGTTCCTTCATAGGTAATTACTGATTCAAGATTCATCATGTGACGCATGATCGGATATTCGCCTGTGATTCCCATTCCGCCGTGAATTTGTCTTGCTTCTCTTGCGATCTGCAATGCCATGTTCACGTTATTTCTTTTTGCCATTGAGATCTGCGCAGGAGTAGCACGGTTTTCATTTTTGAGAACACCTAATCTCCAGGTAAGCAATTGTGCTTTTGTAATTTCAGTGATCATCTCGGCAAGTTTTTTCTGAGTCAACTGGAATCCACCTATTGGTCTTCCGAATTGAATTCTTTCCTGCGAATATCTTAAAGCTGAATCATAACAATCAAGAGCAGCACCAATTGCTCCCCATGAAATTCCGTAACGTGCAGAATTTAAACAACCCAATGGACCTTTCAAGCCTTTTACATTCGGTAAAATATTTTCTTTCGGAATAATAACGTTGTCGAATACAAGTTCGCCTGTTGCACTTGCGCGCAATGACCATTTGCCATGTGTTTCAGGTGTAGTAAATCCTTTCATACCACGTTCAACGATCATTCCGCGAACAATTCCTTGCTCATCTTTCGCCCAGACAACAGCAATGTCTGCGAATGGTGCATTGCTGATCCACATCTTTGCGCCATTCAATACAAAATGATCGCCTTTTTCTTTGATGTTACTGATCATACCATTCGGATTCGAACCGTGATCAGGTTCTGTCAATCCAAAGCATCCCATCATTTCACCTGATGCAAGTTTTGGTAAATATTTTTTGCGTTGCTCTTCACTACCATAAGTGTAGATCGGATACATCACCAATGAACTTTGAACAGATGCAGTAGAACGCAAACCTGAATCGCCACGCTCCAATTCCTGCATGATGATACCGTAAGCGATCTGATCCATTCCACCACCGCCATATTCTGCAGGAATGTATGGACCGAATGCACCGATCTCAGCCAGACCTTTGATCCACTGTTTTGGAAATTCTGCTTTCTGACATGCTTCTTCAACGATCGGTGAAACTTCTTTCTTCACCCAATCGCGTACACTTGTTTGAACTAACCGATGTTCGTCAGTAAGAAGTTCATCCATCAAATAGTAATCGTGGTACTGGTATCTGTCTTTTGACATTTTTTTCTTTTTTCTTTTTTCTTAAACTTACTCTTCACACAAAACCTGCAACTTGAAACCTGCGAACCTTTAACTTATCGTTTCAAGTTCGGCGCAAATTTAGCAGAATTTCATCAACCTCTGCCGAACTTCTATCCATGTTTTATTATAAATTAGCCCAATGATGTGGTTCAAAAATCTGCTTTTCTCTAATTCCGTTTCGAGCAGAATATTCCTGTTATTGTTGGTTTTAGTGCAAATTTGGAAGGGTATTTATCCGGCACTGACAGAGATCCGAAGCGATTTCCCTAATTACTACGTTTCATCCAAATTGTTACTTGAAGGAAAGGATTTGTCGGACCTATATTCCAACGAACACTTTAACGACCTGATACACAGCTATGGAATTGACCAACACGGTAAATTCGCTCCTTTCCCGCCGCCAACTGCTTTCATTATGTTGCCTTTGGCCGGATTTGAGCCGTTGACTGCAAAGCGAATCTGGACGTGTATAAATTTACTGCTGCTCTATGGCGTCATAGTACTTTTCGGCAAGATTGCAAAGCTCACTTTGCTTCAAAGTGCAACGATTGTTTTGTTGTCAGGTGTTGCATTGTTTAACAATTTCTACCTCGGACAAGTTTATCTATTCATATTATTTATCTGGATGCTGTCTTACTTGTGGGCAGAAAAAAGACCAGGCATTGCAGGTGCACTTTTAGCAACAGGAATTTCGGTGAAGTATTTTCCTGTCGTCAGCATTCCTTCGCTTTTTGTAAAGAAAAATTTCAGAATGTTGATGGCCACCGGTCTTTCACTATTAGGAATTGCTTTGCTTTCAATTATCATTATCGGTATAAAACCCTGTAATGATTTTATAAATTCTGTTTTGTTTGATCATTTGAATGGAAAGCTGGAAGGGCAGAATCCGTATGCATTTGCCTTTCAATCGTGGAATTCGCTTGCATTGAATTTGTTTTCGAAGGATGTTATCATCAATCCCGATCCGGTTTATGATTGGCCGGCCGGAGTTTTTGTCCTAAAGTTCTTCGTCTTCTTCGGATTGATTTCCACCCTCTGTTTTGTCATTTATAAATTACGAACCCATCCAAACTTAGCCGAATATTCAATCGTGTTTTGTTCACTATTCGCACTTGCCTATTCACCTGCATCGGCCAGTTATCATTTGCTGCTAATGCTTTTTCCGGTAGCACTTTTGATCAAACTTCAAAATGACAACGAACGCTTCATTGCTTTTTTAATCTGCTTTCTATTCCTCATAGGATTTAGTGGAATCTTGTTCGACTTCATCAATTCGAGAATCTCTTTTTTGCCTTTTCGGTTTTATAGGCTGATATTGTTGAATGGGTTTTTTGTGATGACTTCAATGAGGATTGTGAAGAGATTTGATGCATAAAAATGTAGTAGAGTTTGAGTTTTCTAGTTTAGGAAAGGTCTCACTTTTGCATTTTTTAACCATCAAATTACCCCGCAAAGTCACCCCAAAACCTGACTTCCGTCACTTTGCCATGCTTGTTCCTGCTCTAATTTTAACTCAGAAAACAATAGTGCTAAACCCTGTTTTATGAAACAAATTTTGATTTTAGGTGCCGGAACTGCGGGAACCATGATGGCTAATCACCTCCGCCACGAATTGAAAAAACCGGATTGGGAGATTAAAATTATTGATGAACGAGTTGAACATCACTATCAGCCCGGCTATCTTTTTCTTCCATTCGATATCTACGAACCGGATGATATCATCAAAACCATCGAGGAATTTATTCCAAAAGGGGTCCAATTGATAAAGGGCAAGATCGATAAGATCGTTCCGGGTGAAAACAAAGTGCAAATGGCCGATGGTGGAAGTCATAGCTATGATGTTCTGATTGTAGCTACAGGCGCAAAAACCGCTCCCGAAGAAACAGAAGGAATGTTTGGCGACGAATGGTATAAGAGCATTTTTGATTTCTATACGTTCGAAGGTTCATTGGCCCTCAGAAATAAATTGCGCGATTGGGAAGGTGGCAAAATGCTTGTCCATATTGTCGAGATGCCTATCAAATGCCCTGTTGCGCCACTTGAATTCGCTTTTCTTGCCGATTCATTTTTCCAACACAAAAAGATGCGCGATAAAGTAGAGATCACTTTCGTAACACCACTCAGTGGAGCTTTTACAAAGCCAAAAGCTACGGAAGCACTCGATCACCTTTTAAAAGATAAAGGCATTCATATTGAAAGTGATTTTGCAGTAGAAAGAATTGATCAGGAAAATAAAAAACTGATCGATTATGGTGGAAGAGAACTTGACTTCGATCTGCTCGTTACCGTTCCTACAAATAAAGGTGACGAAATGATAGGGCGTTCCGGTATGGGTGATGACCTGAATTATATTCCTACTAACAAAGGTTCACTGCAAAGTCTTGCTCACAAAAATATTTTCGTCATCGGTGATGCTTCAAACATTCCAGCTTCTAAAGCAGGTTCTGTTGCTCACTTTGAAGCAGAGATCTTAACTGAAAATATCAAACGATTTATCAATAATGAACCATTGAAAGAAGAATTCGACGGACATGCAAATTGTTTTATCGAAACAGGACATGGTAAAGCGTTGTTGATCGATTTCAACTACAGTCATGAACCTGTCGAGGGAACATTCCCATTCCCTGGAGTCGGACCATTGAGATTATTGAAAGAAAGCAGAATGAACCACATGGGTAAACTCGCTTTCCGTTGGATCTATTGGAACATGTTACTAAAAGGAACTCATATACCATTTGTTTCCGCAACAATGCAGGAAGCAGGAAAAGAATTTTAATCAAAAAAAAATAAAATTATGGAAAAGGTAATAGCAGGAAAAAATATCGCCGTCAATGCAGAAGGATATTTAACAGATTTCAGTCAGTGGGACAAAAACGTTGCACTTGAGATCGCAAAAGAGAATAACATCGAATTGACTGATCGTCATTGGGAAGTGATCAATTATCTTCAAACTGAACATAAAAATCAGGTTCCTTTGTCAATCCGTAAGATCGGAAAAAGCAATGTCGTTGACATCAAAGAATTTTATGCTTTGTTCCCTCAAGGGCCATTGAAAACTTCAACGAAGATCGCAGGTATTCCTAAACCCGCAAGTTGTTTGTAATCACCTTAGGAAAATTAACCCCTCCGTATTTCAATGCCGGAATTTCAAAAGCATTGTCGTGAGTTTTAAAATAAATCGTATGAACGAGTATAATGGTGAAGTAAAAAAGATGATGATCATCTTGTCAAAAGCAACGTTGGAAAATGTATATGCTGCTTTTGTTTTGGCAAATGGTGCAAGAATGGAAGGCATTGAAGCAGAAATATTTTTCACCTTCTTTGGACTTGAAGCAATTCACAAGAAAAAATTAGAGCATCTGCACGTTGCAACTGTCGGTAATCCTGCTATGCACATGCCTACAATGCTTGGTGGCTTACCCGGAATGGAAGCCCTTGCAACTTCAATGATGAAAAAGGAAATGGAAAAGATCGATATGCCTGATGTGCATGAATTCCTGGATATACTGGTTGCTTCCGGAGTAAAACTATGGGCATGCAGATTGGCTATGGATATGTTCCACTACAAGAAAGAAGACCTTTATGATGATGTTAATGATGTGATCACTGTAGGCGACTTCTACAAACAAGGAAGCGGAATCGGAACACATATGCTTTTCGTTTAAGAATAAGCTTTAGAATTATAACGCTGAGTACACTAAAATTTTAGCCACGAATTCACGAATAAATTATTTCATTCGTGAATTCGTGGCTAATCTATTTCATTCGTGAATTCGTGTCAAAATTATTTTATTCCTGAATTCGTGGCTAAATTATTTCATTCGTGAATTCGTGGCTAATCTATTTCATTCGTGAATTCGTGTCAAAATTATTTTATTCCTGAATTCGTGGCTAAATTATTTCATTCGTGAATTCGTGGCTAAATTATTAGTAATATTAGTGTTAAATTTTTCTTCGTTTCCTCCTTTTCAAAAATGTCCACTAGAAGTACACCTTTTTCAATTAAATAAAACGACTTTAGTTACTTAAAAAACCAATATCTTTCGCCCGTGAAAAAAGTACTCCTTTTCAATCCACGTGCCGCAGAGACAAAACCCCGGATCCCGAATTCGGTTTTGGCTGTGGCTTCGTCGTTGAAAGGACTGTACGACTGGGTCATTGTCGATGGAAATATGGAAACAGATCCGTGGACGAAGATCGAAACGTACTTGGCTTCCGGTGAGTTTAACGTCTTTGCATCGACTGTGATGCCCGGGCCACAGCTCAAACAAGCAATACCGTTTTCAAAAAAAGTCAGAGAGAAGTTTCCCAAAGTAAGAATTGTCTGGGGTGGATATTTCCCTTCTAACCATTCAAAAGTCGTCCTCAATTCTCCTTTTGTTGATTTTGTGATCAATGGCCCGGGTGAAAAAGCATTTCCTGCTTTGCTTAAAGAACTTGAAACAGGTACACGTAATTTTTCCGGAATCCCTAATCTCATTTTCAAAAATGAATCCGGCGAATTGATCACCACAAAGAAAGATGAGATCTACGATCAGGATACATTGCCGTCTTTTCCTTATGCGCAGCTAAACGAGTTCTACGACATTCGCAGATATTTAGGTAAGACTTGTTTGGGGACCAAAACAATTGCATATCATTCCAGTTTCGGTTGTCCATTTACTTGCAGCTTTTGTGCTGTCGTTCCAATATATAATGCACGATGGAAAGGGAAATCTGCTGAGAATATATACAAGGATATTTTATTCCTGAAAAATAACTACGGTGGAAATGCAATTGAATTTCACGACAACAATTTTTTTGTTTCTGAAAAACGTACTGTCGAATTTTCAAATCTCATCAAAAAGGAAAACATGATCTGGTGGGGCGAAGGCCGCATCGATACGATCAATAAATACAGCGATGAATCACTTGCCATCATGCGCGACTCGGGATGCAGAATGATCTTCTTTGGTGCAGAAACCGGAAATGATGAGATCCTTAAACGAATGGATAAAGGAGGAACACAAAGTGCTGCACAGATCCGTTCGTTTGCTGCACGAATGAAAAAGTTTGACATCATTCCTGAATATTCATTCGTACTTGGAATGCCCGCTGATACTGAAGAAGAATCGTGGAAGCAAATTAAACGCGATGTGGAATTTATTCGTGAGATAAAAGATATCAATCCGGAAACAGAAATAATAATTTACGTTTATTCTCCCGTTCCTGTCGAAGGAAGTGAATTGTATGAAAAAGTGTTAGCGTCAGGTTTTCATTATCCGGAGAAATTAGAAGATTGGATCGAACCTTCATGGGAAAAATTCGATCTTCGTAAAAATCCATTGACACCATGGTTAACTGCAGAAATGATCGATTACATCAGAAATTTTGAAACAGTTTTGAATGGTTATTTTCCTACGTATTCTGATATCAGATTGAATAGATCAAAGATCAAGATACTAAAATCAATTTCCTCCTTCCGCTATAAGAATAAATTGTATTCTTTTCCGTATGAGATAAAGGCGATACAGAAACTCTGGAAGTATCGTCAGCCTGAAATTGAAGGTTTTTAAGATCAAATCGATGTTATTTAAGCTCATTTACTCCATTATTTCCGCTTCAGAACGCTGTTTTTCCCATTCAGCGACTTTCGTTTTGAAATTGGTTCAAATAGTTCATCCTTTCGAATACAATTGAAATGAAAGAGGTCAGAACAATGGAACAAATTTTGAAACGGAACAGTGTGAAACAGCCTTTCCGTGCTCTTGAGAAAAGAGTCAGGAATCTTATCTACAAACCTTTTGTGGAATGGTACACTTCAAGAGAGTCTTCTTATAAATACCGGGATATTCTTGTGAAAGTAAAACCGGGAGTATTTCATCCGCGCTTTTTTAGCAGCACCGGTTTTTTGCTGGAATTCTTTGAGTTCATAAATTTCAATAGAAAAAAAGTTTTGGAAATTGGATCAGGATCAGGGTTGATCTCTATTTTTACTGCTAATGAAGGAGCGAATGTTACCGCAATAGATATTTGTCCGCTAGCAGTGGAGAATACGAATTTAAATGTGGTTTCAAATCAGGATAAAATTTCATTATGTGGTGGTAATGTAACCGTACTTCAATCAAATTTGTTTGAAAATGTACCTGCAGGAATTTTCGATCTATTGATCCTTAACCCTCCTTTCTATCAAGGCGATGTAAAAAAGCCCGGAGATCATGCATGGTATGCCGGAAGAGACATGGAGTATTTTGAAGAACTTTTTTCTAAATGTAGAAACTATATGAGCCGTGATTCTGAAATGTATATGGTACTATCGGAAGACTGTAACTTTAATAAGATCTTCGAAATCGCTAAAAAGAATGCTGTTTTAATAAAAGCTGTAGCGGTCAAGCAATTTATTACGGAAAACCTTTACATTTTTAAAATCACTATTCCCACCTAAATTAGTATCTTTATTCCTGATAAATAATTATGAATTCATCAGTTGTGGCACCTTTTAAAATTCTCCCGGATCAGGATGCCGAACTTCGCACTTCTTTGATTCGCGCACTTCTTTACTTCGATATTTTTAATCATCCGCTTTCAAGTAAGGAAATCTTTCATTTAATTCCTGTCCATTCTATCAGTGAATGTGAATTAATGGATGTGCTTACTGATCTTACAACTCATAATCTGATTTATTATCATAACGGTTATTATTCTTTGTCGCCTTCAGTTGAGAGTGTAAAAAGAAGATTAGCAGGTGAATTATGTGCGAATACTATGATAAAGCGGATGCAAAAGTTTAGCAGCCTTATTTCATCCTTCCCTTTTGTAAAAGCCGTTACCATCAGCGGTTCGCTGTCAAAAAATTACATGGATGAGAATTCCGATATTGACTATTTTATTATTACAGAAAGAAACAGGCTTTGGCTGGCAAGAACATTGTTGATCCTGTATAAAAAATTATTTCTGTTTAACTCCAAAAAGAATTTCTGTGTAAATTATTTTGTATCGGAAGATCAAATGTCGATTCCGGATAGAAATATTTTCACGGCAACTGAAGTAAGTTACCTCATTCCTGTTTATAATTATAATGCTTATTTCCATTTCATGAAAGTTAATGATTGGAATAAAGGATTCTTTCCAAATTTTCCTTTGCGCGGAAAAGATCTTGTAGTAAAAGAAGCTTATCCTAACATTAAATCGGTACTTGAAAAACTATTTTCTAATTCAATCGGGGAGAAACTTGATACATTTTTTTTCAAATTAACGTTAAAGCGATGGAAGAAGAAATTCAAAACATTTGATGAGAGTACCTTTGAT
>ERZ795044.3108-NODE-3108-length-14089-cov-8.002636_pt1 | contig 14089 bp, 8 predicted proteins | sample MGYA00375128_ERZ795044 | MGnify/ENA primary metagenome ERZ795044 (study PRJEB30173, sample SAMN05720213) | anaerobic digester metagenome | isolation source: active sludge of municipal wastewater-treating anaerobic digesters | place: USA | collected 2014-12-22 ... | reverse complement strand
GAATCTGAAAATTTATGACTCTACCGGGAGACTTGTATACATTCAAGATAAAATATCCGAACGTGATGAAATGGAAATTTCTGCACTCAGATTTAATTCCGGAATTTACATATTGAAAGTAAGTAGTGAAAGCATTGTTTCAACTCTAACGTTTGTTGTTCAATAGGCAAAATAAAAACCTAGATTAAAAAATCTGCGCCAAATCTGTGAGAGCTACGGGAAAAAATTAAGCGTGATTTTTTCTCCCGCAGATCTCGCAGATCTCGCAGAAAATCCGCAGAGATCTCTGCGAGATCGAAATTGATGTTTCAATTTCTAACAACTAACTGCTTTAACGAAATATCTGTCTAAATTTTAATTCAATTCCGCAGGAATTTCTGCGGATTTTCTGCGAAATCTGCGAGATCTGCGGGAAAAATTAAGCGTGATTTTTTCTCCCGCAGATCCCGCAGATTTTGCGCAGAGATGTTCTTTTATTTTATGCATGTGGCAAACCCTTTCCACTTACTTTACAAAAAAGATAGCAAATAAAAAAAGCCAACACCTATTACAATAATAAATGCTGGCCTTTCAAATAATTCAATTACTGAATTTTTTCCATATCACTTTTTATTGTTTCGTGATTTGCTTTTTCTGCCTGAATGAGAGCCTTCTTTTTACCAAGTGATTCTTCGTTCATGCGAATTTCTTCTTCAGATTTAGAGATCTTATTTTTGTAATCTTCGATATCTTTAGCAAGGTCTTTATTTTTACTTTCTAAACTCTTCTGGTCATCTTCCATGTTCTGAATCAGTTTTTGCGAGATAATAATTCGTTCTTCATATGGATGTCTGTTTGCTTTCACCGCAAAATCGCGGACCATTTTAACTGCTGAATTGTATTTCATCGAATCAGATTCTCTGGTCAGATACGCTCCACCAAGATCAAAAGCAACCATCATTTTTACATTGCCGCCATCTTTGTTTTCTTCAAATGCAGTATAAATGTCTACAGGATTGTTACCCCATTCTTTTATGAGAACGTTGTCGGCAAACATTTCATTTTTTTCCGTTTTGATTTTTTCGCTTTTAAATTCTTTCAGGTTGTCCTTCCAGAGATCAACGACCTTGTCTTTAGAGTTATTCTGAATTGTAACAACCAGTGCATCTTTTTCACCGGAAGTGAAATTTGCTTTTTGTTCAGTTACCTGAACTCCCTGACTGAAGAGAAGTGAAGAAACCAATAAGGCCGGAATAGTAAGTAATAGATTTTTCATAAAATTAATTTTAGTGAGCATGATTTAGATTAAGTGCTCAAGGATAATTTTAAAGGTAATGTATTAATTCAGATTTTAAAAAGAAATCAACGAATAAGAAGTTGAATAAAAGTGTTTAAATGAATTGAATGGAAAAGTTTATATCAATGGGAAATAAAACGGACACTTTTAATATGGAATATTCGGTAAGGTCAACTAAGGTCTATTCAAATAGTTCCGGATCACAGGTGCAAGAAATAAGATAGCAAGTCCAACCAGGACAAATGCTACTAACCAGGAACGCATCCAGATAAACATGAAAAGTTCATTGTACCCAACATTGATTGAGACTAAAACAAATGTTACAATGAATGTTGTAACAAGACTCATCAGAGCAGAGAATTTTATATCTTTTGATGATGGCATAATGCAAACCGAAATTTAAAACGTAAGGTTATGTAACTGGTATCGATTTAATTGTTTTAACACAGAGGACATAGAGAAAAAAGGAAGAAAAAAAGAGCTACATATTCTCCTCTTTCTCCCTTTTTTTCTCCATTATCTCTGTGTTTACTATTTAGACTTTTCAAAAGTCTCCTTATAAAATGCAATTGACCTCAAAATAATTTCTTTCGCTTTTTCGATACTTTGAAATCCTTCGATAAGAACTTTTTTATTTTCCAGCTTTGTATAGTTTTCAAAAAAGTTTTTCAGCTCAACAATAAAATGCGCCGGTAATTCTGCAATATCTTTGATGTGATTCACACTCATATCATTTTCTGCAACTGCAATGATCTTATCGTCGCCTTCGTTGTTATCGATCATCCTCATTACACCAATGACTCTTGCTTTTACAAGACAAAGCGGTTGGATTTCGATCTGAGATAACACAAGTATGTCGAGCGGATCGTGATCATCACCCAAAGTCTGCGGAATGAAACCATAGTTCGCCGGATAATAAACGGAAGAAAAAAGTACCCGGTCAAGCTTAAGCATTCCTGAAACTTTATCGATTTCATATTTTGCTTTACTGCCCATTGGGATTTCAATGAGAGCGGTTACTATGTCGGGAGCTTTTTCTCCGAAGGAGACGTTGTGCCAGGGGTGGAAGGTCATGAATTTAATTTAGGAAATTAGGTCGAAGATATTTATTTAATTTGGTTTCCCGGATACTGAGGCGAAAGTACAAGTCAAAGCCATGAAGGCTATCGGGAAAGTCAATCAAAATTTATCTAGAAATTCGTGGATTCTAGCCAGTAAAGTTTCGAATTCCGGTTGACCATTGTAGTAGAGTTTTGAAGTTGCCTTATATCGTTGAATAAATCTTGATCGCAATTCAGCGTTGGAAAGTTTGAAAGCCTCGTTCTCTGCAAGAGGTACTTTTAAATCTGAAGGAGATAATCTAGCTGCTTTGTTTTCAAGATATTCTGGAGTACCGATAAATTTTTGTACTTCGTCAATTCCAAGGAGTGAAAAGACATCATAATACTGACGCATCAAGTTAGGGAGTTCTTCTCCTCCCTGTTCTTCCTTGCGAAATTTTGTAACAATTGTTTGTAATTTTTCTACGAATGTATAGCTTGGACTATAACACAAAACGTCTATTGCTCTGTTATCTTTTATCTCGACAGCCTTTGTTTCGTTTGCTTTATCAAACGCCCACGAACTAATTGTAAGAGGATTGTTGGGCGTAACTGTATCGAATCCTAATTCCAATAAAATTCCGTCCTTCATACCGCTAACTGGAGCTGTTACTCTTGGGTATATTAAACGAATGCCGCCGCTATTATATGTTTTTTTATTGTCAAATGCTTCGTCTCTTTCCACTGAAACAATACCATCAATTTTAATATTTGATGCAAGCCAATCATAGTAATCTTTCCGTGAAAGCACATGACTAGGTTTTGTCTTCTTTGGGTTTGTTTCAACTGTTAAGTTTGAAGAAGGTTTGATATAAATGTCAATGTCTTCCGAAAATCGATCAATGATTTTATATCCTTTGGAAAGCGATGTGCCTCCTTTTAATTCAAACTCAAAGCCTTGTTGCTTGAGGCCGTACAGCACATGCATTATCCAATAGTCTTTCTCGATTAGTTGCGGAATAATTCCTGTTTCTGTTTCAAGAATACTTAAGAGGTTTGCAAATTCTTTGTGATTATGCAGATAGTCAATAGGCATGTTGAACTTCGGATTGTTTGATCAGCGGAGTTAAAACTGATTTCGCACGTGCACTACCGAATTCTTTTACCGCTTGTTTCAGTTTTTTAAGATCCATTGTTTTTAATTTCGTTGAAACATTCTTTAGCACAAGTTCCGTGTCTTCTGCTAACTTATCGAGGTTACTCACTAAATCAACTAATAAAAATTCAGGAGTGGCCTTTGTAGGAAAGCGGTGCTTTGAAAAGAACATAAATGTTCTGCCACCAAGTTTAAATTCTCCATGTCGTTTGTGGTTATACACGACACGTGAATTATATAATTGGGTAGTACCAACGCCTAGGCTATTATAATCATTAGGAGAAGTTATAAGAAAATAATCGTCTTTCAGGAAGCTGCGAACGAGTGCTAATTCATCTGGTGGCGTATTCCCAAAAACACTTTCGTTAGGGTAATAATAAAGACCCGCAGAGAGTTTTTGTAAAGTTCCATCCTTTACAAGTGTACCTATATGGCGATCTACCGCATTTGACCATTGAGCAAGATCAGAGCGTCGATAGACTTCACCTCGTTTAAGGTGTTTCTTTAGTTCGGTTACTTTTGACATCGTTTGCCTTTCTACGACAAATATAGCACAAAAGGATGCAAAATGCAAGAATAATTATTGAAAATTCATGCAACAAATCAAATTTAATGAAAAGTTTCGATGTTCTTTTAAGATAAAAGATCTACTGAAATCAATTCGATTTCTGAGCTATATCTGAGTAAAAATCAAATAACTCAAGCAATTAGAGAGGTAAAAGAACTTCATCCCTTGAATTAAAAGCAAGTACCAATTTGAGTTCCCAGAAATCAAATTTTGAAGTGAATTTATTTTTTTCATGATTGTTGTGTTCAACTAATCGACGTTCATAATCATCTGTTGAACCGACATAAAAAATATCGGCAGTTTTGCAGTAAATGATGTACACAAAAAACATATCTCGAATAAAAATTATCTAATCAATTCACCATAAAAAAATAGGGAAATCCCTAAAATTACAAAAGGCCACCTTTCGGTGACCTTTTGTTTTCGAGATTTTGAGTAAGTGTATGTTACACTTGAAAACTCATTCTGCTCTTCCCGTATGGACGGGACTCGAACCAGGGACCCTCTGATTAATCCCGCACGTGCGGGACTCTAACCAGCTGAGCCAGATTTCCGGTTAGGTTTTCTCCAAGAATTAATTTTTCAATGAATAGTTTTGACTTTTGTTTTTTTATAAATTTTTCCATTTTCATGGCTTCTGCCCTTGAATTAAAAGCAAGTACCAATTTGAGTTCCCAGAAATCAAATTTTGAAGTGAATTTATTTTTTTCATGATTGTTGTGTTCAACTAATCGACGTTCATAATCATCTGTTGAACCGACATAAAAAATATCGGCAGTTTTGCAGTAAATGATGTACACAAAAAACATATCTCGAATAAAAATTATCTAATCAATTCACCATAAAAAAATAGGGAAATCCCTAAAATTACAAAAGGCCACCTTTCGGTGACCTTTTGTTTTCGAGATTTTGAGTAAGTGTATGTTACACTTGAAAACTCATTCTGCTCTCCCTCCTGGGCTCGAACCAGGGACCCTCTGATTAACAGTCAGATGCTCTAACCAGCTGAGCTAAGGAAGAATGTACCTTCGCACTGTTTTCTCAGTGAGAAGACCATTCTTTCCTGCTTAAGCTATTCGCCGCGGCGAACTAGAACACACAGAAAGAAGGTTTTTTATTAGGGAGGGCAAAGGTAACAATCAAGGAATAAAAAGCAATAGGTCAATAAATTTTTTATTTGCCTGATTTCGACCACGCTTGAGAATTCAAATACACCAAAACTTGAACCTGTAAAAAGGCAACATAAAAAACGCAGCACAAAAACCCTTGAATTCCAAGATAATATCAAATCAAAGACGTGATATTATTAATTATCCAATATTAATTATATTCCTAGATACCGCTGCGTTGCCTTATCCCAATTCACAAGATTCCACCAGGCTTTTACATAATCTGCTCTACGGTTCTGATACTTAAGGTAATAAGCATGTTCCCAGACATCAAGTCCCAGAATTGGCGTACCCTTTTCTGTTGCTACATCCATCAACGGATTGTCCTGATTAGGTGTGGAAGTAATAACCAGTTTTCGATCTGCAGTCTGAATTAACCATGCCCATCCTGACCCAAACCGCTTTGATGCAGTTTCCTCAAAGCGGGCAACAAAATCTTCAAATGATCCGAATGAATTTGAAAGTGCAGTAGAGAATTCTACATTCTTCGGACTACCACCTGCTGAAGGTGAAATTGTTTCCCAGAAAAAAGTGTGATTCCAATGTCCGCCTGCATTGTTTCTTACAGCAGCACTGTATTTCGAAGTGTTCTTCATCAGATCAGTTAATGTAGATTTGATCTTATCAGCCTTCATAGCTGCATTAAGATTATTCACATAGGCCTGGTGATGTTTTGTATAATGAATCTCCATCGTTTGTTTGTCGATGTGTGGCTCTAAAGCATCATACGAATAAGGTAATGGCCCAAGTGAAAATGTGCTGTATTCTTCTTCATCGGTCAATGCACTTGCTGCTTTTGCAATTGATGATCCTAAGATTTGTGAGCCTATTCCTGCTACTGCCAGCAATGAGCCTTTCTTTAAAAAATCGCGACGTGAAGATTCCATAAATGTTTTTATTCTGAGTTGAACCCAAAATTAGTCATATTTTCAGTTTGTTAAATGAATATTCACCTTACATATAGAGATTCCCTAATATTTAACAGGCATAAAGATTTATAAACGACTCAATGTCCGTACATTTGTTGCCTCTGACAATCTATACAAAGGTTAAAATCGTTTATTAGCCAAAATTGTAATCGAATAGGTTAAATTATAAACAAATTATCTTTAAATTTCCGTAAATTAACTTTACTAATATCTCCCGGATTCATAATGAAACAACTTCATACTCCTGTTATTTTAACTAAACGAGGTGCCGCCCTTTCTGTTTATCTGGTACTTCTGATTATATTTAGTCAGGCCATTACTTTTTCAGCTAATGCACAAATTGTAATCAATGAGATCTCTGCCTCTAATACTTCTACTATACAAAATGGTCTGGAGGAATACGATGACTGGATAGAGATCTATAATTCCGGTGGTAGCGCTGTGAATCTTGCCGGCTATCATCTTTCTGATGACAATACAAATTTCAGTCTCTTTACTTTTCCGGCTTATATTCTACAGCCGGATTCGCATCTGATCGTATTCGCATCTGATGATAATCGGACAACGATCTCTGATCATTGGGAAACTCCAATTAATGCTTCCGATATCTGGAAATACTATTCATCAAATCCGACTCCTGATACTAACTGGCGTAACCGGTCTTTTAATGATGCAGCATGGAATACAGGTGCAGGAGGAATTGGTTTTGGAGATGGTGACGATCAGACAACAATTTCTCAGTGCAGAACTGTATTGATGAGGAAAACATTTAACGTGTCTGATACGTCTCAGATCGTGAATGCAATTTTCAATATAGATTATGACGATGGTTTTGTTGCATATCTCAACGGAATAGAAATTGCGCGTGCAAATATTGGAGTTCAGGGAGTCCGTCCGGCATACAATGAACTTGCTATTTTAAGTCATGAAGCAAAAGTGTATCAGGGTGAAGATCCCGATTCTTTTTTTATTGATCATGCTCTTTTCAAAAGTGCTCTGGTACAAGGTTCGAATGTTCTTGCTGTTGAAGTACACAATCAGCCGGCAAACTCAGGCGATCTTACAGCAATTGTTTATCTGTCATTTGGAATACAAAATCCCGGGACGATTTATGGACCGACGCCGCCGTTTTTTAATAATCCACCGAAGGAATATTATAATGCAAATTTTAAATTAAGCAGAAGTGGTGAGACAGTTTATCTGACTAATGCATCATCAACTATCATTGACAGCAGAACATTTGTTTCAATGCAATCAGATCATTCCAATGCAAGAATTCCTGATGGCTCGGTTAACTGGTGTTTTGTAAATACACCTTCACCCGGATCGACAAACGACAATTCTGTTTGCTATACTTCATATGCTTTACCACCGATCTTTTCTTTAACGGCAGGTTTCTATACAAGTTCACGATGGCTGACATTGACGAATCCTCAAGCCGGATTAGTAAGATATACGCTGAACGGAGATGAACCAACAGCGACATCAACACCATATCTGTTTCCAATACTTATCAACTCATCACAGGTTGTACGTGCTAAAGCATTTTCAAATGGAAAACTGCCTTCAGCAACTGTAACAAATACCTATTTCATTGATGAAGATATAACGCTTCCTGTTTTTGCAATCAACACCGATTCGTTAAATCTATGGGATGAGAATACCGGGATCTATTCATTCGGCCCGAATGCACAACCTAATTACCCATACTTCGGAGCAAATTTCTGGCAAGACAGAGAAAAGAATGCATCGATAGAATTTTTTGACCGCGACAAAAGCCGGATCTTTAATTTTGACGCTTCGATTTCTATCTATGGAAATTATTCAAGAGCTCAGCCGCAGAAAAGTTTTGAGATCAAACTCAGTGATCGTTTAGGTCAAGGCGAAATTCACTATCCTTTGTTTTCCGACAAACCCGAAATCGATGAAACAGATAATTTCGTTCTTCGTAATTCAGGTACCGATTACAACATCGTACACTTCCGTGATGCATTCATGGAGAGAGTTATGAAACCAACACATACCGGATATGTAGCAGCAGAACCGGCAGTGGTATTTCTGAATGGTGATTTCTGGGGCGTTTATACAATCCATGAAAATCATGATCATCACTGGATAAAAAATAATTTCGGCTATGAAAAAGATGAGATCGATTACCTGAAAGAATTTGGAAGTACTGTTGAAGTGAAAGAAGGAACGGATGATTTTTTCTGGAATACATTGAACTATGTTACTACACAAGATTCTTCCAGACAACAATTCTATGCATTGATGGATTCAACATGGGATCTGAAAAATGTTATTGATTACTGGACATGTGAAACATATTTTAATAATGGCGACTGGATCGGTGACTGGACGAATAATATAAAAATGTGGCGTCCGATCAGAGATGGTGGAAAAGGCCGTTATCTACTTTATGATCTTGATTTCGGTTTGGGCTATGATGCAAACTTTACAGAAAACAGATTGTCGAAAGCGATTCATCCGACAGCAAGATCTTATTCATCGCAGCTATTTAATGGTTTCTTGAGAAATGCAAAATTCAAAAGAGAATTCATTAACCGATATGCCGACCTGATCAATACTATTTTTCTTCCAAATGAAATGTTCCCGATCATGCATCAGTTTCAGGATAGCATGGCCTATGATATGCCTGAACATTTTGCAAAATGGGGAAGTAATATGACGCAGTGGCAAAGCAATATTAATGTCATGCGGAATTTTATTAACCTCCGTGCAGACACAGCAAGGAGTCAGATCAGGGATGAATTCGGTTTAGCAGGAAAAGTTTTATTGACATTAAATGTTACTCCCGCAAATGCCGGCCGTATTCAGATCTCTACTGTTGTACCTGATAGTTATCCATGGTCAGGAGTTTACTTCAACGGAAATCCTGTAACGATTACTGCAATTCCAAATCCGGGTTATACATTTAATCACTGGAGTTCTCCATTGGTGATAGGAGGCAATGATCCTGATCAGGTTGCCACTTATAATTTTACAGGTAATGATGCTATTACTGCTCACTTTTCCGGCAGTGCTATAACACCGCAATTGACCATCAGTGAATTCAATTATAATTCAGGAACACTTTATCCGGCAGAAGACTGGTTAGAATTACATAACTATGGAAACGTTGCACTTGATATTTCCGGATGGATGTTGAAAGATGAAAACGACTGGAACACTTTTACTTTTCCTGTCAGCACTGTCATTCCTCCAAATGGATATCTTGTAATTGCTGAAGACCTTGAACAATTCAGAACAGTTTATCCAACGGTTAATAATGTGATAGGTCCGCTTGGTTTTAATCTGAGTAACGCCGGTGAACAAATTCGTTTTATTAAAAATGATGGAACCGTTTTCAAATCATTCTATTTTCAGGATGTTGCTCCATGGCCGGTTGCTTCCGATGGACAAGGTTATACAAATGAGTTGACAGCTAATACTGCAGATCTTTCTATAGGTGCAAGCTGGTATGCCGGTTGTATCGGTGGATCACCGGGAGTGGAATTCTCAGGAGCACTGAATACTGAAACAGAAGTAAATGGAAGTACAACATTTTGTGTTGGTGGTAGCGTGGCTTTAGTTATTCCATATACACCAGGTTATACTTATCAATGGCAAAGAAATAATGCAGACATTCCCGGTGCAACTGATACATTACTCACATCAAGTGTTGCAGGTACATATAATGTCATTATTAATTTTGGTGGATGTACTACTACATCACTGCCAACAGTCGTAACGGTTGTAACTCAGGGAGCAGATCCTGTAATCGCACCTGCAGCGCGATGCGGTGAAGGACAAGTTCAACTAAGTGCATATGCACCTGATTCAATTTATTGGTTTGCTGCACCCGGAGGAAACATCATCGGCACAGGACCAAATTTCATTACACCATATCTTACCGGTACTACACAATTCTTTGCTCAGACAAGTTTGACTTGTCCAAGTAATCTGGTTGATATAACAGTTGAAGTAAATCCTGTTACTGCCGCACCTGTTTGTCCGGATCAAAATCGTTGTGGTCCCGGCAATGTAATTCTCAATGCAGTTGATACTGCAGAAGTAAGATGGTACAATGCACAAACGGGTGGAGCACTAATTCATACAGGCAATCTTTTCATCACCGGATTTATTCCGCATGATACCGTCTATTATATGGAAGCCGGCATCGTTTGTCCAAGCGAAAGACTTCCGGTAATTGTTACTGTCACTTCTGCACCTGCTCCAACTGTAACTGATAATTCAAGATGCGGTCCGGGAACAGTTGTGTTGAATGCAAATGCTGCTGATCCGATCTTCTGGTATGATGCTTATTTTGGCGGAACACAAGTTGGTAGCGGATTTAATTTCCTTACTCCTGCATTAAGTACTACAACTACATATTATGCAGAAGCTGTTGGTGCTTGTGCAAGTGAAAGAATTCCTGCAATTGCAACGATACACGAAATTCCCGCTCCGCCTGTAACCAGTGATACAACAAGTTGCGGTCAGGGAGTTGCTTATGTAAATGCAGTTTCTGTTGCACAGGTTTATTGGTACGATGCTCCTGTCGGCGGAAATTTATTGGGCACCGGATCATTGCTTACAACTCCGCCATTAACAAGCGATGCAACTTTCTATGCTGCATCATTTAATATCTGCGAAAGTTCCAGAACACCGGCTGATGTTGTGATCATTCCTGTACCAACTGTTGAATTAGGAAATGATACTGCTATTGAAACCGGTACAACACTAATGCTGGATGCCGGTACTCAAACATCTTATTTATGGTCAACGGGTGAGACAACTCAGACCATCACAGTAAATAGCGCAGCAACTTATTCAGTTATTGTAACAGGTCCAAACGGATGTACAAGTGTTGATTCGATCGGAGTAACATTGTTTATTGGCATAAATGAAAATGCCGGCGGAACAATTCCTGTCTATGCATTTCCAAATCCGGCTACTGAAGAAATCAATCTGAATATAATTTCTTCAACTTCTGAAAATGCATTGATCAAAGTAATTGATGCGACGGGAAAAGAAGTGATGCGAAGCAATTTGAAATTGATAAATGGAATAAATCAGCATACGTTATATACAAGTTCAATTGCAAAAGGCTTGTATTATCTTTATGTATTGACTGATAAAAACTCCCGTGTCATGAAAATAATTATTCAATAATAAGCGCTGTGATTAATTCTTCGTAACCTGATTTTAATCACTCGCCAATTTTAACAAATTATCAATGGTCTGATGAATTGATCTTTATTTATAGATTTGATCATCAGACCATTTTTTTTACCAATCATTTTCAGACTTTTACCAATAGTAGATAGACCTTTGCAATTTTTTACTCACAATGCATTGAGGTATTAAAAACGCATGTACTTTGGATAATACATGAAGTGAATTGCTTTTCCGTCACTTAACAATTTGTTAACATGGATTTTTTCATTAATTTGCGTGTTCAGCGAACAATTAAGAATTATTGAGATGATTAGAACGGCTACTTTTAAAGTATTGATTGCATTTTGTACGATAGTAATGGGGACCATTTTGAATTATCAAAAGGTTGAAGCAGCCTGTAATTTACCTGCAAACTTAACAACCACTAATATTACAGTGAGCAGTGCAAAGTTCAATTGGGCAGCAACAGTTGCTGACAGTTTTTTGGTCAGATATAATGTTACCGGTTCAACTGCATATTTTTATAAGTCTGTCCCAAGTGCAAGTGCAACATCTGTAACGATAACCGGACTATATCCTGCAACAAGTTATCAATGGGTTGTAAGAACTTATTGTGCAGGTGGAGCTTCAGGTGGGTATCAACCAACTCCTGCTTCTTTCAATACTGCTGTCGGTACAGTTTCATGTGTGATACCGAATCTTACAGCAACTAATAATATTACTTCCAATAATGCAACCATTACCTGGAATCCAAATGTGAATGCGGATACATTTATGATTCGCTACAGTGTTACCGGATCAACTGTTTATACATGGATCAAAGTTTTAGGAACATCACACTCGTATACGTTTACCGGACTTTTACCAAATACATCGTACACATGGGTAGTTCGTTGTATCTGTGTTGCAAATCCACTTTTACCATATAGTGCCAGCAATGCTTTTACAACTTTATCTTCTAATTGCGGGGTAGCTGATCCGTATTACTATTCAACTACTGCTATCACATCGAATTCAGCAACCATCGGTTGGCGTGCAGTGACTGCTGCATTGAGTTATAACGTCAGATATGCAGTGCGATATTCTAACAACTGGGTGCAGACCAATTCAACAGCAGTTTCAAAAACGCTAACCAATCTTTCAGCATCGACGTGGTATGAATTTCAAATTCAGGTTGTATGCGCAAGCGGAGCAGGTGCGTGGAGTACAAGTGGAATTTTTCAAACACCTGCAGGTGTTCTTACACTTACAAGAGGACCATATCTGAATCTTGCAACATCAACGAGTATTTTCATAAGATGGCGTACTAATACTCCGACAGACAGCAAAATAAAATACGGAACTTCGGCAACGAATCTTTCGCTTTCAAAAACAGATGCAGTTGTTACAGGTGAACATATTGTGCAGCTTACAGGTTTAGTTGCAAACACAAAATATTATTATTCAGTAGGAAGTTCTGCAACAACACTTCAAGGTGACACAGGAAATTATTTCATCACACATCCTGTAGTAGGTTCTACAGGTCCGGTAAGGATCTGGACCATTGGTGATTTTGGTGTTAACTCAAATGCGCAGAATCTTGTTCGTGATGCCTACAGAAACTACACAGGAACAACACCTACAAATGTGTGGCTTTGGGTTGGCGATAACGCATATTCAGATGGAACGGATGCAGAATATAGCACCAACGTATTTGCTAAATATACATACCGGATGAAAAATACTGTCATCTGGCCGGCAGCCGGAAATCATGATCTGCATACTGCAAATGCTGCAGCTCAATCAGGCCCGTATTACGATAATTTTACATTACCTAAAGCAGCTGAAGCCGGTGGATTGGCAAGTGGAACTGAAGCATATTATTCTTTCAATTATGCAAACGTACATTTTGTATGTCTTGAATCTACAGGCTCAACTTTCCGTGCGACAGGAGGAAATATGGCAACATGGCTAACGAATGATCTAGCTGCAAATACTCAACGGTGGACAATAGTTTATTTCCATCATCCTCCTTATTCATTAGGATCGCACAACTCAGATACAGAAACAGAATTGATTCAGATGCGGACAAACATTGTTCCTATCCTTGAAAATAAAAAAGTGGATCTTGTCTTATCGGGGCATAGTCATTCGTATGAAAGATCAATGATGATAAAAGGTCATTATGGTGTTGAATCTACTTTTAATGCAGCAACAATGGCTGTCAATTCAGGTAGTGGAATTTTTCCGGCATCTTATACTAAATCTTCGCCCTCTTTTAATGGAACAGTTTATACTGTGGTAGGGGTTTCCGGACAGCTCGGATCTACAAGTCCCGGCTGGCCACACAATGCAATGTATTCATCATCTGTTCAGGTGTATGGTTCGTTGGTTATTGATGTTCTTGGTGACCGTATGGATTGCAAATTCCTTACTTACACAGGGTCTGTCTTTGATCAGTTTACAATTCAGAAATCAGGAACACCAATTGCTCCGCGGTTATCAGATGATGCTGCTGTTCCTGCTGGTGATAAACTTTCCATTTTCCCAAATCCTATAACAGAAGAGATCAATGTTCGTTACTTCCTTGATGAAGCCAGCGAAACAAGAATTGAGATTACTGACGTTGCGGGTAGAATCGTTTATGCTTTAGACTACGGTCAACAAAGCGAAGGCGAACATGAAATCAAACTGATGCGCTCCGAAGCAAGACTTCCGGCAGGGATTTATATTTTGAAATTGATCAGTGGGGATAAGATGCAATCGAGGAAGATTGTAATCGAGGAATAAA
>ERZ795044.3104-NODE-3104-length-14099-cov-4.365352_pt1 | contig 14099 bp, 13 predicted proteins | sample MGYA00375128_ERZ795044 | MGnify/ENA primary metagenome ERZ795044 (study PRJEB30173, sample SAMN05720213) | anaerobic digester metagenome | isolation source: active sludge of municipal wastewater-treating anaerobic digesters | place: USA | collected 2014-12-22 ... | reverse complement strand
CATGAAGACGTCCGACGAACTGCAGCAGCAGGCCGTGCGCTGGGCGCTTCGCGCCCTCGGTCTCACCGCACTCGGGGTTCTCGCCGTCTCGATCGCCTCACCGCTGTTGAGCCAGCGGATTTTCGAGAAATGGTTCGGCCTGCCGCAGCTGTTCCTGCTGTTGCCCGTGCCGGTGGCGACACTGACGCTGCTGGCCATCACGCTGCGATCGCTGCAGCGGCTGCCAGTGCGGCTTTCGCAGCAGAACGAGTACGGCGTGTGGGTGCCCTTCGGCTGTACCGTCGGACTCTTCCTGCTGGCCTTCTACGGGCTGTCGTACAGCCTGTTTCCGTATCTCGTCGCAGATCGGATCGACCTGTGGCAGGCCGCGAGTGCGCCCGAGTCGCTGATGATCATCTTCCTCGGCGCAGCCTTCGTGCTGCCCGTGATCGTGGGCTACACCGTGTTCGCTTACCGAATCTTCTGGGGCAAGGCGCGGCCGCTCGACTACGGCTAGCGCCTAAGCCTGGCGCCGTCGCTGCGGCGCCCTGGCCTTCTCGCCGATCAGCATGGCGAGTTCGAGCGACTGCTCGTAATTGAGGCGTGGATCGACGGTGGACTTGTACGCGCGCTGCAGATCCATATCCGAAAGGCCGCGCGCGCCGCCGGTGCACTCGGTCACGTCTTCGCCGGTCAGCTCGATGTGCACGCCACCGAGATGCGAGCCGAGCTCGTTGTGGATACGGAAGGACAGATCCAGTTCCCGGGTGATGTTCTCGAAGCGCCGTGTCTTCAGGCCGCTCTGGCTGGTTTCGGTGTTGCCGTGCATCGGATCGCAGATCCACAGCACGGAGTGACCCGTGGCGCGCACCGCCTGGATGGCCTTCGGCAGCGAGGCTTCGACATCCTTGGCGCCGAAGCGATGGATCAGCGCGAGCTTGCCGGGAATGTTCTGCGGGTTCAGTGTGGTGACGAGTTCCTGCAGCCAGCCCGCATCCATCGCGGCACCGATCTTGACCCCGACCGGGTTGGAGATGCCGCGGCAGTACTCGACATGCGCGCCCCCGATCTGCGCCGTACGCATGCCGATCCACGGCATGTGCGTGGAAAGGTTGTACCAGCGGTTCTGGCGCGGAATGAACCGCGTCTGGGCCTGCTCGTAATGCAACACCAGCGCTTCGTGGCTCGCGAAGAACTCGGCGCGAAGCGCCTGGTGCACTTCCTTGCCGCTGATCGTCTCGAAGAACTCGAGCCCGTCCGCCACCGACGACACGATGCGCTCGTATTCGCCCTTCAGCTCCGCATGGCCGACGAAGCCGAGGTCCCAGTACTCCGGGTGGTGAAGATCGGCAAAGCCGCCATCGATCAGCGCGCGGATGAAATTCAGCGTCAGTGCCGCACGCTCATAGCCGCGCAGCAGCAGTTTCGGATCGGGCTCACGCGACTCGGGGGTGAAGTCGGCATGATTGACGATGTCGCCGCGATAGGACGGGAGTGTGACGCCGTCACGCGTCTCGGTGTCGGCTGAGCGCGGCTTCGCGTACTGCCCCGCCATGCGGCCGAGCCGGATGATCGGCCGCTTCATCGCGTGCGTCAGCACGAGACTCATCTGCAGCAGGATCTTCAGGCGCTTGGTGATCTTGTCGGACTCGCAGTCGTCGAAGCTCTCGGCGCAGTCGCCACCCTGCAGCAGAAAGCGCTCACCGCGCTGGGCCGCCGCGAGCTGCTCTCGCAGGTTCTCGATCTCCCACGAGACGACCACGGGGGGCAGCTTCGCCAGCTGGCCCACGACGGCGTCCAGCGCCGCCCGGTCGCGATAGGTGGGCTGCTGCTGCGCGGGGCGTGTCTGCCAGCTGGTGGGATTCCAGGCCTGATGAGTGGGTGTTTTCATGTGTGCTCCGATCCTACCGGAACGGCCACTGCACCGCAAAAAACAAGGCGTTACGCGCGATTGGGGGTGGTCGCGGCCGCGCGCTGCGTTCAGAATGCGCGCCATTCGCGGCCGCCCCGGTCGCACCCGCATCGCATTCTGGAGTTTCCATGCAAACCGTCCTGATCCTGGGCGCCGGCAAGATTGGCGCGTTGATCTGTGGTCTTCTGGCTGAATCGCGCTCATACCGCGTGCATCTCGCCGACGTCGACGGCGCGGCCGCCGAGAGCATCGTCAAGGCCCACGGGTTCGACAACCTCGCCGCGTTCACCGTCGACGCCAAGAATCCTGCTGCGCTGAAGGCCCATCTCGCTGCGCACAAGACGGATGCCGTCGTCTCGAGCCTGCCGTTCTACTGCAATGTGGGGGTGGCGCAGGCGGCCCGGGAGGCCGGCGCGCACTATTTCGATCTGACGGAAGACGTGGAAGTCACACGCGAAGTGCGCCGCATCGCCACGGGCGCGCCCACGGCGTTCGTGCCGCAGTGCGGGCTCGCGCCGGGCGTCATCAGCATCGCCGCGCACGAACTGATCACCCACTTCGATGAAGTGCGTTCGGTGAAGCTGCGCGTCGGCGCCCTGCCCCAGCATCCGAACAACGTGCTGAAGTACTCACTGACGTGGTCCACGGAAGGCCTGATCAACGAGTACGGCAACCCCTGCCAGGCCATTGTCGATGGCCGACTCAACGATGTCTCGCCGCTGGAAGGTCTCGAGGAAATCGAGATCGACGGCACCCTGTACGGAGCCTTCAACACTTCCGGCGGGCTCGGTTCGCTCGGCGAGACGTTCGGTGCGAGCTGCGAATCGATGAACTACAAGACGATCCGCTACCCGGGTCACTGTGCGCAGATGCGCCTGCTGATGAACGATCTGAAGCTGAACCAGGACCGCGACACGCTGAAGCGCATCCTCGAGAATGCCGTGCCGCAGACGCTGCAGGACGTGGTCATCGTGTATGCCGCCGTCAGCGGCAAACAGGATGGCGAACTGCGCGAGGAGAACTACGTCAACAAGGTCTATCCGCAGCTGATCGCCGGCCGCCTCTGGTCCGCGATCCAGGTGACGACCGCGGCGGGCATCACTGCTGTGATGGACCTCGTGCTGACGTCCGGCAACAAGTACCGCGGCTTCGTTGCCCAGGAGCAGTTCCGCCTCACGGATATCCTCGGCAATCGCTTCGGCCGGTACTACGCCACGGGCGGCACGAACGAGGTTTCCTCGGAGATGGTGGTACGCGGCCAGGCCGGCCGGCAGCGCCAATCGCGTGTCGCGCGCGCCAGCGGAGCCAAAGCATGAGCGCAACCGCAACGATCGACGTCGCTGCGTTGCTGCGTGAGCTCGGCATCGCAGCCCGCAATCCGGGAGCCTGCAGTGGCGGGCGGTGGACGAAAGCAAGCGCGGGCCCAGCCATCGACGTCCGCAATCCCGCGAGCGGTGAATTGCTCGCCGTGGTGGAGTCCGCAACGGGCGACGACTATGAGGCGCTGATGCAGGCCGCCGTGAAGACGGCGGCACGCTGGCGCGAGATTCCGGCACCGCGCCGCGGCGAACTCGTGCGGCTGATGGGCGACGAACTTCGCCGCCACAAGGATGCGCTCGGCAGCCTGGTGAGCCTCGAGAATGGCAAGATCCTGGCCGAAGGCCTTGGCGAAGTGCAGGAGATGATCGACATCGCAGACTTCGCGGTCGGGCAGTCACGCATGCTTTACGGCCTCGCGATGCAGTCCGAACGTCCACAGCACCGCATGATGGAGCAGTGGCATCCGCTCGGCGTCGTCGGGATCATTTCCGCGTTCAACTTTCCGGTGGCGGTCTGGGCCTGGAACGCGTTCCTCGCCGCGATCTGCGGCAATGTGTCGGTCTGGAAGCCCTCACCCAAGACACCCCTCACCGCCATCGCGGTCCAGCAGCTGTGCAACCGCGTCTGTGCAGCGCATGGCTTTCCGCCGGTGTTCGATCTGTTCATCGACAGCGGCACGGTGCTGGCTGAGCGCTTCGTCGCCGATCGGCGCGTCGCGCTGATGTCGTTCACGGGTTCGACGCAGGTGGGCCGAAAGGTCGGGGAGGTCGTTGCATCGCGTCTCGGCAAGTCCCTGCTCGAACTGGGCGGTAACAACGCGATCATCCTCGACGAGAGCGCCAACCTCGCCATTGCGGTGCCGTCGATCGTCTTCGGTGCCGTGGGCACTGCGGGGCAGCGTTGCACCAGCACGCGCCGCGTGATCGTGCACCGGGATCGCCTCGCCGAACTCGAGCGCCGGCTCGTCGGCGCCTACGGCCAGGTGCGGATCGGCGATCCGCTCGATCCGGCCACGCTGATGGGGCCGTTGATCGATGCGGCCGCGGTGCGCCAGTACGAAGCGGCCGTGGAACGCGCGCAGGCAGCCGGTGGCGTGATCCTCTGCGGCGGCAAGCGCCTGGACCGGCCCGGTCATTTCGTCGAGCCGACGATCGTGCGCGCACACAACGACTGGGACATCGTGCAGCACGAGACCTTCGCGCCGATCCTGTACCTGATCCCCTGCGACTCACTCGACCATGCGATCGAGCTGCAGAACGCGTCACATCATGGCCTGTCGTCCGCGCTGTTCACGGACAGCGTGACGTCCGCGGAGCGCTACCTGTCTGCAGCGGGCAGTGACTGCGGCATCGCAAACATCAATCTCGGCACGTCCGGCGCCGAGATCGGTGGCGCTTTCGGCGGCGAGAAGGACACCGGCGGTGGCCGCGAATCGGGCTCAGATGCCTGGCGTGCGTACATGCGTCGCCAGACGAACACGATCAACTGGTCGAATCGGATCGCACTCGCGCAGGGCATCAAGTTCGAGATCTGACGAAGCCGGGCAGGATCAGATCGACCCGCGCGCCGCCGAGCGGCGAGCTGCCAAGCTGCAGTTCGCCGCCGTAGAGCTCGGCCATGTCGGCCACCATCGCGAGGCCGATGCCGTGGCCGGGCGTGGACTCGTCGGCGCGCAATCCGCGCTTTGGCCCCTGGGCGCGCAGCTCTGCCGGCATGCCGGGTCCGTCGTCCTCGATGCGCAACCTGATCTGACCGCGTGACGTGGTTGCGCCCGCTTCGATCCCATCCGACAGCAACTCGCCATCGATGCGCACTCGCTGTGCGCACCACTTGCAGGCGTTGTCGATCAGGTTACCGAGAGCTTCGGTCAGATCGGCGCGATCCCCGAGGAATTGGAGCTCAGGCGGCACACTCGCCTCGATCGAAAGATCCTTCCTGCCATGCACCTTCAGCAGCGTCAGGCGCAGTTCCTGCAGGATCGGTGCAATCGGCACGGGCGCCTGACCGATGACCTTGCCACCGGTCGTCGCAGCACGCGACATCTGATGCTCGATGATGCCCTGCATGCGCTCGACCTCGACGCCGATCTGTGGCGGCACAGAATCGCTGCCCAGGGAATTGCGGATCACGGCGAGTGGCGTCTTCAGGCTGTGCGCGAGATTGCCGAGCGTGTCGCGATAGCGTTCGATGCGCTTGCGCTCGCTCGTCAGCAGCGCATTCAGTCCGCGGGCCACACCGGTCAGCTCACGCGGATAGCCGCTGCCCAGCGCGCCGATTCGCCCGCTCTCGACCGCTTCGATCTCGCGCTCGAGCCGCTGCACGGGACTCATGACCCAACGCAGCAGCAGCGCGATCGTCGTGACCACCAGCAGCACCAGCACCACGAGCCCGGCGTAGAGCTGGGTACGAAACTGGCGCAGCTGCTCGTCGTAGGGCGCCATGTCGGTGGCCACCGCGAACACGAGCTGCTGCACGCGACGTTGCGCGCCGAATTCCCAGCTGATGCCTCGCCCCGCGATCGCGACGCGGGTTTTGTCCGGCAACTGTGCGAGACGGAACGGCGCGACAGCCACCGCGCTCGGGTTGTTGAAATTGATGAATGTGCCGGCGGCGGACGGAGACCGCCACAGCACGCCGCCGCCCAGGGTGCCGATCTGCGCATAGAGCCCCGAGCCCGGATTCTGCAATCGCGACTCGGCGGTGGTGGAGGCACCGACGACGCGACCTTCACTGTCCGTTTCCGCAGAGGAAATCAGCGCGACGATCTGCGCATCGAGCAGCTGCCGCAACGAGCGCTCTGCCAGATCGCGGAAGATCGCATCGAGGGCCGTCGCCGTCAGACCGAAGAAAATGGCCAGTGCGAGCGAGACGTAGATCAGCAGCCGGCGGGTGAGCGAATACACGCGGGGCAAACTACCCCGGTTCGCGAGCCAGCGCAAAGCGGTAACCGCGGCCACGCAGGGTTTCGATCGGCTTCAGCGCATCGTCCGGATCCAGCTTGCGGCGCAGGCGGCCGACGAAAACTTCGATCGTGTTGCTGTCGCGCTCGAAGTCCTGATCATAAAGACGCTCGGTCAACTCGGTCTTGGAGATCACGTCGCCGGCGCGCAGCATCATGTGCTCGAGGATCCGATACTCGAAGGTGGTCAGTTCGACGGGCTGCGCATTGACGGTGACGGTCTGCTGGCGCGTGTCGAGGATGACAGGCCCACAGACGAGGTTCGGCGAGGCCCAGCCACCCGCGCGGCGCAGCAACGCCTGCAGTCGCGCGACGACTTCCTCGAACTCGAATGGCTTGGCGACGTAATCGTCCGCGCCGGCCTGAAGACCTTCGACCTTGTCCTGCCAGCGATCACGCGCCGTCAGAATCAGGATCGGGAATGTCTTGCCATCGGCGCGCAACTTTCGAATGACCTCGAGACCCGGGACCTTTGGCAGGCCAAGGTCGATGATGGCGACGTCCACCGGAAACTCGCGGCCGCCGTAAAGGCCTTCCTCGCCATCGGCCGCGACGTCCACGGTGAACCCCGTGGACGCGAGCCGGTCGCGCATCGATTCACGCAGGGCGGCGTCGTCCTCGACCAGCAACACCCTCACTGCATTTGCCCCGACTGCGCGTCGACGCGCACCGTCCAGACGCGGCCGTCTTCATCGGACAGCAGCCGCAGCACATAAACGACGCGACCGCCGGACTCACTGGTTTCGGCGCGCACGACACGTGCCTTGTAGCGCTTCTGGGCGCGGTCGACCGCCTCGTCGAGGCTCAGGCCGTCCTTCAGCGCGGATGCAGCGGTGGGCAACGGGTCAATCCCCCGTCCGGCCAAATCGACAGACGCCGCAGCCTGGATGCCGAGTACGGCGCAGAGGCAGAGCACTGTGACAAGAAAATAACGCATCACGATGGATCCTGATCGATTCCGAACCGCATTCTAACGCCGGTCAGGGCTTTCGAGGGCGGGGACGGGCGGCGTGTATGCCGCCCGCCTGATCGACCTTGGATTCTGACGCCTCAGCCTTCGTCCGGGCGGACATCGACTCGGACGCGCACCCTCGGACCCGGGTCATACGGCAGCGTCATCGTGCCGTGGCGACCCTGATACTCGTAGGTCACCCGATAACCTTCGATCCGCTCTTCCCAGCTGTCCTCGTAGCGCACGTCGCAGCGCTCCACGGAGTACGGCCGGCCCTCGTAGCGGTCGTCGTAGCGGGCGCTATCGACGTAGCGTCCGCCACGCTGGGAGTTGTCGTGACCGATCGCCGAGCCGATGATGGCTCCGGCGACCGTCGCCGCTCGACGCCCATCGCCGCTACCGATCTGGTTGCCGACCGCAGCACCGATCAGGCCACCCAGGATCATCGCGCCGGCAGCCGGCCGCGCCCCGTTGCGGGTCTCGTAACGTCGGTCGTCGTAGCCGCGACGCTCTTCGTAGCGGGTTTCCTGGTAGCACTCACGGCGCGGCTCACTGACGCGGATCCGGCGGACGATCGGATCGACATCGACGACGCGGGCGTAGTCGACGTCCGAGTAGCCGTCACGCCGCTGATCCCAGCCGCGATGCTTGCCGTTGTCAGCCAGTGCCGATCCGGCCACCAGCGTGCCGACCGCCACCGCGATCGCGCTCTTGACCCACTTGCCACGTCCGTTCTTGCTGACCATAAAGCCTCCATTCCATCGAGCCCCAGGCCGCAACCTGTGCGCCTTTCTCTGGACTCGCAGCCAGACTAACGGGTCGTCAATGAATGGAGACTGAACCGGATTCAGCGAGCGGAAGTCGTGCTTTCAGAGGCCTTTTCGGTGTCTTTGGCGGCCTGCCAGAGCGTTTCCCACTGCTGCGCAGAAAGACCCGATAACGCGAGGCCCTGCTGGCCGGCAGCGGCCTCGATGAACGCAAAGCGGCGTTCGAATTTCGCATTCGCGCCGCGCAGCGCGGCCTCGGCATCGAGTCCGAGATGGCGCGCCCAGTTCGCGATCACGAACAGCAGGTCGCCCAGTTCCTCGCTCATGCGCGCCTCGCCTTCGCGGCCGTTCACGGCCTCGTCGAGCTCCGCGAGCTCCTCCCGCACCTTGTCGCGGACGCCCGACGTGTTTGGCCAGTCGAAGTTCACGCCGGCAGCGCGCTTGCCAAGCTTGTGAGCCCGCACCAGTGCGGGGAGCGCGCGCGCGACGCCGTCCAGCGTCCCGCGAGCTCCGTGGGCGTCGCGTTCCGCGGCCTTGAACTGCTCCCACGCCGAAGTCTGTTCCGCGGCGCTCGCGTAGGTCGCGTCGGCGAAGACATGCGGATGACGTCGCGTCAGCTTGTCGGCGATACCGGCAGCGACGTCGGCAAAGCTGAATGCGCCCTGCTCCTCGGCCAGGCGTGAATGGAAGACCACCTGGAACAGCAGATCTCCGAGTTCGTCACGCAGCGCACGCAGATCGGCTCGTGCGACGGCGTCCGCGACTTCGTACGCCTCCTCGAGCGTGTACGGCACGAGGGTCTCGAACGTCTGCGCGAGATCCCAGGGACATCCGCGCTCGGGCTCTCGCAGGCGCCGCATCACGTCCAGCAGCCTCAACAGTGCCTGCTCGGGCTCGAGCACGCTACGCGGCCCTGTGTTCGACACCGACATCTAGCGATCCTCTCCGCGCAGCACGCGATACAGCGTAAACAGCATTCCCGCCGTCGCACCCCAGATGTTGCGGTCACCCCAGGGCAGATCCGTCAATTCCACCTCATGATTCTCGAAGCGACGCTTGCGCCGCACGTGATTGCCGGGATCGAGCAGGAAGGACAGCGGCATCTCGAAGGTGCTCGCAACCTCACCTGGATCGATCCGTAGCTCGAAGCCCGGCTGCACCATCGCGACGATCGGCGTGACGCGAAATCCCGTGACGATCATGTGATCGGGCAGCACGCCGATGACCTCGACGAATTCGCGCGAAAGTCCAATCTCCTCCTCGGCCTCACGCAGTGCGGCCTCGATCGCGGTGCCATCCGTCGCCTCGATGCGTCCCCCGGGAAAGCTGATCTGCCCGGCGTGATGCCGCAGGGCGCTGGCTCGCTCCGTGAGCAACACCGTCAGCGAGTCACCTCGATCGACGATCGGCACCAGGACGGCGGCCGGCGTCGGCGCGTCCGGAAAATAGCGACGCAATTCCAGCCGCACGTCACGCGCGACTGCGCCGATACGCCAATCGTCATCCTGGTCGGATCGCTCGCCGACGGCTTCGACGCGCTCGCGGATTAGCTGACGCAGCAGCGGAGTCGGCAGATCCAGCAGCGAAGGCGCGGGTTTCGAGGGTGTCATCCGCCTTCGCCGCCGTGGAATCCTCCGCGAGTCAGCCCGAGCGGATCGAGTCGGCTCGCGATTTCATCGCCGCCAAGATCCGTCTGCTCCGCAGCGACCTCGACGATGGGTCTTCCCTCAGCAAGTGCTCGCTTGGCGATGGCCGCGCTGGCCTCATAGCCGATCACGGGATTCAGCGCCGTCACCAGCACCGGATTGCGCGACAGGGCATCACCCAGCGCCGCTTCGTCGACGACGAATCCGGCGATCGCGCGGTCCGCCAGCGCGCGCATGGCACGCGCCAGCCACTGCAGACTGTCGATCAGGTTCGAAGCAATCAACGGCAGCATCACGTTCAGCTGGAAGTTGCCGGACTGACCCGCGAGCGTGATCGCAGTGTCATGACCGATCACCTGCGTTGCTGCCATCGCCACTGCCTCCGGGATCACGGGATTCACCTTGCCCGGCATGATGGACGAACCCGGCTGCAACGCGGGGAGCCGGATCTCGCCGAGTCCGGCCAGCGGGCCTGAGTTCATCCAGCGCAGATCGTTGGCGATCTTGATCAGACTGACGGCCAGCACCTTGAGCTGTCCGGAAAGCTCGACCGCAGTGTCCTGGGTCGCAATCGCTTCGAAGGCGTTGTCGGCGGGCCGGAACGCGATGCCGATATTCGCCGCGAGCGCAGCGCAGGCGCGGGTGCCAAACTCCGGATGCGCATTGACCCCGGTCCCGACCGCCGTGCCGCCGAGAGCCAGTTGCAGCAACCGCGGCTCGACCCCGCGTATCCGGTCGCGAGCATGCTCGATCTGCGTACGCCAACCGGAGAGCTCCTGGGCAAGCGTCACCGGCATGGCATCCATCAAGTGGGTGCGCCCGGTCTTCACGGTCTGCCCGAACCCCGACTCGCGCTCGGCAATGACTGCGATCAGTCGATCTGCTGCAGGCAACAGTTCGTCCCGAACGAGGCAGGCCGCCGCCACGTGGATCGTGGCGGGTATCACATCGTTGCTGCTCTGGCAGAGGTTCACGTGATCATTGGGATGCACGGTACGGCCGAGCGCATGACCCGCGAGATGCGCGATCACCTCGTTCGCGTTCATGTTGGTGCTGGTGCCCGAGCCGGTCTGCCAGACATCCACCGGGAATGCGGCGTCATGCTGACCGTCCGCCACCTGCTGCGCCGCCGATTCGATGGCAGACGCCATCGAGACGTCGAGCAACCCGAGATCGCCGTTGGCTCTCGCAGCCGCACGCTTGATCGAGGCCAGCGCCAGGATGAATTGCCGAGGCATCGGCCGTCCGGCGATATCGAAATTCAGCACGGCGCGCTGCGTCTGGGCGCCCCACAGCGCGTCAGCCGGCACGCGCAGCTCGCCCATGCTGTCGCGTTCGAGCCGAAATCCACGCTCTGGCATTACTGATCTCGTGCGCTAGCAGCTATCATCGCCATCTTATCACTCGAGAGCGCCTGCGCTGCGCGGAACCCATGACACTCGACCCGTTGAATGCCCTCTCCCCGATCGACGGCCGATACGCGCGCTCCGCAGAGCCCTTGCGCGCCACGCTGAGCGAAGCGGCGCTGATTCGGGAACGCATCCGCATCGAAGCGCAGTGGCTGCTGTGCCTGGATGCGCACCGCGCGCAGCTTGCGCAGTTCGCCGGTCTTGCCGGCGGCCTTCCGGCGGGGGTGGTTCAGGTCGCCAAGGCGCTCGCCACCGATCCGCCCACGGCAGCGCCTGCTGCGGTGAAGGCCATCGAGTCCAGGATCAATCATGACGTCAAGGCCGTCGAGTACTACGTGCGTGAACAGCTCGCTGCGCAGGGCGCGAGCGCTGCCGTGCTCGAGCTCGTGCACATCGGCTGCACGTCCGAGGACATCAACAACCTCGCCTATGCAAAGATGTTGCAGAACGCACGCAGCGTATTGCTCGGTCACCTCGATGTGATTCTCGATACGCTGGAACGTTTCGCGCGGGCCCATGCGACGCTGCCGATGCTGGCTCGCACGCATGGCCAGCCCGCCAGCCCGACGACCCTAGGCAAGGAATTCGCAAATGTCGCGGCGCGGCTGCGCCGTGCGCGCTCACGTTTCGCAGCCGTCGCGATCCTCGGCAAGTTCAATGGCGCCGTGGGCAACTTCAACGCGCATCTTGCCGCAGCCCCCGCCGCGGACTGGCCCGGCATCAGCCGCAGCTTCATCGAGTCACTGCAGCTGACACCCAATCCCTGGACCACGCAGATCGAACCGCACGACTGGATCGGTGAGTATTGCGATGCCGTCGCCGCGATCGACGTCGTCCTGCTCGATTTCTCGCGCGATTGCTGGGCATACATCAGCATCGGCTATCTGCGCCAGCGTGCGGTTGCTGGAGAAGTCGGATCCTCGACGATGCCTCACAAGGTGAACCCGATCGATTTCGAAAACGGCGAAGGCAATCTCGGCGTCGCGAATGCGCTGCTGCGCCATTTCTCGGAAAAGCTGCCGGTGTCTCGCTGGCAACGGGACCTCACCGATTCCACCGTACTGCGCAATCTCGGCGTGGCGCTCGCGCACGCCTTGATCGGCTGGCGATCGATTGAACGCGGCCTCGGCAAGATCGCCCCCGACGGACCCCGCATGGCGGCGGACCTCGAGGGTGCGTGGGAAGTCCTCGGCGAAGCGGTGCAGACTGTCCTGCGCGCCGCCGGCGTTCCGAATGGCTACGAGCGCCTGAAGGATTTCACCCGTGGCCAGCCGATCGACGGCGATTCATTGCGCGCGTTCATCGCGACCCTGCCGATCGCACCACCGGACCGGGACAGGCTCTCGGCGCTCCGCCCTTCGGATTATGTTGGATTGGCTGCACAGCTCGCGGCCGCCAACTGACGGCGACGGGGAAAATCCAGCCCGAAAAGTGAGAAATCGCTCGCGGTTTTCCCGCCCGGTGTCATAACTCCCATCGAAACGTGACGCAGGCCGCGCCACTGCGCCGAGCGCAGCGCAACCATGCCCTCAACGCCGGCCTTCAGAGCCGCATCAGGTAGTCGGTTGCACGTGGTCAATACCGGGGAATTCGAACTCAGCGTTCTGACGCAGGACGTGGCCCCCGCCGCGACGCTGGCGGCCGCGACCCCGTCGATGACGATGCTGACTTCGCTCGACGAGATGCGCGGTGCCGTGAATCGCGTGGCCGCCGGCGCACAACGCCTGCTCTCGATCTACACGCCGGACCTCGAACCCGATCTGTACGACACGACCGAGTTCCTCGACATCGTCAAGCGATTCGTCCTTGCCAGAAATTTCGCGAAGGTACGCGTGATGCTCGGCGACACCGGCCGCGTGCAGCGTGACACCAACCGTTTCATGGCGATGGCCCGAAGACTGACGAGTTACATCGATATCCGCCCGATCAACACGCCCATTCCCCAGGGCGCCGCCGCCTATGTGATCGCGGACGATCGGGCGCTGGTGCTTCGCCCCAGACTCACGGCCTGGGAAGGCCTGGCGGATTTCGACAATCGGGCAGTCGCGCGTGCACAACTCGATCTGTTCGATGCGCTCTGGCAATCTCATCAGCCTCAGGTATCACTGCGTATTGCCTCACGCTGACCAGGCCGCACGCTCAGGCGTCGAACATGAATCTCGCACCGGACGTCACCGTCGCCGCCATCGTCGAGCGGCAGGGCCGCTTTCTCCTCGTCGAAGAGCAGATCCAGAACCGACTCGTGATCAACCAGCCGGCCGGCCATGTCGAGGCGGACGAAACACTCGTGGCCGCGGTCGTGCGCGAAGCCCTCGAAGAAACGGCCTGGCGATTCATGCCGCGAGCGCTCCTGGGCACCTACCTGTGGCGCAATCCCGCCAGCGGAGTGCCCTACCTTCGCTTCGCCTTCATCGGCTCGGTTGCGGATCATGACCCGGACCGGGTACTCGATCACCCCGTCGTCACGACTCACTGGCTGACACGCGCGGAGCTCGCTGCGCAGGGCTCGAAGCTGCGCAGCCCGATGGTGCTGCGATGCATCGATGACTATCTGGCGGGCCAGCAGCTACCTCTCGACTCCGTTGCGTCGCTGGACATCGAGGCTGCCCTGCGCGTGCGCGCCGTCAGCCTCTAGGGAAGCCCGGCACAGGCGCTAGAATGCGCCATGCCAGAATTTCAGTCCCGCTCTGCACCCACGCGCGTCGTCGTCGGCCTGTCGGGCGGGGTGGATTCAGCCGTGGCCGCCTGGTTGCTGCGCGAACAGGGCCACGATGTGCACGGCCTGTTCATGAGCAACTGGGATGAAGACGACAGCTACTGCACCCAGGCCCAGGATTTTCAGGACGCGCGCGAAGTGTGCGAGCGGCTTCGCATCCCGCTGCACCGCGTGAATTTCGCCGCCGAGTATCGGCAGCGAGTGTTCGACTACTTCCTGCACGAGTACGCTGCAGGCCGAACGCCCAACCCCGACGTGCTCTGCAATCGAGAGATCAAATTCGGCGTCTGCCTGCGTCATGCGGCAAGGCTCGGCGCCGAGTGGTTCGCCACCGGACATTACGCCCGCTGCGAGCAGCGGGCCGAAGGTCCCGTCCTCCTCAAGGGCCGCGATCCGGCGAAGGACCAGAGCTACTTCCTGCACGCTGTGATGCGCGAGG
>ERZ795044.3102-NODE-3102-length-14100-cov-5.561054_pt1 | contig 14100 bp, 11 predicted proteins | sample MGYA00375128_ERZ795044 | MGnify/ENA primary metagenome ERZ795044 (study PRJEB30173, sample SAMN05720213) | anaerobic digester metagenome | isolation source: active sludge of municipal wastewater-treating anaerobic digesters | place: USA | collected 2014-12-22 ... | reverse complement strand
CCCCGAGACCTCGACCCTCCGGACGCGGCCTCCCGGCCGTTCCTGAGGACTCCCTTAATCCCGCGCAGATTTCTTGCGAAGCCCGCGGGCTCCTGCGATAGTTCAGTTAGCCTGCAAGTACTTGCAGTGCGCCGCGTCCGAACCCCACGGATGGACGCTGCGCTCCCTACTGTCAACGGAGATGACATGATCCAGCGAGCCCTCAAGCTCAGCGCCGCCCTCGGCGTCGCTGCCCTTGCGCTCACGGCCTGCGGTTCGTCCGACACCGCTACCACGACCCCCACCAACAGCGCCACCACGGCCGCGTCCGCAGCGACGAGCGCGGCTGACGCCGGCTCGATCACCGTCTGGGTGGACGCCAACCGCGAGCCGGTCCTCAAGCCCATCGCGGCCACGTTCAAGGCCGACACCGGCGTGACGGTCAACCTCGTCGTCAAGGACTTCGGCAAGATCGCCGACGACTTCATCGCCCAGGCCCCCACCGGCAAGGGCCCCGACGCCGTCATCACTGCCCACGACGGCACCGGACGCCTGGTCGAGAGCGGTGTGGTCGCCCCGCTCGAACTCGGCGACGTGACCGCCCAGATGCAGGAGATCGCCATCAACGCGTTCACCTACAACGGCAAGGTCTACGGCGTTCCCTACGCGCTGGAGAACATCGCGCTCCTCCGCAACACCGATCTCGCGCCGACGGCCCCCAAGACCTATGACGAGATGATCACCATGGGCAAGGCCGCGAAGACGAAGTACTCCCTCCTCATCGGCCTCGACCCCAAGAGCGCCGACCCGTACCACACCTACCCCTTCCAGGCCTCGTTCGGAGCACCCGTGTTCGAGTCCGACGCCTCCGGCTACACGACCAAGCTGGGCATGGGCGGCGACAACGGCGCCACCTTCGCCAAGTGGCTCGCAGCCCAGGGCAAGGCAGGCATCTTCAACCTGAACATCACGGGCGACATCGCCAAGGATCAGTTCACCAAGAAGCAGAGCCCGTTCTTCATCACCGGCCCGTGGAACCTCGAGGCCATCCAGAAGGCCGGCATCAACTACTCGATCGACCCGATCCCCAGCGCTGGTGGCGAGGCTGCAACCCCGTTCGTCGGCGTCCAGGGCTTCATGATGAGCGCCCAGAGCAAGAACCCGGTGGCCACGCAGAGCTTCCTCGTTGACTACCTGAGCACCGAGGCCGTGCAGACCGCCCTCTTCGAGGCCGGCGACCGTGCGCCCGCGAACAAGGCGGCTTTCGAGGCTGCGAAGACCAACAAGGACGTTGCCGCCTTCGGCGCCGTCGGCGCTGCCGGCGTCCCGATGCCCAACGTTCCCGCCATGGGCACGGTCTGGGCCGACTGGGGCGCAACCCAGGTGCAGATCATCTCGGGCAAGGCGTCCGACCCGGCCGCAGCGTGGGCCAAGATGGTCACGACCATCCAGGGCAAGATCAAGTAGTCCACGACCCGCTTCCTGACTGGGGCCCCGGACCCTCGGGTCCGGGGCCCTGCCAGTCGGCGACCCATCTCAACTCTTTCGCTGGACCGAACACACCGCGCCGAGCCGCCATGCCGCCCGCGCGCCCGCCCACCACGGCGTCCCCACCGCTGGGTCGACGCCCTCACGAAGGCAGGTCACATGTCAGCCAAAACCCCACTCAGCGTCGAGGAGCGTGAGGTTGCAGCCACCAAGGCGCACGCAACCTATTCCGGCGGCCTCTGGCCCTGGGTCTTCAAGATCGCCATCCTGGGCGTCCTCGACGCCGGCGCGCTCTACGCCGCCCTGGTCCTGCTCAACGAGAATTCGTGGGGCGCACTGGCCGCGGTCGTCATCGGCACGGCCATCCTCAACATCATCTTCATTCCGCCGAACCGATTCCTGCCCGCCAAGTACCTGGCCCCGGGACTCGTCTTCCTGCTGATCTTCCAGGTTCTCGCGATCATCTACACGACCTACATCGCCTTCACGAATCAGTCGGACGGGCACATCCTGAACCGGGACGATGCCATCGCAGCCGTCATGGCGCAGAAGGTCGAACGCGTCCCCGACTCGCCCTCGTACAAGAGCGCCGTCGCCGAGAAGGATGGCCAGCTGTGGCTGATCGTCATCGATCCCGCCACCAAGGCGACGTCCGCGGGGTCGAACGACACCCCGCTCGCCGAGGTCACCGGCGTCGAACTCAGCGCGACCGGCGCCCCCAAGGCAGCGGAGGGTTTCACCGTCTTGTCGTTCGCCGACGTGGTGAAGCGGACGCAGGAGGTCAGGGCACTCCGCGTCCCGATCACGGACGACCCGAACGACGGCTACCTCTCGACCACGACGGGCACCTCGGCCTTCATCTTCCGGTCGACCATCACCTACGACGCGGCGAAGAAAGCCATGGTGGGGTCGGACGGCACGATCTTCCCCGACGGAGGACGCGGCTCCTTCCTCAACCCGGACGGTACTGAACTGACGCCCGGCTGGAAGGTCGGGATCGGGTTCGAGAACTTCACGAAGGCCTTCACCGACAAGGCCATCGCACAACCGCTCATGCGCGTGATGGCGTGGACGTTCGCCTTCGCGATCCTCAGCGTCCTCACGACGTTCGCCCTCGGACTGTTCCTGGCCATCATGTTCAACGAACCGCGGATGCGGGGCCAGAAGTGGTACCGGGTCGCGATGATCCTCCCCTACGCGTTCCCGGGATTCCTCTCGGGTCTCGTCTGGGCCGGCCTTTTCAACCAGGAATTCGGCTTCATCAACCAGATCCTCCTGAATGGGGCGGCGATCCCCTGGCTCACCGACCCCTGGTTGGGCAAGCTCGCCATCCTCATCGTGAACCTGTGGTTGGGCTTCCCCTACATGTTCCTGGTCGCAACGGGCGCCCTTCAGTCCATCCCGGATGAGGCACTCGAGGCCGCCAAGGTGGACGGTGCGTCCCCCTGGCAGACGTTCATGCAGATCAAGCTGCCCCTGCTGATGATCCCCCTCGCGCCACTGCTGATCAGCTCGTTCGCGTTCAACTTCAACAACTTCAACCTGATCTACATGCTCACCAGGGGTGGCCCGCAGTTCGCCGACACGGCGCTCAACGTCGGGTCGACCGACATCCTCATCAGCATGGTCTACAAGGTCGCCGGTTTCGACGGCGGTCGCCATGACTTCGGCCTGGCCAGCGCCTTGTCGATCATCGTCTTCCTCATCGTCGGCAGCATCTCGTACCTGGGATTCCGCCAGACCAAAACCTTGGAGAACCTGGCCTGATGAGCACTCAACCCACCACCTTCACCGCGCACGACGGCACCGTGCAGGAACTCCCGGCGCAACCCAGGATGGGGTTCGCGAAGTGGCTCGGCGTCATCGGCTGGCGCCATCTGATCGGCATCATCGCCGTGGTGTTCTCGGCGTTTCCGCTCGTGTACGTCGTCTCGGCGTCCCTCAACCCCTCGGGGACGCTGACAGGGTCGAACCAGCTCTTCAGCGAGGTGAGCATCGACGCCTACAAGAACCTGTTCAAGGACCCGTCCCGCCCCTACGGCCAGTGGTACATCAACACGCTGATCATCGCGGGGGTCACAGCGGTCTCCACGGTGTTCCTGGGGGCCATCGCGGCCTTCGCATTCTCGCGGATGCGGTTCAAGGGACGCCGCATGGGCCTGATGAGCCTGCTGCTCGTGCAGATGTTCCCCCAGTTGCTCGCGGTCGTCGCCATCTTCCTGCTGCTGACCTGGATCGGGGACATCTTCCCGATCCTGGGCATCGGGTCACGTCTGGCGCTGATCCTCGTGTACCTGGGCGGCGCCCTCGGTGTGAACACCTATCTGATGTACGGGTTCTTCAACACCGTCCCCTCGTCACTCGACGAGGCGGCCAAGGTCGACGGAGCCGGCCACGCACGCATCTTCTTCACGATCATCCTGCGACTCGTGGCACCGATCCTCGCGGTCGTGGGTCTCTTGAGCTTCATCGGCTCATTCAACGAGTACGTGATCGCCTCGGTCGTCGTCGGCAACTCCGCAGACACCCAAACCTTGGCCATCGGCCTGTTCCAGTACGTCTCGAGCGAGACCAACTCGAACTGGGTGATCTTCTCGGCCGGAGCGGTGTTGGCGGCCCTGCCGCCCATGGCCCTGTTCATCTGGCTCCAGAAGTACATCGTGGCCGGCCTGACCGCCGGCGCGGTGAAGTAAGTCCGTTGTCGCCCCGTCGACCGGCACGGGCATGACCAGGGTGAGGCTCGCAGACATCGCCGCCCACGCGGGCGTGAGCGAAGCGACGGTGTCGCGAGTCCTCAACAACGTGCCACTCGTGAGCGCCGGCACACGGGAGAGAGTGATCGGATCACTCGACGTGCTCGGGTACGACCGACCGTTCCATCCGCGATCCCAGCGGGGAGTGGTCGGGCTGATCGTGCCCGAGCTCGTCAATCCCATCTTCCCGGCGTACGCCCAGGTCCTCGATGCGGCATTGAGGGCACAGGGGTACACGGTCGTGCTGGGAACCCAGACCGCCGGCGGCACGCACGAGGACGAGTACACGCAGACCCTGATCGAGCGGGGCGCGGCGGGCATCGTCTTCGTCAGCGGCCACCACGCCGACCTGAACACATCGCTGGAGCGCTACCGCCGGCTCCCCGAGGCCGGACTCCCGGCCGTGCTGGTGAACGGCTTCAACCCCGGGATCCGGGGCGTCCCGTTCGTGAGTGACGACGATGTCGCAGCCATGGACATCGCTGTCCGGCACCTCACGGCACTCGGTCACACCCGGATCGGCCTGGCCATCGGTCAGGAACGGTACGTCCCGGTCCGGCGCAAGGTGGACGGCTTCCGGAAGGCCTGCGAAACCTATCTGGACGCAAGGGGCGCCTGCTACGTGGAGCACACGGTCTTCTCCGTGGGCGGTGGCGCGGCTGCGGCCATCCGCCTGCTCCCGCGCGGGGTGACCGCCATCGCCTGCGGCTCGGACCTCATGGCGCTCGGCGCCATCGCCGCCGCCCGCACAGCAGGTCTGCGGGTGCCCGAGGATGTCTCCGTCGTCGGTTACGACGACTCGGTCCTCATGGCCTATACCGATCCACCCCTGACCACGCTGCGGCAGGACGTCCAGGGCATCGGGTCAGCGGCGGTGGCCGCACTCATGGCGCAGATCCGTGGAGACGCCGTTCCCGCCGGAGAACAGCTCTTCCGCCCTGAGTTGGTCATCCGCAAGTCGACCGGCCCGCTCCACGCCTGAGCGTTTTCGGGGAAGTGTTCGCTCGTTCGCTCACGCGTCCGACCGCTCGCCACCCCGCCGCCGGACGCGAAGTGCCCACAAAGTAGCCTTGGCGCTGATCATCACGCACGTCCGCGACCAAGAGGAACATCATCGTGATCAGCACAGGATGGGCAACAGCGCCCAGCCAAGACACCGGGTCGGCGCGCCGACCCCTCCATTCCACCGCCCGCATCGCGGCCCTGGCCGGAGCAGCGCTTCTGGCCCTCACGGGTTGCGCCGGAGGTAGCGGCACCGAGCACACCGGCGGAGAGGCGAACCTCACGCTCCCCGACCTGGGACAGGTGAGCTTCTTCGGCGGTATCAACGGCCGCTACCTGCTGATGCTCGGCCTGCTGGTCTGCCTCGCGGGCCTCGCTTTCGGCATCTACACCTACTCGCAGCTCAAGAACCTTCCCGTGCACCGCAGCATGAAGGAGATCTCGGAGCTCATCTACGAGACGTGCAAGACCTACCTGATCCAGCAGGGCAAGTTCCTCCTGCTGCTGTGGGCCTTCATCGGAACGGTCATCGTCATCTACTTCTGGGTGTTGATGGGCATGGCCTTCGGGCGAGTGCTCGTCGTCCTCCTGTTCAGCCTCATCGGCATGGCGGGATCGTTCGGCGTCGCCTGGTTCGGCATCCGCGTCAACACGTTCGCGAACAGCCGCACCGCTCACGCTGCGCTGCGCGGCAAGCCCTACCCCGCTCACGAGATCCCGATGAAGGCCGGCATGAGCGTCGGCATGGTCCTGATCAGCGTCGAACTGTTCATGATGCTGTTCATCATGTTGTTCCTGCCCGGCAACATGGCCGGCTCGTGCTTCATCGGCTTCGCGATCGGCGAATCGCTCGGTGCGTCCGCCCTGCGCATCGCCGGCGGCATCTTCACCAAGATCGCCGACATCGGCTCCGACCTCATGAAGATCGTCTTCAAGATCAAGGAGGACGACGCCCGCAACCCCGGCGTCATCGCCGACTGCGTGGGCGACAACGCCGGTGACTCGGTCGGCCCGTCGGCCGACGGCTTCGAGACCTACGGTGTGACCGGCGTCGCACTGATCACCTTCATCCTCCTGGGCGTCAACGACCCCAAGGTTCAGGTGCAGCTGCTCGTCTGGATCTTCTTCATCCGCGTCGTCATGGTGGTCGCGTCGTTCGCGTCCTACGCCCTCAACCACGCCATGACCAAGGCGAAGTACGAGCACGCCGACGACATGGACTTCGAGCGTCCGCTCACCACCCTCGTGTGGCTGACCTCGGGCATCTCGATCGTCCTGACGTTCATCACCTCGTTCGCGATGGTCCAGAACCTCGGTGACGGACTCTGGTGGAAGCTGTCGATCATCATTTCCTGCGGCACGCTCGCGGGCGCGCTCATCCCCGAACTGGTCAAGGCCTTCACGTCGACGAACAGCCGCCACGTGCGCGAGGTCGTCATCAGCGCCAAGGAGGGCGGCCCTTCGCTCGACATCCTGTCGGGCCTGGTCGCCGGCAACTTCTCGGCCTACTGGCTGGGCATCGCGATCATCATCCTGATGGGCATCGCCTACCTGATCTCCACCCTGGGTCTCGGCGCGCTCATGCTCGCCCCGGCCGTGTTCGCCTTCGGCCTCGTCGCCTTCGGCTTCCTCGGCATGGGTCCGGTGACGATCGCCGTCGACTCCTACGGTCCCGTGACCGACAACGCGCAGAGCGTCTTCGAACTCTCGACCATCGAGCAGATGCCCGGCGCTGCAGAAGAACTGAAGCGCGACTTCGGCTTCGACGTCGACTGGGCGAAGGGCAAGCACTGGCTCGAGGCGAACGACGGTGCGGGCAACACGTTCAAGGCGACGGCCAAGCCCGTCCTCATCGGCACTGCGGTCGTCGGCGCGACGACGATGATCTTCTCGATCATCATGGGTCTCACCGACCGCCTGACCGTGAACCTCGACAAGTTGTCACTGCTGCACCCGCCGTTCCTGCTCGGTCTGATCATGGGCGGCGCTGTCATCTACTGGTTCTCCGGAGCGTCCATGCAGGCGGTCACGACCGGCTCGTACCGCGCGGTGGAGTTCATCAAGGAGAACATCCAGCTCGAGAACGTCACCAAGGCGTCCGTCGAGGACTCCAAGAAGGTCGTGCAGATCTGCACCCAGTACGCGCAGAAGGGCATGCTCAACATCTTCCTGGGCATCTTCTTCTCGACCCTGGCCTTCGCCTTCCTGGAGCCTTTCTTCTTCATCGGCTACCTGATGTCGATCGCCCTGTTCGGCCTCTACCAGGCCATCTTCATGGCGAACGCCGGTGGCGCCTGGGACAACGCGAAGAAGATCGTCGAGGTCGATCTCGCGGCCAAGGGCACCGAGCTGCACGACGCGTCCATCGTGGGCGACACCGTCGGCGATCCCTTCAAGGACACCTCCTCGGTGTCGATGAACCCCGTGATCAAGTTCACGACCCTCTTCGGCCTGCTGGCCGTAGAACTCGCGGTCTCGATCGCCGACCAGAGTGGCCACACGATCACGCTGCTGCTCTCGGCCATGTTCTTCGCCCTGAGCGTGTTCTTCGTCTACCGGTCGTTCTTCGGCATGCGTATCAACCGCACGATGGCTGACGTCAAGAGCGCCCTGGACGCTGAGGCTGCCCTGGCACTCGAGGCATCCGGGGACGCTGGCGTGGCATCCACCGTCACGGCGGCCGACAAGGTGCTGGACGCCGCAGAGGCCTGATCCACTCACCACCAGACGAAGGAACCGGGGCCCCTCATCGCGAGGAGCCCCGGTTCCTTCGTTTGTGCCGGCGTCACCCGCGCAGCCGACGGGACCGCCGGTTCAGGACAGGAGTGCGATCGGGTCGGAGAGGAAGTCCTGCATCGTCTGGAGTGCCCGTGCGGCGTCCGCGCCGTCTGCAGCGCGGTGGTCGATGGTCAGGCCGACCTCGCAGGCCATGCGTCCGATGACCGTACCGTCCTCGTCGAAGAATGGCTTCAGTCCCACGGTTCCCACGCTGAGAGCCGTGGCCTGGGGCGGAGTGAGGATCGAGTTGAAGCGATCCACGCCCATCCCACCGAGATTCGACAGCGTCCCCGTGCCGCCCGCGAACAGGCTCGGGTCGACCTTTCCGCCCTTGACCGCCTCGGCCAGGCTCCGCACCTGGCCGTCGAGGACGGCGACAGCCGTCCGATCGGGGTGCAGGATGACGGGTGCGAGCAAGCCCGTCGGGGTGTCGATGGCGAGGGACACGCCCACGTCCCCGTTGGCCTTGACGCCCTCGTCGGCCCAGTAGCCGTTCAGGTTGGGGTACTCGCGCAGGACAAGGGCGTAGCCGCGCAGCAGCAGCGTCGTCCAGCTCACGCTCGTGCGCGAGGCCTTCCGCATCGCCGCCAGGACCGTGAGATCGAGTACGCGGTAACAGGTGAACTGCGGGATCACCGCGCTGGGAACCATCGCCCTGGCGGTGGCCACACGCATGCGACGCGCCTTCTTGTCGCCGAGCAACTCTCCGGCAGCCGCCTGCACCGACGGTGCCGCCGGAACGACAGTCGGTACGGTGACGTACGCCGCCAACGGCGCGGGTCGTGCTGCCCTCGCGGCGATCGCCTCCCGGACGTCCCTGGCCCGCACGGTGCGATGCGGTCCGGTTGCGGCCAACGTGGCCAGGTCAAGCCCTGCCTCGGACGCCAGCCGACGGGCGAGCGGGACCGCTCGTACCCGCTCGCCCGACGCGTCGGGGGACGCCTGCTGAACCGGGGACGCGAAGAGGTCGCCGAGCAGGTCATCGGTCTCGGAGTCGAGCCACCCCATCGGCTCGCCCACGGCGACGACGGTATCGGGACCGGCCACGATCTCGGTCAGCGTCCCGTCTGCGGTTGCTTCGACATCCATGTCGACCTTGTCGGTGGTGACGACGGCGATCACGTCACCCGATGTGATGGTGTCACCCGGGTCGACGTGCCACTCGACGACGGTCCCCTCCTCCATCGTCATCGACATCTTGGGCATCAGGATGGGCAGGCGGGGCATCTCACCACTCCCTGACGAGCGCGGTCGCCTCGCGGACGATGTCTTCCACCTGGGGGACGCTGGCCCGCTCAAGGCGAGGGTTGTAGGGAATCGGGGTGTCGAGGCCGCAGAGGCGGCGCACCGGCGCCTGCAGGTAACCGAAGGCATCGCCCTCGGTGATGGTCGCCGACACCTCGGCCATGTAGCCGCCGAACTTGGCGGCCTCCTGCACGAGGAGTGCGCGTCCGGTCTTCTTGACGGAGTCGAGGATCAGCCTGGTGTCGAGCGGACGGATCGTGCGAGGGTCGATGACCTCGGCACTGATTCCCTCGGCCGCGAGCTGCTCGGCCGCCTCGATCGCCCGGCGCACCTCGATCGAGGTCGCGACGATGGTCAGGTCAGTTCCCTCGACCTCGATCCGCCCCTCACCCAACCGTGCCTTCGGGATCTTGACGGGCACCTGGAAACTCTGCTTGTACAGGAGTTTGTGCTCGATGATGATGACGGGGTTGGGGTCCTCGAGCGCAGCGAAGAGCAGGGCGGCCGCGTCCGTCGCGTTCGACGGCATGACGACCTTGAGACCGGGGATGTGCGCGAACCAGGCCTCGAGGGACTGGCTGTGCTGCGCAGCTGCACCTGTGCCAGAGCCGGCCGGCGTCCGGATGACGAGGGGGACGTTCGCCTGGCCCCCGACCATGAAGTGCAGCTTGGCGGCCTGGTTGACGATCTGGTCCATCGCCTGCGCCGTGAAGTCCGAGAACTGGATCTCGACGATCGGACGCATACCCGTGATCGCAGCACCCACTCCCATGCCCACGATCCCGAGCTCGGAGATGGTCGAATCACGGACACGCTCGGGGCCGAACCGGTTGATCAGGTCGTTCTCCACGCCGAACGCACCGCCGTAGATGCCGACGTCCTCGCCCATGAGGAACACCCGGTCGTCGTTCGTCATCGCCGTGGCCATCGCTTCACGAATGGCCTCGGAGTACGTCATCGTGCGCATGTCTGTCATCAGTTCAGGCCCTTCAGGATGTCCTGGTAGTCGACGGGCGATGGGGCGTAGACGCCAGCCAGCATCGCCTCCACCGTGGGTTCGGCGCCCTGCGTCCCGAAGACGACGGCCGCGCGGATCTCGGTGCGGACGTCCACCTGGGCCTGGTTGATGTCCGCCTGCTCGAGAACGCCCTCCTCCAGCATCTTGTGGCAGAAGCGGGCGATGGGGCAGCGCTCCTTCCACTCGGCGATCTCTTCCTTCGACCGGTAGAGGTTCTTGTCCGACTTCGAGTGGCCGCGCCAGCGATAGGTCAGCGCCTCGATGAAGGTCGGCCCCTCCCCCGCACGGGCGCGATCGACGGCTCGCTGGACAACCTCGGCCACCGCCTCGACGTCGTTCCCGTCGACGGTCTCGCCGGGCATGCCGTAGGCGGCCGCCTTCTCCGACAGGAAGTCGACCTTGAATGCCTTCTCACTCGGCATCGACATGCCGTACTTGTTGTTCTCGCAGATGAAGACCACCGGGAGATCCCACATGGACGCCAGCGTCAACGCCTCGTGCCACGCACCTTCACCCACCGATCCGTCGCCGTGGAAACACAGGCAGACCTGGTCGGTGCCGCGCATCTTGTTGGACAGTCCCGCCCCGGCCGCAATCGGAAGGCCGCCGCCGACGATGCCGTTCGCGCCCAGGTTTCCCGTCGCGACGTCCGCGATGTGCATCGAGCCCCCGCGTCCCTTGCAGTAGCCGTTCTCGCGGGCCAGCAACTCAGCCATGGCGAGGCCGAGATCGGCTCCCTTGGCGATCGCGTGGCCGTGGCCGCGGTGGGTCGAGGTGATCTGGTCGCCCTCGCGGAGCGTGACGCAGGCCCCGGTCGGCACGGCCTCCTGGCCGATGGACAGGTGCATGGTGCCGTGCATCATGCCGCGGCCGTACAGGTCCTCCACCGCCTCTTCGAACAACCGGATCCGCCACATGGTGCGAAGCAGGTCACCTGCCTGGGCCTTGTCGAGCGTGTCTGATGCCATGCTGACAAGCGTAAGGTCTCGACCAGTTCCTGTCTGCACTTTTGCTACGCACATTTGTGACATAAAACTGAGGTTGGCACAGAAACCACAGCCCCACCCCCCTAGACTGACCGCGTGCCTGCTCCCGCGCTCCTCGTCGACGGCGTCCTCGTGACGTTCGGCCGGAGGTCGGCCCTCGACCACGTCACGCTCCAGGCGTCGAGATCGCGGGTCACCGCGGTCCTGGGGCCCAACGGCGCGGGCAAGACGACCCTCATCCGGTGCTGCACAGGGCTGATCACCCCGGACGCCGGTGCGATCACGGTGCTGGGCCACGCGGCCGGCTCGCCCGCGGCCAACGAACTCATCGGCCTCATGCCCCAGTCGACGGGTGCCTGGTCGGGGATCCGCGCCGTCGAACTCCTGGCCTACCTCGCGAGGCTGTATGCGTCCCCCCTCGACGTGGACGCACTCGTCGCACGTCTTGGCATCACCGATTACGCGCGCACCCCGTATCGCCGGTTGTCAGGTGGTCAGCAACAGGCGGTGAACCTGGCAGGTGCCCTCATCGGACGTCCGGAGCTGGTGTTCCTCGACGAACCCACGGCGGGCATGGACCCGCACCTGCGCCGCCACACCTGGACGATCATCCGCGAACTGCGGGAGGCAGGGCTGGCCGTGGTCCTGACCACCCACGACATGCACGAGGCCGCCGACCTCGCCGACGATGTGTGGATCCTCGACCGCGGACGCATCGTCGTCCACGGCACCCTCGCCGAACTGACCCGGGACGCCAGCCTGGAGGACGTCTTCCTCTCCCACACCACCGGGGGCGCGGCATGAGCCTCGACTTCTCCCCCGCCGCCGGGGCGGCACGCCCCTGGGCACGCATCCGTGCGCACGCCCTGACCGAGGCACGCATGGTCGCCCGCAACCACGAACAACAGATCCTCGCCCTCGTGATCCCGCTCGGCCTCCTGGTCGGGGCCCGCTGGTTCGGCGGACGTCTGGGCACCGACATCGCGTCGATGGCTCCCGGGGTCCTGGCCCTGGCCATCTGGTCGACCGCCTTCACGTCCGTCGCGATCAGCACCGGCTTCGAACGGCGGTACGGCGTCCTCGAACGCCTCGCCGCAACCCCCCTCGGACGCACGGGCCTGCTGGCCGGCAAGGCGGTCGCGACCATCCTCGTGGCCGCCGTCCAACTCACGATTCTGGCGGCAGCCGCGGTGGCGCTCGGCTGGCGTCCCCACCCCGGCCCGGCCGGATCACTCGCCCTGATGGTCGGCGTCGTGCTCGCGCTCATCGCGTTCACGTCACTCGCGCTCATCATGGCCGGCACGCTCGCCCCCGAAGTGGTCCTCGGCCTCGCGAACTTCGTCTTCCTGCTGGGTCTCGCAGGCGGTGGCCTGTTGGTGCCCCTCGCCTCGCACCCGGACGTCCTGCGTCCGGTGGTGGGCGCGCTCCCCACCGCGGCCCTGGGCGAGTTGTTGCGGGGTTGGGACGCCGGTGGCGCCCCCTGGTGGACCCTCGCAGTCCTGGCGGCCTGGGCCGTCGTGTTGGTGTTGATCGCCCGAAAGGTGTTCCGATGGACGTCCTGACCCGCCTCTTCGGCACCCCCACCGCGTTCCGGCGCTGGGCGGTCGCCTCGTTGGTCGCCAACATGGTGCTCGTCGTGACGGGCGCGATCGTGCGCCTGACCGGCTCCGGGCTCGGCTGCCCGACCTGGCCGACCTGCAAGGACGACGCCTACGTCCCGGAGGCCGCCCTGGGCATCCACGGCCTGATCGAGTTCGGCAATCGACTGCTCACCTTCGTCCTCATCATCATCGCCGTGGCCACGCTCGTCGCCGCTTTCCGGTCGGGCGCCGACCGTACGTCCAAAGGTCTCGCGTTCCTCACGGCTGCGGGCATTCCGTTGCAGGGCGTCATCGGGGGCATCACGGTCCTCACCCAGCTGAATCCGTACGTCGTCGCGCTCCACCTGCTGCTGTCGATCGCCCTCATCGTGCTGCTCACACGACTCGTCATGCGGACGCGGGGCTACGTCACCACCGCCGTGGAACCCCGGCTGGTCTGGCTCGCCCGGGCCACCTTCGCCGTGATGATGATCGCGATCTGGGTGGGCACTGTGGTCACAGGCTCCGGCCCGCACTCCGGCGACGGTGGCGCCAGGCGCACCGGCCTCGACATCGAGACGGTTGCGAAGCTGCACTCCGCGTCCGTCTGGGCGTCCATCGCGTTGACCATCGCCTGCATCATCCTGTTCGGACGCGCAGGGCACCGCCGAGCGCGCACGTTGGCCATGGGTGTGCTCCACGCATCGCTCCTGCAGGGAGCGATCGGCTACGCGCAGTACTTCCTGGGCCTGCCGCTCGGACTCGTCATCGCCCACATGGTGGGGTTGGCGATCGTCACCGTTGCGGTGTCAGCCCTGTGCTTCGGCGTCGCGCGCACCGAGCGACTGGCGTAGCTGGACCGGTTCAGAAGAGCAGCGGGTCGATCGCGGCCGCGACGAAGATGAGCGCCAGATAGGAATTGCTCCAGTGGAACAGGCGCATCGGCTTGAGCGCTGCGTCGGTGAGCCCGGCCCGTGCACGGCGCAGGAGCCCCCAGGCTTCCCAGAGGAAGGCAGCGCCGGCAATCGCCGCCACGGACGGGTACAGCCACCCGGTCCCGGCCACCGGCCACACCAGCAGTGACGTGACGACGGTCAGCACGGAGTAGCCGAGAATGCGCAGGGCAACGCCCGGGGCGTCCATGACCACCGGGAGCATCGGCACCTCGGCAGCGGCGTAGTCCTCCCGGTAGCGGAAGGCGAGTGCCCAGGTGTGCGGGGGCGTCCAGAAGAACACGATCGCGAACAGCACGAAGGGCGCCCATGCCAGCT
>ERZ795044.3088-NODE-3088-length-14145-cov-4.767211_pt1 | contig 14145 bp, 5 predicted proteins | sample MGYA00375128_ERZ795044 | MGnify/ENA primary metagenome ERZ795044 (study PRJEB30173, sample SAMN05720213) | anaerobic digester metagenome | isolation source: active sludge of municipal wastewater-treating anaerobic digesters | place: USA | collected 2014-12-22 ... | reverse complement strand
TGATACGCGTTGTAAAGGTTCAGGGAAAGAACATATTCGTCATGAACCTCGCCATCGCGCACCGAACCGGAAATCCCGTCAATTCTGTCCGCGAAATCTTGGAGTTTTTTTGAAAGCGACGGAGTCCAGTCCTCGTGGCTGCTTTCGTCAAGCAACGAAACGTCCAGAAGGCTTACTTCGCCGGATGTCAGCCTGTGCGGGAACCCGGTAAGGTGGTTCAGGCAGAAGGGAATCCGCACCATCCACAGGAAGCTTTCCTTCTCGCCGTCCTCGATCGTTCTTGCCAGCGACTGCTCCTGCTCGCGGGAGAGCAGAGCCGTGTCGCCAATGCGGCTGAGGTAGGCCATGATCGAATTCGACGTGATTTCGGAAACCGCGTCGTCGTCCATCAGAAGGGTACGCTGTTCGCCATCCTCGATGGCCTCTTCCAGGTCAAAAACCTTGTCTTCGCTGGCGTACATGGAACACCTCCACGGGGAAGTCCACGCCGGTTTGTATTGCATATTGCGGGCCACCTTCGGGACGAATTCTGAAGTTAAGGAAATAAAAGGTATTTCGAGCCAAACGCGAAAGTGTTTCAGGCGAGGGGCTTCGGCAGGGCCCGCCGAAGCGCACCGGATCGTGACAAAAATGTCGCGATGATTCGTCCGATGTCGCGGTTCTCGGAAGGCCTGAAATCGCGACTGTTGAAAGTGCGGCGTAACTCCTCGAAACACAATCATTTGGGGGATACCTGTCGAATAACCCCAACATATAGTGGTTTTTTCTTGACGTCCCACAAGGCGGGGTTACGATCGCCATTCGTCGCGGTGACGTTTGTCTGGACCAATCTGGCGGATCGGTATGGCTGGAAACTGGAACGAAGATGACTTGTTTGGAGCCGGGGGCGGGGAATCCGTGCCTGATTCTGTCCCCGATGTGGTGCCGGTGCCGGTTATTCCCGGGCCGCTGCCCGTCGAGCCCGGCGTTGCGGATGCGCATCTTCAGGATCTCGGATCGGTGGAGCCGGATTCTGTGGAGCCGGAACCGGCGGGACCGGATTTCGTGGAGCCGGAACCGGCGGGACCGGATTTCGCGGAGCATGCGTTTTCAGGCGACGGCTCCCCGGTTGATGTTTCAGAGGGTGAGTCAGTCTGCGATTTTCCCGATGAAGGTGTCGAGCCCGTCGTGTGCCAGGGTGCGGGTGTCGATGGTGAAGGGCTGGTTGAAGAAGGGATTGAAAAGATGAGCAGCAAAGGCGGGTTGGATTCTTCCATGGGCAAGGTCATGCCATACGGCAGGTATTTCACCAGGGAAGGCCAGGACATTTTTTCGACGGTGACGTGGGAAAAGCGCGACGCGAAGATCGTCGCGCACGATGGTGCCGTTGTCTTCTGCCAGACCGGGATGGAGTTCCCGGATTTTTATTCCCTTACCGCCTCAAACGTGGTCGCTTCAAAGTATTTCCGTGGAACCGAGGGCGGTCCGGATCGCGAATCCAGTCTTAAGGCAATGATCACCCGCGTGGTGGAAACGATCGCCGGCTGGGCGCTTCAGGGCGGATATTTCGCGGATCAGGACGCCGTCGATGTCTTCGCGGACGAGCTTGCATGGCTGATTCTGCACCAGTACGGTTCGTTCAACAGTCCAGTCTGGTTCAATGTCGGCGTCGAGGATCATCCCCAGTGTTCGGCCTGTTTCATCAATTCGGTTGAAGACACCATGGAAAGCATCCTGGGTCTGGCGGTGACCGAGGGCCTGCTTTTCAAGTTCGGATCGGGAACCGGCACCAATTTTTCGACAATCCGTTCTTCCCGGGAACGACTGAAGGGTGGCGGCATTCCCTCCGGCCCGGTTTCGTTCATGCGGGGATACGATGCGTTCGCCGGCGTCATCAAGAGCGGCGGCAAGACCAGGCGCGCGGCCAAGATGGTCGTGCTGAATGCGGATCATCCCGATATCGTCGATTTCATCGAATGCAAGGTTCGCGAGGAAGACAAGGCACTTGCCCTGATTCGCGAAGGTTATGACGGTTCGTTCGGCGGTGAGGCGTACGACTCTATTTTCTTCCAGAATGCCAACAATTCGGTTCGCGTGACCGACGAATTCATGAACGCCGTCGTTTCAAACGGTTCCTGGCAGACAAAGGCCATCACGACCGGCCAGGTGGTCGAGACGATGAAGGCCGGCGACCTGATGGACAGGATGGCGAAGGCGGCCCATCGCTGCGGCGACCCGGGAATCCAGTTCGACACGATCGTAAACGACTGGCACACCTGTTCCGTGTCGGGCAGGATCAACGCTTCCAACCCTTGTTCCGAGTTCATGTTCCTGGACAATTCCGCGTGCAACCTGGCCTCGCTGAACCTGATGCGATTCGTTGACGACGACGGGGAATTCAACACGGCGGCTTTCCGTCACGCGGTCAGGACTTTCATCATCGCCCAGGAAGTCATCGTGTCCAACGCGAAGTATCCGACCGAGGCCATCGGACGCAACAGCGAAAGCTATCGGCCGCTTGGTCTGGGATACGCCAATCTCGGCGCGTTGCTGATGAACCGGGGGCTGGCGTATGACAGTGATGCCGGCCGTGCCTACGCGGCGGCGGTGACCGCGTTGATGACCGGCGAGGCTTATGTCCAGAGCGCCATCCTGGCCGGCCGCGTCGGCCCGTTCGCGGAATACACGCGGAATTCATCCTCGATGCTGCGGGTCATCCGCAAGCATCGCGCCGCGCTCGAGACCGTGAGCGACAGGCTTGTTCCCGACGTCCTGATGGAAGCCGCCCGCGAAAGTTGGGACAACGCGGTTGCCCTGGGGGGTGAACATGGGTTCAGGAATGCCCAGGTGACGCTTCTTGCGCCGACCGGCACGATCGGGTTCATGATGGACTGCGATACTACCGGCATCGAGCCCGAGATGGCCATCGTCAAGTACAAGAACCTTGTCGGCGGCGGCCGCATGAAGATCGTCAACCGAACCGTTCCGTCCGCGTTGAGGAAACTGGGTTACACCGATTCCCAGATCAAGGCGATTTCCGACTACGTTGACAGGAACGACACGATTGAAGGGGCTCCCGGCCTGAAGGATGAACATCTTTCCGTCTTTGATTGCGCGTTCAGGGCCACCAACGGCGTGCGTTCAATCGCCGTTGACGGGCACATTCACATGATGGGCGCGGTTCAGCCGTTCCTTTCGGGCGCGATTTCGAAGACCGTCAACATGCCGGCCGACGCCACTGTCGAGGACGTCAGGAAGGCGTATATCGATGCGTGGAAGTACGGCCTTAAGGCGGTGGCAATATACAGGGAGGGTTCGAAGGGAACCCAGCCGGTCGAGACGTCGGCCAGGAAGGAACCGGAAAAGCCCGCCGCCCCGGCCGCCGCGGTTCCGGTCAGGTCGAAGCTGCCCGACGAACGTCAGTCGCTTACGCACAAGTTCACAATCAGCGGGCTGGACGGATATATCACGGTCGGAATGCACGAGGATGGACGCCCCGGCGAGATCTTCATCACGATGGCCAAGCAGGGGTCGGCGATCCGCGGCCTGATGGACAGCTTCGCGACGTCGGTTTCCATCGCGTTGCAGTACGGCGTGCCCCTGGAAGTCCTGGTGTCGAAGTTTGCTCACGTAAGGTTCGAGCCGAACGGCTTCAGCTCCAATCCGGCAATCGGTTACGCGAAATCAATCGTGGACTACGTCTTCCGCTGGCTGGAACTGAAATTCATCAGCAACACCGCATGGCAGAGAAGAACCGAGGTTCCGCTTGATCTGGAGGCGATGGCCGGGGACGACGCGCCGCCTCCCGAGGTCGAAAAGCAGAACGACCTGTTCCAGGGCCAGGAGGACGCGCCCCCCTGCTCCAATTGCGGCTGGATAATGGTGCGCAACGGAAAGTGCTACAAGTGCGTCAACTGCGGCTCGACTTCCGGCTGTTCATAGGCGGCTTCCCGTCCTTCCACACCCCCTTTCCGGGACGCTGTTTCTGGATAAAAATCCTGTCATTCTGGTAACAACCGTTGTCGTGCTTGATTTCCTTCTTCCTGCGTGATTTCATTGACAGGTTGTGCCTTTATAGCCGGTTCTGTTCACAAACCTGAATGTGGAGGAGTCCTATGTCTTTTCGCATCCGCAAGGCCGCTGTCCTTGGCGGTGGCGTAATGGGTTCGGGCATCGCAGCCCACCTGGCCAACGCCGGAATCAAGACGTATCTGCTTGACATGGTTCCACCTGGCGTTGGCCCGGACGCGTCGCATGACGAGCGTTCGGCTTTCGCCCTGAAGGGAATCGAGAATGCCCTGAAGTTCAAGCCAGCGCCGCTGTTTTATGACAAGGGCGGGGCGGAACTCGTGTTTGCGGGCAACTTCGACGACGACATCGAGAAGATCGCCGAGTGCGATATCGTTGTCGAAGCGATCGTCGAAAACCTGGAAATCAAGCGGCAGCTTTTCGCGAAGGTCGTTCCGCACATGAAGCAGGATGCGATCCTTTCGTCGAACACCTCCGGTCTTTCGATCGCCTCGATGGCCGAGGCACTTCCGTTTTTCATGCGCGACCGCTTCCTGGTGACGCACTTCTTCAATCCGGTTCGTTTCATGAAGCTTCTGGAACTGGTTCCCGGACCGGACACCAGCGCCGAGACGCTTCAGATCTGGGCCGATTTCGGTCGCAAGAAGCTGGGAAAGGGCGTTGTTTTTGGAAAGGACACCCCCAATTTCGTCGGTAACCGCATCGGCATCTACGCGATCGCCAAGACCGTTGAAGCCATGATGGCGGACGGCTTCTCGGTCGAGGAAATCGACTCCATCTTCGGCAAGCCGATGGGACGCCCGAAGACGGCCGCGTTCAAGACCCTCGACCTTGTCGGCCTTGATGTCTACGCGCATGTTTCGACAACTTGCCTCGAGAAGCTTGAAAACGATCCCGAAAAGGGCTCTTTCAAGGTTCCGGATTTCATCAATGCCATGATTGCCAAGGGCCTTCTGGGCGCCAAGAAGAAGGCGGGCTTCTATACGAAGGGGCCGAACGGCGAACGCATGGTCATCGATCCCGCGACGCTTGAATACAAGCCGATCGAGAAGCCGCGGCTTGAGCTTATCGGCATCGTGAAGGGCATGGCCTTGAACGATCGCGTCAAGACGATGGTCAAGTCCGACGACCGGGTCGGGAAGCTTGCATGGAAGATCACGGCGCAGACCTTGATTTACGCGGCCAATCGTGTCGGCGAGATCGCGGATGACGTCGTCAACATCGACAACGCGATGAAGTGGGGCTTCGGCTGGGAACAGGGCCCGTTCGAGACGTGGGACGCGATTGGCGTCGAGGAAAGCGTCGCGAGGATGCAGGCTGAAGGCTACCAGGTTCCCGAGACCGTGCTGAAGATGCTGGCTTCGGGTGCGAAGTCGTTCTATGGACGCCAGGGCGTCGATAAGACGTTCTTCGACTTCGCGACCGGACAGTACAAGGTTCTCGAGACACCGCCGTGGCAGTTGACCATCAAGGGATTCAAGGATCAGGGCAAGGTCATCAAGAAGAACATGGGTGCCAGCCTGATTGATATCGGCGACGGCATCGCCTGCCTTGAATTCCACACGAAGATGAACGCTCTGGACGAGGACATCATGTCGATGATTCTTGCGTCCTGCGACATCGTCGAGGATCGGTTCGAAGGTCTGGTCGTGACCAACGACGGCGATCACTTCAGCGCCGGTGCCAACATCGCGATGATCCTGATGGCCGCGAAGACCGGGAACTGGGAACTGCTGGAACAGAGCATCCGCGTCCTGCAGAGTTGCGGTTCCCGCCTGAAGTACTGCGCGAAGCCGACAGTTGTCGCCCCGTTCGGGATGGCGCTTGGCGGCGGCTGCGAAGTTTCCATCCAGGGCGCCGCCCTGCGTCCGCACGCCGAACTCTACATGGGTCTGGTCGAAGTCGGCGTCGGCGTGATTCCCGCCGGCGGCGGCTGCAAGGAAATGACTTGCCGCGCCCTGTCCCACATTCCTGGCGACAACGCGGATCTCTCCAGACTTCCTTACATCGCCAAGGTGTTCGAGAACATCGCGACCGCGAAGGTCTCGACAAGTGCTTTCGACGCCAGGAGATACGGGTACGTCCGCAAGTACGACCAGATAACCATTTCCAGGGATTCATTGCTGCACGACGCGAAGCAGACCGCGCTTGGCATGGCCCGTGCCGGCTATACGCCGCCTGCGGCGCCTGACTGGCTGATCATGCCCGGTCGCGACGGCATCGCGTACCTTGAAGCCGGACTGGCCCAGTTCCTGGCCGGCGGAATGATGACGCAGCACGACTACGTGGTCAGCAGCAAGCTTGCCAACGTCCTTTGCGGCGGCGATGTAAGGCCGGGCACAAGGGTGGACGAGCAGCACCTGCTCGATCTCGAATGCGAGGCATTCCTGTCGCTGTGCGGCGAGGAAAAAACCCAGGACCGTATCCAGTACATGCTGGAAAACGGAAAACCCCTGAGAAACTAGGAGGCTGCGATGAGAGATGTCTATATCGTGACTGCCGTCAGGACGGCTGTTGGCAAGGCGAAGAAGGGAACCCTGCGCAACGTCAGGCCCGAAACCCTGATCGGCACGGTCGTGAAGGCCGCGGTCGAAAGGGCGGCGGGGCTTGATCCCCACACCATAGACGACGTGATTGTCGGATGCGCGATGCCGGAAGGTCCGCAGGGAATGAACATCGGCCGCATCGCGGTGTTTGCGGCCGGGCTGCCCGAGACCGTCACCGGCATGACTGTCAACCGTTTCTGCTCTTCCGGTCTTCAGACGATCGCAATCGGTGCCCAGGCGATTTCCGCCGGCGTTGCCGATGTCATCGTGGCCGGTGGCGTCGAGAGCATGTCCTCGGTTCCGATGGGCGGATTCAACCTGATGCCCGATCCGGATCTGATGAAGAACATGCCGCAGGTTTATTCCTCGATGGGGATCACGGCCGAAAATCTGGTGGACAAGTATCAGATCAGTCGCCAGCGCCAGGACGAATTTTCCGTCGCTTCGCACCAGAAGGCAGGCGTGGCGCTTGCCGACGGCCGCATGAAGGAACAGATTGTCCCGCTGCTGGTTAACAACTTCGATGGAAAGGACCCTGTGGTCTTCGATGTCGATGAAGGACCACGGCCAGGTTCGACGGTCGAGGCACTCGGGGCTCTCCGGGCATCGTTCAAGACGGGCGGCAGCGTGACCCCCGGCAACTCGTCACAGGTCAGCGACGGCGCCGCGGCGGTTCTTCTGATGAGCGAGGACGCTCTGAAGAAGTCCGGCCTGACGCCGATGGCCCGCTTTGTCGATTTCAGGGTCGCCGGCTGTGGCCCGGAAATCATGGGCATTGGTCCGGCGTACGCCATTCCGAAGCTGTTCGCGGCCACCGGCAAGTCGGATGCCGACATCGGTTTCTATGAACTGAACGAGGCGTTCGCGGCCCAGTCGCTGGCCGTGCTCGACCAGCTCAAGGGCGTTGTCGATCCTGCCAAGGTGAATCCGAACGGCGGTGCCATTGCCTTTGGTCACCCGCTGGGATGCACCGGCGCCAAGCTCGCGGTTCAGTCGGTTTATGAAATGAAGCGGATCGGGGCGAAGTACAGCATCGTGTCGATGTGCATCGGTGGCGGAATGGGCGCGGCCGGACTTCTTGAAAACCTCTGATCCCCTGCATTCATCTATTGTTTAAGCTCTGATTTTTCCCTAAAATTCGCACGATGTGATCCGTCCTGCGGGCGCGGCCATTCTGGTCCTTCCCGATTTCGGCGCGGTCGCGATTGCCCGATCTTGAAAATTCAGGAGGTTTCTGGTGAGAACTGGAACCGCATTTGTCATTGCAGTCATTTTCGCGTTGCTTTCCGGTTGCGGCGGCTCGAACCCCGCGTCCGACAACGGACTTCCGGAAGATACCGCATCGGATTACATCATCGGGTCGGATCTGAACGGACAGGATGTCCGCCTGGACACGATTTCGCCCGACGGCACCGGTCTGGACGGGGAAGAATCTGATTCTTCACGGGATCAGGGTCTGCCGCCGGAACCTTGTCGGCCCGGCGAATCGTGCGACGACCATGATCCGTGCACGATCGACGACCTGTGCGACGACGACGAGGAGTGCGCCGGGACGCCGGTCGAGGACTGCGACGACGGAATCGAATGCACTTTCGACGAATGCACGACCGAAACCGACTGTTCGCATGAATTGAAGCCGGGATGGTGTTTCGTGGCGGGCAAGTGCATCGAGGACGGTCAGTCCGATCCTGCCGTGATTTGCAGATCCTGCCAGACGGCACTGAAGACCGATGAACTCCTTCCCGACGACAACATGACCTGTGACGACGGCGATGCCTGCACCGTCAACGACAGGTGTCATGAAGGTTTCTGCATTGCCGACGCCCGCGACTGCGGCGATCGCAACTCATGCACGGCCGACATGTGCGTTAACGGTTCCTGCGTCAACGAGGCCGTCGAAGGCATGTGCAACGACGAAGACCTTTGTACTGAAAACGACCTCTGTGTCGATGGTCAGTGCGTCGGTTCACCCATCGGTTGCTGGGATCAGAATCCCTGCACCCAGGATGCCTGTCATCCCGATTTCGGATGTGTCCACGAGTTCCTGGACATACCGTGCGACGACGGGAACATCTGCAGCGTCGGGGATCGCTGCTGGCTTGGCAATTGCCTTTCCGGCGACGGAATGAAGGATTGCGACGACGGCAATCAGTGCACCGACGACGGCTGCGTGCCGGTTCGTGAAGGCGGTTGCGTCCACATCCCGAATACCGCGCCGTGCGACGATGGCGACCCGTGCACGCTGGAAGACAAGTGCAAGGCCAGCTCGTGCGATCCAGGCAAGGGCGTCCTTGACTGCGACGATGGGAATCCCTGCACGACGGACAGGTGCGAGAAGGGTACCGGATGTGTTCATGACAACAACACCGTGCCTTGCGATGACGAGGATCCGTGCACCCTTGACGACGTCTGCGGCGGTGGCGTCTGCAATCCCGGCGTGACGCAGCTTGCCTGCGATGACGGCAACGAGTGCACCAGCGACTTCTGTGAGGCCGGGATTGGCTGCGTGTATGAAAACAACCTGAATATCTGCGACGACGACAACGTGTGCACGAACGTATCGACGTGCATGGACGGCGTGTGCATCGGCGAGTCCGCGGTCGATTGCGGCGATGATGATTCCTGCACCCTTGATTACTGCCTGCCGACCGGTGACGCGCCCGGCTGCTATCACAAGCCGCTTCCCGAATGCAGGCCGCAGATTGTCATCGACTATCCACCCCGCGCATCCACTCTGAGCAAGAAGACCGGCGACCAGATTGTGGTTCGCGGGCATATCGAGTATCCGCCGAACGCAATCCAGGAAGACGGTTATCCGAGCCCGGAAATGGCCATGAGCAAGGTCGTCGTCAACGGCCTTGACGTCTGGGTCGATCCCAGGACGAAGCCGTGGTCATTCCAGAGCACGATGACGCTGCAGCAGGGGATGAATCCCATTGTTGCGTACGGCCAGGCCAATGCGGTGCCGGCATACAAGGATTACGTCGTCCAGTCTCTTTACTACTCGGACTCGTGGTTCCCGGTCAGTCACGCCAATCCGGCCGCCGGGATGGTCAGCGACGGCGTGAAGATATTCCTGGGCAAGACGGTCTGGGACGACAACAACACGGCGACCGCCGACGACATCGCGACCCTGTTGACCAACATCCTGAAAACACTCAGCCTTTCCACGCTTATCAAGAATCCGGTCACCAAGGGCGAGTTCGGCTGGTGCGATTACAAGGTCAACCTGAAGAACATGAAATACGGGACGCCGTCGATTGACCTGATTCCCGACTGGGGAAAGATAAAGGTCAAGGTCGTGATCCCCAGGTTCAGCGTGGATATCGACGTCCCGATAAGCGGTTTCGCGTGTCCCGATTTCAGCGGGGATGCCTCGGCGACTTCGATAACGATTAATGCCGACTTGAACCTTGCAATCGATCCGCAGGGAAAGCCGCTTGCCACCATTTCCAATCCGGATGTCGTGGTTTCCGGGCTTGATGTCGATGTCGATGGCATCTGGGGCTTCCTTTTCAACTGGATCATCGACTTCTTCGAAGACAACTTTGCCGACATGATCGAGGACGAGTTCGAGACCCAGCTAGCCGGCCAGCTTTCCGAACTGGTCAGGGGCGCCGTGGCCGATCTGGCCCTTGACCCGGAATTCCCGGTTCCCGAACTTCTGCCGGGAATGACGCCGGTCACGCTCCAGATGAAGAGCAAGTTTTCCACGATATCCATCACGCCCGAAGGCAGCGATATCGGTCTTGCCGCGGTCGTCCTGCCGGATGCCGCCCAGACGCCGCCGGCGGTGCTGCTCGGTTCTATCGGTCGCGGCGCCTGCCTGGGAACCGATCCCGGGATTCCCGCGTTCCCCCACACATACGAAATGGGGCTGATGGCCAAGGATGATTTCCTTAACGAGGCCCTTTACGCAATCTGGGCGTCGAATGGACTGAAGATTCCGGTCGGGCCCGAAATGCTCGGCGATTTTGACCTTTCCGAGTTCGGGATTTCCAATCTCAGCCTGAATGTCGATTTCCAGTTGCCGCCGTTGATATCGGACTGCAATCTGGAACACAAGATGTTCTTCGAGGCCGGGGATATCAGGGTGAACGCGGGCATGAAGCTGCTCGGCTCCCAGGTTGACATGGTGATGTACGCCAGCCTGATCGCCGAGGCCCGCATTGTCCTGGTGCCGGGCGCGACCGGAACGGAGGTCGGCATTCAGATCGAGACGCCGCTTTTCATCGATATTGAAGTCGCCCAGATTGCCGGGGGGCTTGTCGGTGCCGAAGACACGATCAGCTCGCTGATCCGGACGGTCGCCCTTCCGATGGTTCTTGATCTTCTGTCCGGGGACACGCTGGCTTCGTTCCAGCTTCCAAGCATCGACTTGAGCTCGCTGGCCGAGGGATTCCCGGCCGGGTCGGTGATCGAAATCGACATGAAGGAAGTCAATCGTTCCAGGGGCGCGACCATAGTTCTTGGCAATGTGAAGTAACGGCTTCGACGTCCGAAGTCCTGCCGAATGGAGAAACGACCGATGAGAAGAGTGCCGTTTGGTTCAATGCTGGCCGCGATGATCCTTGCGATTCCGGCAATCACGGGTTGTGGCGGAACCGTCGATCCCGGACAGGATCTGGTTCAGCCGGAAGACGTGTCCGGGAACGACGTCATTTCGCCCGAGGATGTTGAAGACATTTTCGATGCAGGGCGTGACGCGGCCGTGCCGGATGTCGGAACGGATCAGGGCCAGGAAACAGGTGGGCCCGATATCGCGCTGCCCGATTGTCCTTCCGGCCAGGCGTGCGATGACGGCGATTCGTGCACCATCAACGATCAGTGCCAGTCCGACGGCGAGACGTGCGTCGGAATCGTCGTGGAATCTTGCAGCGACAACCTGGCCTGCACTTATGATTCGTGTGTTTCCGAAACCGAGTGCACCAACGAGCTGAAGCCGGGATGGTGCCTGGTTGAAGGCGAATGCATCGAGGATGGCGAGTTCTCGGCGGCACAGCCCTGCATGTCCTGCATCACCGCCCTGGGAACCGATCGTCTTTTCCCGGACGACGCCGGCGTCTGCGACGACGGGAACGCCTGCACGACCGGCGACGCATGTCATGCGGGCGCCTGTGTCGGGGTCGCCATGGACTGCGACGACGGCAATCCGTGCACGACGGATGTGTGTGACAACGGAACCTGTCTTAACAACGCGACGGACGGTGCCGCGTGCGACGACGGCAATCGCTGCACTTTCGACGACGTCTGCACGATGAACGTCTGCGGCGGAACTGCGGTCGAGTGCGATGACGGTAACCTTTGCACCGACGATTCATGCGACCCGGAGTTCGGATGCATGAATATCAACAACGAAGCCGGTTGCGACGACGGCAACCTGTGCACCGTCGGCGATACCTGTTTCCTTGGCGAGTGTGCGTCGGGAACGGAACCGCTTTTCTGCGACGATTCAAACATCTGTACCGATGACGGCTGCGTGCCGTCGAAGGGGTGCGTGGCAATACCGAATACGAGTCCGTGCGACGACGGTGATCCCTGTACCGTCAACGACTTCTGCCAGGCTTCGGAATGCCTGGCGGGCAAATTGCCCCTGGATTGCGACGACAACAACCTTTGCACCGATGAAGTCTGCACGAAGGGCATCGGCTGCGAGTACACGAACAACGAACTCGAGTGTGACGACAACAACGAGTGCACGGTTGGCGACACGTGCGGCGGCGGAACCTGCCGGCCCGGCGTCGGCGAACTCTTCTGCGATGACGGCAACGTCTGCACCGACGACGCCTGCGTGATTGGCGAAGGCTGCGTCAACGTCCCGAACAATGACGAGTGCGAAGACAACAACGTCTGCACCGGCATGGGAACCTGCGTTGACGGCTCGTGTCAGCGGGGATCTTACAACTACGACTGCGACGACGGGTTGCAGTGCACCGCCGATTCCTGCCACCCGGTTGACGGATGCCAGCACAGCCTGGTCAACAGCGCCGACTGCCGTCCACAGGCCGTCATCGACTTCCCGGAAAGGGCCGCCACGCTCAACGGCGCCAGGGACATCACGGTAACCGGCCATGTCGATCTGGGACTTGACGGAATCCCGGTTCCGTTCGTGACCATTAACGGTAACCAGTACGCCCTTGGACTCGATGGAAGGTTTTCAGCTCCCAGAACTTCCGACCAGGGATTCAACGGCCTGGTAGTCGAGGTCGAAGACATCAACGGCATGAAGGATCGCGTGGTTCAGTCGTACTACTACTCGACCGAATGGTTCCCGTTCAGTGAAACCGACCCGTCGGTTTCGAATGTAAACGACGGTCTCGTGCTGTTCCTTGGGCCCGAGGTCTGGGACGACAACGACACCTCCACTTACGACGACGTCGCAACGATTATCTCGACTTTCGTCGATGACATCGATCTGATGTCGATGATTTCGAACCCGGTCGAGGAGGGTGACGACGGCTTCGTGTGCGGCACGCATCGAATCAACATCAACGGCATAACCTTCGGAACGATTGCGGTTGATCTGACGCCGGTAAACGGCGGTCTTTACATGAAGGTGACCATCCCGAACATCAAGATCGCCATCAGCGGGAAGTACTGCCACGTCAACTTCTCGGGCACCGCGAACGCAAGCAGCATCGTGGTCAACTCGACCCTGAACATCTCGATCGATCCGGCCACCGGCAAGCCGGTAATCGCCATGACTGGAACCAATTCCAGCGTCAACGGGTTGTCAATCAATATCAATAACTTCCCGGGCTTCCTTGAAGACATCCTGATGTTCTTCCTTGAAGACACGCTGACCGGCATGATCGAGGACACCATCGAGGATCAGATTGCGGGGCTGATTCCGGATCTTCAGGAAGCACTCGAGGGGCTGGCGATCGACCAGACCTTCGAGATTCCAGCGCTTTTCGACGGCGGTTCGCCGATGACGGTTACCCTTGATTCCGGTCTTTCGTCCATCGTCTTCACGCCGGCCGGCGGCACGCTGGGAATGAAGGCCGCCTTCAGTGCCCCGAAGGGAACCACGCACGAGAAGCTGGGCTCGCTGGGTCGTGCCAATTGCCTGCTTGGCGGTCTCGAGGCGATGCCGGTGTTCCCGGTCGGTCCCAGTTCGCCCCAGCTTGAGCTTGGATTGAAGGACGATCTGCTGAACGAACTGGTATTCGCCCTTTACTGGGGTGGCGCACTCAATCTGCCGATTCCGGCGGAAATGCTTGGCGATTCCCTGGGTGACTACGGCATCACCGACATGGTCGCGAACATCGATTTCCTGTTGCCGCCCGTCCTTTCGGCCTGCAATTCGCAGGGCATCCTGAAGGTTGCTGTCGGCGACGTGATGCTGGACGCGACCTTGAAGTTGTTCGGAGCTCCGCTGACCATGAAGATTTATGTCAGCCTGATGGCCGGGGCCAACATCATAGCCCGTCAGACCGAGACCGGTTCGACGATGCTCGGCGTTGCGGTCAACTATCCGGACTTCATCGACATGGAGATCGCGAGTCTGGTCGGGAACCTTTCCGGGGCCGAGGACACAATCAAGGGGCTGGTCATGGACACGCTGCTGCCAAGCCTGCTTGGCACGCTT
>ERZ795044.3085-NODE-3085-length-14150-cov-7.040795_pt1 | contig 14150 bp, 8 predicted proteins | sample MGYA00375128_ERZ795044 | MGnify/ENA primary metagenome ERZ795044 (study PRJEB30173, sample SAMN05720213) | anaerobic digester metagenome | isolation source: active sludge of municipal wastewater-treating anaerobic digesters | place: USA | collected 2014-12-22 ... | reverse complement strand
AAACCAAATTCATTTATCACTCAACCTACTTATCCTGGTGGGGCAAAAGCATTGAATGAATTCATTGCATCGAATTTGAAATATCCTGAAGAGGCTTTGAAAAATCAAATCCAGGGAACAGTATCTGTCGACTTTGACATTGATGTATTCGGAGTGGTTTCCGGAGCAAAGATAAAACATGGCATTGGTTATGGTTGCAATGAAGAAGCTATCAGACTCATTTCTTTGTTGAAATTTTCAAAACGAAAATACCAGGGCGTCCGCGTAGTTTTTCATAGAAACCTGAACATTCAATTCAAACTGAACACTGCTTCTAAACCTGTTGATCCGAAAGAGACTCAACCTCTGAAAATCAACTATACTACTACTCCATCATCTGATAAGAATTCAGATAAATCAAATGTGATCACAATTTCGGTCAACCTGAATCCGGATCAACCTTCAAGCTGAGAAAAGTTTTTTCGCCAAAATAATTTACTTTTTGCATTTTCATTAGACGGATTTTTTTACATTTATCGTAAATCTGACCGGATATGAAATTAACGTTTACTGCATTTTTACTTTTCATCACAGCAAGTTGTTTTGCACAAACAATCCCATTAAACAGAACATTTAACTGGACCAATAGCGGTTATCAGGGAAACTATTTACGAAATGCAACAGTAATTGATTTTTTAACTGTAGGTGGAGTCGCTGATGGGTTGACTGACAATTCAGTTGCACTTCAAAATGCAATTGCGAATGCTCCAAAACCTGTTGTCATTTATTTTCCCGGTGGAAACTATTTATTTAATTCTTCAATAAATCTTCCCGACAGTACGATCCTGCGTGGCGCCACTTCAGATTCAACAAATCTTCTTTTTGATTTTAGCGGAGCAATTGGAAATGGAATTAATATTTCAGGTACTACCGGTCCGACTTTTACAAATGTTACATCAGGCGCAGAACGATTTAGCAATTCTGTCGTTGTTGATGATGCATCTTTATTCAACGTTGGCGATTATGCAGAGATCATGCAGACAAATGGAACTTGGGATACACAGCCGGTCAGCTGGGCAGATAATTCCATAGGACAGATCGTTCGAATTTCAGCAATCAGTTCGAACACTCTTACATTTGATGAAGTATTGCGAATCAATTATGATTATTCACTCAATCCACGAATCAGAAAGATCATTCCAAAAATTCAGGTAGGATTAGAATGTCTGAAAATAGAACGAATTGATGATGTTGCTGTGGGCGTTTGTTTCAATGTCAATCTTTCCTATGCAGCTCAATGCTGGATAACCGGTGTTGAAATTGGTACAAGTATCGGAAGTCATATTGAAATAGATGCTTCTACAAACATCACTGTTTCCCGCAGCTATATTCACGACAATTTTGCCTATGACGGAACATCTACACATGGCTACGGGATCACTTTGTTTGGTCACACAGGACAATGCAGAATTGAAAATAACATAATGCGCCATCTTCGCCATTCGTTCTCATTACAATGTGGCGCGAATGGAAATGTAGTTGCATATAATTATTCCACAGAACCGAATCGTTCAGAGTTTCCTGCAGATTTCGGAGCAGATATTTCAATGCATGGTCATTTCAGTTATGCAAATTTGTTTGAAGGAAATATAGTACAGAACATTCAGATCGATCAGACATGGGGACCATCCGGACCATTGAATACTTTTTTCAGAAACCGTGCAGAGTTGTATGGCTTATTGATGACGTCAGGAACAGTACAAAGTGATTCGATCAATTTTGTTGGCAATGAAGTATCCAATATTGGACCATTCCTTGGCAATTATTCTCTTGCCGGTTCCGGTCATTTTGAATTTGCAAATAACATCAGAGGAACGATCACGCCATCAGGAACCATCCCACTTCCTGACACATCATATTATCTCGACAGCATACCTGATTTCTGGACAAGTTCTATCTTCCCGACAATCGGTGATCCAAGTCCGATTGGTTCAGGTAGTATCCCTGCGAAGGATAGGTTTAACAGTGGAGCATATCTGGCACCTTGTGTGGAGAATGTGAATACAGCGATTGCAAATTATTTTAACTCACAATTATTTCACATTTATCCAAACCCATTTGATTCAGAAATATCTATATTTTCTGAAATTAATAAGAATGACAGAATCCAAATAAGCATCACAGATATAAGTGGAAAAACCGTTTTTGAAAAAGAAAATATTTTTAAACTTTCTGATCGCCCATTTCAAATTTCAACAAAATATCTTGCACCTGGAATTTACATAGTTAGAATTCTTAACAATAATTCATGGTTCAGCCAAAAGATCATTAAATATTAATTCCTGGTTTTTATTCTACAAATTTAATTAAGATCAATTATCGTATTTTCAATATGAAAAAGTTTGAAGATTACCATTGGCACGATTCAATTGTACACAATATTGCACTAGACAGAAGTAACCCGGGATATAATGATACTCTTGAATTAGAAGTTGAATTTTACCATGAAGATAAAAGGTCAAAATTAATATTTGAAGATCTAAGATATTTAAAAATGGATTTGAATTTTGGTATCGTTGCAAATGAAACGATATTAGATGCGATGGAGCTTGAAAATTCAGATGAGGATCTTAAGAATTTCTATAGCAGTTGGAATGGACTTTTTAATGATATAAAATTAAGAGTATTTTTAATAGACCTGAATTCAACAGGTGGTAAAATTAAAATAATCTGTGAATCATTTAAAGTAATATGTACCTAATATTTTTATCCATTATACGGTATTAATTTAATATGTAAGTAGTCAATACGTAAGAAAGTGCTATTGAATATAAATCAATTTGAAAAATGATCCTTTAATAACCAAAAAGATCCCTAAAGGGATGACACCAGCAAGTTTTCGGTTTTGCGAGAGCGGAAGTCGTGAAAGAAATTTTGCCAAAGGCAAAATTTCTTTCACGACTTCCGCTCTCGCACCATTAGATAGGGCATACGTCATCCCTTTAGGGATCTTTTTGGTAATAAAGTCCAACTGTATGACTTAATAAATTTTTTAATCCATTAAAACTTAAAAAAAATCTCTTATTACGCCACACGAAGCAAAAATATTAAGAACGCAATTACTAATCTTTTAAAATTTTACTTAAAAGACGGAGTTTCAATGAGGCATTTTTAATTTTATCTCCATGAGAATAAATATGCGTGATAATGAAAAAGTATAGTTCGCAGCCCTGTATCATCCGATGTCATACTTCGGAATTTACTGCCGAACACTTAAACAATTTTTATATTATTTTGACTAAAAAAAAGGGATCAAAAATGCTTCACAACACCTTAAACCCCTTAAATTCTTTTTATCGTACACTCAAATTACAAAATACCCTTACTGATCCGCCGACTTCTTAAAATCAGATCTGAAAATATAATCCCAGATCTTCGAGCTTACTCCATACCCATGATCCATGTCTTTATAATGATGGAGCATGTGATGATGTTTTAAATTCAACCAGAATTTGCTTTTGAAATTATAATGATGGATGGCATAATGAACCATGTCATAGAATAAATATCCTGCAAGAAAGCCCATAAAGAAAGGCGCAACTAATACCGGACCGATTGCTAATTTAAACAAATAGAAAAACAATGCTGACAACGGAATTGAAACTGTTGGAACCATTACCAGTCTTTTGCTGTCACTCGGATAATCATGATGAACACCATGGAAAATGAAATGCAACCTCGCTCCTATTTTTCCCGGAGGTAACCAATGAAACACAAACCGATGCAGAACATATTCTGTCAGGGTCCAGATAAAAAGGCCAAGCATTATATATCCAAAAATTGACAGAACAGATAGATGATATACGAATATCGACTTATAGCCGAAGTATCCGATCACAGGAAGAAAGATGAAAAGAGGAACTGAATAGTGAATGTGGGATAATTTCTCTAGAAAGCCATTCTTGAACATTCTGACCGTTTCGTCTTTATTGCTGATAAAGTTTTTAGCCATACGAGATAGAATTGAGCTGCGAAGTTAGATAAAAAGTCAGTAGAATGACTGTTATAAAATGGGAATTTTTATCTGATCAATGTCACTCTCCCATTGACCTTTTTTTCCTCTAAATCAAGGCCTTTGGCCTCCAGATGGTAAACATACACACCTTCGGGAGCAGGTGTTGCTGTATCCCGGACATTCCCTGTCCAGGGTTTCTTTTCATTGCCGATAAAAATAACCTCGCCCCACCGGTTAAAGATCCTGAATTCATATTCAGACAAACTTGCACCGATCGGGGCAAATGACTCATTAATATTATCCCCATTTGGAGAAAAAGCTCTTGGCAAAAATACTGCTATCGGATCTTCGACAATAACATTGTAAGTGATCGAGTCAATACAACCAAGATTATTCTGAACTAACAATGTTACTTCATAAGTTCCTTGTGCCGGGAACTGATGAACCGGATCTCTGACAAAAGTTGTATCAGAATCTGACCGGAAATACCATACCCATGAACTTGCGTCAATCGAAGTATTCAGAAAACTGACCTGATTCAGGAAGGCACCTTCGGCAGGATTTGAATAAATAAAATCTGCAATTGGCGAAGGGAAATTATTGACCAGAAAATAGGAACTGACTTGTGGCTGAATAGCACATGGAACACTCGATGTCATTTCAACACTTACACTATCTGCAGTAGCTAACGGTAGCGGAGTAAAAATACTACCACTACCACTGCTTTGTCCATTAACATACCATTCAAAAGTCGGATTCACTCCTCCATATTGCGGTTGAGCGATAAAACTTGTTGTATTCCCCTCACATACTACCGGCGGATTTGTAGAAATAGTCACATCAGGCATCAAAGAAATCAATCCCTGAATAATATCATATCCGGCAGCTGTGTTAGTAATGATACATGGCAAACTGGAAGTCAATAAAACACTGACAGAATCAGTTCCTGCACCAACTACAAAATCAAATGTAGAATCTGAAGAAGCAGTACCGGATGCAATTCCATTCACATACCATTGAAAGAGCGGAGAATTTCCACCATAGACAGATGAACCAGTAAAATGAATTGTATCACCTGTACAGAGAGAAGCGCTTGCATCTGAATTTAAATTGAGTGCAGGAACAGAATTTTGCAACTGCACATTTATTGAAGTATCGATAGCAGTTGAAGTAGTTACACATCGTAATGCAGAATTCATTTGAACAGTGATCAAAGAATCACCTGCATTCAAAACTGTTGCAAACGTTGCTGTTGTTGCACCGGGAATTGCTGAACCATTAACATACCATTGAAAAGTTGGAGTTGTTCCACCATTAATTTCTGTTGCAGTATAGGTGACTGCAGAGCCCGGACAAACTGCTGTATCGGGAGAAATAGTAACACTTGGAACTACGGAAGAATTTAATGCTATGAAAGTTGAAGCAGTATCTGTCGGAGAAGAAACACAAGAAGAATTCGAATGAAGCACAACCTGGACAACTGATCCATTGTTCAACACAGAAGTAGAAAAAGTGTCCACTGCTCCACTTTGCAATAAAACTCCATCAACGATCCAATCGTACGTCGGTGCAGTACCACCATTCACAGGTGTAGCATCAAAATGCAATGTATCGCCCTGACAAAAAGGACCTGCAACTGAATTTACTATTGAAACATCAGGAACAGATTGCGAAGTGATCGTAATAGCAATTGTAGAATCGAAATAAAGACAATTTGAATTGAAGTAGCGAAGTGTTACACTATAATTTCCGGGCAAAGAATATTGCACTGTCGGATTCTGATTGTCATTGATAACTCCACCGGCAGCATTGCTTCCCGGTACTACCCAATCATAATCCGTCACAGCTGAACTACCATTTCCCGATAAATTGATTGGTGTATTGATGCAAGCAGTAATAGGAGAAATTGTAAAGCCAGGGTTGGTATTTGGTTCGACAGTAATAGTATCAGCTGCAGTAAAAGTTGTTCCACAACCATCCGTTACTGTTACATTGTAAATTGTTGTAACATTTGGTGTAACGCGTAATGTATCGTTAGTTGATGACGAAGTATTCCAGACAAATGTATAAGGCGGAACTCCATTCTGAGGAACAACAACCAGATCAACACTTGTTCCACCGCAGACTTGCATACTTGGAGTAAAGAATGCGTTCTCAAGTGTAGTTCCGGAAACATACATGACCCAATTTGTATTTGCCCTCACACAATTGCCGGTACAATTTGGATCAGGATCAACATTACATCTGTAGAAGTGTAAAACAAAATTCAAAACCTGAGCTGAACAGGATGGTGCAGGCAAACATGCCAGGAGCTCGGGCATTGAAGTACTGTCATATCCGCAACTAAAATTTATAGCTGCAGGACATGTCATTACCGGAGGTGACCCGGGAGGAAATAAACATCCCGCATTTTCAATACTGAATCCTCCATCATCTCCCATACAAGCTCCAAATGCAAAAAACCTGAATTTACCGGTAATATCTGTAATAGTTGTATTGGCAGGTATTGGAACATTCAGAAAATAATCGCAACTGTTGGTCCAGCAAACCGCACTGTATCTTGTTCCCATGATAGAAGCAGCCAGCAAACTATCAGCAGCAGTAACAACAGGATCAATGACAACAGGATAAATTGTTGATGCAGAATTTAACCAACTTACAGGCGTAAAAACATTGAATTCTCCCTGCGAATTAAACCCCGAATTAACTGCTAATGGCAGATCAGAATTACCATTTGAATAAGCATAACAGTTTTCAATAGTAAAACAAATATTATTCTTCCCATCAACAATGTGATTAGTCCCATGTCCAATAATTTCAGAATTGATTCTGAGATCATCACTCATTTCAAACTGCTGACGCATAACCAGATTTCCTCCAATTAAGTTCAGCCTTTGTTTCAAAATAAAATCCATTTCAATCTTGCTTTCACTTACAGCAAAAACCAGATCAACATTCGGATAAAAATTATGAAATTTTATACCATCATCCCCTACTGTACGGTTGGACCAATCTGATTGACCAATTTCATTTTCAATACCATTATCGTCAATATGAATTAAACGAATGTCTTTCGCCAGTTTTAATTTTTTTCCCTGGAATAAAATTTCAACTTCACGCTTTCCGAGATCGATCGTTAGTGGAGAACGCTGTTGATCCGAAACAAAAATATCGGGCTTTTCAGTTGGGGACAATCGATAATTTATTTCCCGCAACCAACCATTCTCATCAAAATAATTTATCGGTGAATAGGAATTCTGAATCATGAATCGATTTCCACCGGAACCCTTCTCAACAAAGTATCTTGAAAAAACCGTCCGCCTGTCTACCAATTCAATCATCCGGTTTTTCTTCTGGGTATCGAACGGATAAATTCCAAGGTCAGGATGTGAGTTGAATTCAGAAGCAATCAGTTTATTGATTTCATTTTCATTCTCCTTTTGACGAATAGAAAACTGAGTAAAATTCAATGAATTCAAACGCGAATATTGCGCCTGCAACACAGAACAAAAAAACATAAAAAAGAAAACTAAACTTTTTCTCATCATTACAAAAGTATTTTATTCTGCGAATTACAGGTTCTTCAGAAACTCCTCGCTTTGCTTCATCAATGGATACATTACTACATCTTCTTCAATAAATGGAACAGACTTACGGTAAGCTGCTACAAATTCTTCAATCATTCTGGAACTTTGTAATGGTTTTCTAAACTCCAGAGCCTGTGCTCCTGTCATTAGCTCAATTCCCAGAATGGTATAAACATTTTGCACCACCTTAAATAATTTAGTAGCAGAATTCGCGCCCATGCTGACATGATCTTCCTGGCCATTGCTGGATACAATACTATCAACTGACGCAGGGGTACAATATTGCTTATTCTGACTAACAATTGACGCAGCTGTATACTGCGGAATCATAAAACCCGAATTTAAACCCGGATTACCTGCTAAAAAAGGCGGTAATCCACGTTGACCTGAAATTAATAAATAAGTTCGTCTTTCGGAAATATTTCCAAGCTCAGCAAGTGCGATGGCAAGAAAATCCATAGCAAGAGCTAAAGGTTGTCCATGAAAATTCCCTGCTGAGATCACTTTATCTTCGTCAGGAAAAACAGTTGGATTGTCTGTGACAGAATTAATCTCTGTCAGGATAACACCAGCAGCATAGTTTATAGCATCGCGCGAAGCTCCATGCACCTGTGGAATGCAACGAAATGAATACGGATCCTGCACATGTTCTTTGCGGCGTTTGATCATCTGACTGCCTTTCAGAATATTTCTCATATTCTCAGCCACATCGATCTGACCTTTGTGAGGTCTGATCTTGTGAATTAATTTATCAAAAGGTTCTTGCCGGCCATCAAATGCATCGAGAGAAATTGCCGCAACAAAATCAGCCATTGAAGCAAGCTGATATGAATTCATAATACAATACAGGCCATATGCCGACATGAATTGTGTTCCATTCAGTAACGCTAATCCTTCTTTTGACTGAAGCTCAATTGGCTTCCAGCCGAATTTCTTTAAAATATTTTTCGAAGGTTGAACTTTTCCTTCAAACAAAACCTCTCCCTCTCCGATCAATGGCAGACAAAGATGAGCGAGTGGCGCAAGATCACCGGAAGCCCCAAGCGAACCTTGCTGATATACTACTGGAAAAATATTATTATTGAAGAAGTCAACCAATCGCTCAACAGTCACAAGCTGAACTCCGGAATTTCCATACGACAATCCCTGAATCTTCAGAAGCAACATTAAACGTACGATCTCAACCGGTACTACATCTCCGGTGCCACACGCATGTGAAACCATGAGATTACGCTGAAGTTTTCCAAGATCATTTTCAGAAACGGATTTATTGTAAAGCGCACCGAAACCGGTATTGATACCGTAGATAGGCTCACTATATTCTTTGAGTTTACGGTCAAGATATTTTCTGCACTTAACGATCTTCGTTTTTGCATCATCGGAAAGGACCAGCTTTCGGTTCTCGAAAATAATTTCTTCGATATCATTTATCGAAAGTTCTGTGCTGCTGATCTTGTGCTGTGCTTGTGCCATAAATTACAATTATTAAATCAAGAAATTAAATCAGGAAGCTGCTCTGCAGTTATTTTTACTTGTTCTCCTGTTTTCATATTTTTTACAGTCAGATTTCCGGAAGACATTTCTTCGGAACCGATCAAACCTACAAATGGAATATTTTTCTTATCCGCATAAGCCATTTGCTTTTTCATTTTAGCATCATCAGGATAAACTTCAGTATTGATATTCAACTTCCGTAATTGTCGTGCAATGCTTAAACAATAAGTTGCCTCCGCAATTCCAAAATTGACAAACATCAATCGTGTCGACACATTACTGAAATCAGGAAATGCATTGATCTCTTCAATTACATCGTAGATCCTGTCTGCTCCGAAAGAAATCCCTACACCTGACATATTTGGTAAACCAAAAATTCCGGTGAGGTCATCATATCGTCCACCTCCACAGATGCTACCGGTAAAAGTCGTCCGGGTATCATTTGCTTTCACTTCTATGATCGCTCCTGTGTAATAGTTCAATCCACGTGCTAATGTAATGTCCAATTCAAGCACACACATTGGCGGGATTTCCGTAGATCCAGATAGAATTTCACGGAGTTCTTCGATTCCTTTTTTACCGATCTCCGAATCAGACAATACTTCAGAAAGTACATTTAGTTTTTCTTCGTTCGTGCCTTTAAGGTCAATGATCGGTTTTAATAATTCTATCGAACGATCAGAAATTTCCTTTGACTTTAATTCATCAATTACTTTTTCTATACCGATCTTATCAAGTTTATCAATAGCAACAGTGATGTCAATTATTTTATCTGAAGCGCCAATTAATTCTGCTATTCCTGCAAGTACTTTTCTGTTATTGAGTTTTATCGTTACACCGAACTTCAAATTCTCAAATACATCACTGATGATTGAGATCAATTCAATTTCATTCAGTAAAGAATTTGAACCAATAACATCAGCATCACATTGAAAGAATTCGCGGTATCTTCCTTTCTGCGGACGATCAGCGCGCCACACCGGCTGGATCTGAAATCTTTTGAATGGAAAAGAAATATCATTCTGATTCATTACAACATAACGCGCAAAAGGAACAGTCAGATCATAACGAAGTCCTTTTTCTGCAATGTCACGCATTGTAACATTTCCATTGGCCTTCTTTATCTGATCCACTACTTCACCTGAATTCAAAATTCTGAACAGCAACTTATCTCCTTCCTCCCCATACTTTCCTTCCAGTGAAGAAAGGTTTTCCATAGAAGGTGTTTCTATCTGTTCGAAACCATAGCGAGAATAAATGGTCCGGATAGTATCGAAAATATAATTCCGCCGGCGCATTTCATTCGGAGAAAAGTCCCTTGTGCCTTTTGGTATACTTGGTTTTGACATGATTTTTATGTAGCCTCTAAAATAGATATCAAACGGTCATGAATATGGATGGTGGAAGGGAATTATTCACAATCTTCTTTGCATGAAACTGAAATTTTCTTTTTTGAATAGTGGATTAAAGTATTTAAGGTGTTTAAAGGGCTTAAAGTGCTTTGATACTTTCTCCACACCTTAAACAATTTAAACACCTTAAACAATTTAAACATTTTACTCTTCACCGGCTTAAATCAAAAACCGGAATTGAGTAAACTTTATCTGACCAAAGACCGATATCTGATCCTATGAGGCTGTACATCACCCAGACGCTGCTTCTTGTTCTCTTCATATTCCGAGAAGTTTCCATCAAAGAAATAAACCTGAGAGTCACCTTCAAAAGCTAGGATGTGAGTGGCAATACGATCGAGGAACCATCTATCATGGGAAATAACAACGGCACATCCGGCGAAGTTTTCAAGTGCTTCTTCCAGTGCACGAAGTGTATTGATATCGATATCGTTCGTTGGCTCATCGAGCAAAAGTACGTTCGAACCTTGTTTTAATGCAATGGCTAAGTGGACACGATTTCTTTCTCCACCTGATAACACTTCCAGTTTTTTACTCTGATCAGTTCCACTGAAATTGAATTTAGAAACATACGCTCTCGAATTCAATTTCTGAGTTCCGACGATCATTGTATCTGTTCCGCCTGAGATTACATCATAAACCGTTTTTCCCGGAACAAGATCGTCATGCGACTGATCTACATATCCGATCTGAACAGTATCTCCAACTTTAAAATCACCTGAATCCGGTTTCTCCAGACCCATGATCATTTTGAAAAGTGTTGTCTTACCGGCACCATTCGGTCCGATAACTCCGACAATCCCTGCAGGTGGTAATGAGAAACTCAGGTTTTCAAACAAAACCCGGTCGCCATATGCTTTCGAAATATTATTCGCTTCAATAACTACTCCACCTAAACGCGGTCCGGGTGGAATAAATAATTCAAGTTTTTCTTCCTTCTCTTTAACGTCCTGATTCAACATGGTATCATAGGCAGCGATACGTGCTTTTGATTTAGTATGACGACCTTTCGGCGACAAGCGAACCCATTCCAATTCACGTTGAAGAGTTTTCTGACGTTTACTTTCAGTCCGTTCTTCCTGCGCTAATCGATTTGATTTTTGTTCTAACCATGAGGAGTAGTTTCCTTTCCATGGTATTCCTTCACCTCTGTCCAGTTCAAGGATCCATCCTGCAACATTGTCAAGGAAGTATCTATCGTGAGTTACGGCAATTACTGTCCCTGAATATTTCTGAAGATGTTGTTCCAGCCACAAAACTGATTCAGCATCCAGATGATTCGTTGGCTCATCGAGCAAAAGAACATCCGGCTCTTGCAATAACAAACGACAAAGTGCAAGGCGACGTTTTTCACCTCCAGAAAGAGTTGCGATCTTCGATTCAGGATCAGGACAACGTAAAGCATCCATAGCGATCTCAATCTTATTATCGATCTCCCATCCATTCGCAGCATCAATTGCATCCTGAACCTGACTTTGACGTTCAATGAGTTTATTCATTGCATCATCATCCATAGGCTCTGCAAATTTATTGTTGATCTCTTCGAATTCTTTCAAAAGATCGACAACTTTTTGCGCACCTTCCATTACAACTTCTCTTGCTGTTTTGTCTTTATCGAATTCCGGTTCCTGTGAAAGATATCCGACAGTATACCCCGGAGAAAAAACTACTTCACCGGTAAAAGATTTTTCAAGTCCGGCTATGATCTTCATCAAAGTTGATTTACCGGCACCGTTCAAACCGAGGATACCGATCTTCGCTCCATAGTAAAACGAAAGATAAATGTTCTTTAAAACCTGTTTTTGTGGTGGATAAGTTTTACTTACACCTACCATTGAAAAAATTATCTTTTTATCGTCAGCCATACTTGTTTTGTGTTTATTAAAATTGAGTCCGGCAGATCATGAAAATGATTCATTTCCGGTTTAAAATAAGGCTGCAAATGTCGCTAAAAAAAGGCAAAAAATGAAGCAGAAAGGCTCAATAAGGCAAACAAATTGAGCTCTCACCCTCAATCAAAAGATATATTGAAAGCTGTCATATTTCAATGACACCTGAATTAGCTTCAAAAAAGCTATAATTCCGCTTATTTTCGAAGTTTCCACCTCAATAGCAAAGAATGTTTTAAGTCAGATTTCTCACCAATTAGAAGTAACAAAAACGCTGATCTTCAGTACTAATCAGAATAAATTTCTATTACAAAAATGAAAAAGTTAATTTCCATTTCTCTCTCTCTGATTCTCACTGTGAGTGCCATTGCTCAGAATTCTTTTACCAATGAATCTACAAAGGTAAAAGAGCAATCTGCAAAAATGAATTTCGGTTTGAAGCGAAAAATAAAAGCTGAAAATAACGATTCAAGAGAGATCTCAGTACTGGTGAAAGGGAATGTTGATGTTATAAAGGCAAAGACAATTGAATTAGGTGGAGTATTTAAAAACTCTGCAGGTGACATAGCTTCGATCAGAATTCCACTGAACAAGATCGATATTCTTGCAAAGGTTGCAGATGTTCAGAGAATTGAAAGCAACGACTATAAATTTTTACCTATGAATGATCAGGCTGTGAGAAATAATCATGCGCTTGAAGTTCAAAATGGTTTTGGATTACCACAGGGTTATGATGGTACTGGCGTAGTTGTCGGAATCATAGACGAAGGAATTGATTACACACATCCTGATTTCAGAGATGAATTTGGAAATACAAGAATCAAATTTCTTTGGGATCAGTCGATCATCAATATTAATCCCCTGACACAACCTCAGCCTTATGGCTATGGAAAAGAATTCATCGGTAATCAGATCGATACTTCCACGCAACATTACGATAGTCCATTCGGACATGGCACCCATGTTGCCGGAATTGCTTGCGGAAATGGATTAGCAGTAAATAATTATAAAGGCATGGCTCCAAAAGCAGACATGATCATCGTCAAGGCAAATTTAAATCAGCCTGACAATGACTTTCTGAGTTCATTGGGTGATGCAGTAAAATATATTTTCGATAAAGCCGATGCTTTAGGTCAACCCGCAGTTATCAATATTAGTCTGGGAACTTATTTCGGTTCTCATGATGGAAAAGATATTCAGGCGCAGTACATCGACAATCTTATAACAACAGGACCCGGTCGTGTAGTTGTAGCTTCAGCAGGAAATGCAGGTACAGCACCGATTCATCTCGGATATGACCTGAATGCAGATACTAATTTTACATGGCTGCAATTCAGCAGTGATTACATTTACATTCAGGCATGGGGCGATTCAGGACAATTTGAGAATGCAAATTTTTCGATTGGACTGGACAGAGTTAAACCGGATTATCATTCAGTTGCAACTATGCCATTTGTCAATATCCAATCACAATTGGATACCGTTGTTGTTGATACCCTATTCGATGGCACCAATCGTCTTGGAACAATCTATCGCTATGCAGAATATTTCAATGGCAGATATTCTTTTGAATACATCATCTATCCGGATTCAACTATGAATATTTCCGGGAATGATACCAGCAGATATTTATGGAGTTTCAAAACATTTGGCAGTGGAAGAATGGATGCATGGAGTCTTGAAATGGTTTTTGACAATATTCCTGACAGTTCAATTTTTCCTGTAATAAATCAGTATAAAAAACCGGATGGTGAGCAGACTATTGTAAGTAGTT
>ERZ795044.3083-NODE-3083-length-14153-cov-5.425663_pt1 | contig 14153 bp, 17 predicted proteins | sample MGYA00375128_ERZ795044 | MGnify/ENA primary metagenome ERZ795044 (study PRJEB30173, sample SAMN05720213) | anaerobic digester metagenome | isolation source: active sludge of municipal wastewater-treating anaerobic digesters | place: USA | collected 2014-12-22 ... | reverse complement strand
CATTATGCTTTCCTATCTAAATCTAATAATTCTTTTACACGGCGCGCTTCGTCATTGCTAAGTGGTTGATCAGTGCTTATTTTTTGACGCCTACGTAACATAAAAATAAGCCCAATCCCGCCCGCCAATAAAAGCACAAATGGCCCAAGCCAAAGAATCAGCGTTGTAGAATTAAGGGCTGGGCGATACCGCACAAAGTCGCCATAACGCGCCACTAGATAATCAATAATCGCTTGATCTGTCATGCCTTTGTTGGCCATGTCGCGAATTTCTTGTTTTAGGTCTTCTGCAAGGCCCGCGTGTGAATCAGCCAGTGTTTGGTTTTGGCAAACCAAACAGCGCAACTCTTCTGAAAGACGCTGCACTTGCGCTTCAACCGCACTGTTGGTTTGCAATGGTTGCGCCTCTTGTGCATGAACAAGCGTCCATTGCATTAAAAATGCGATGATTGCTGAGCGATAAAAATTTGAAATTTTCATTGTGCTTGTAACTTTTCAACTAAAGGCAAAATTGTCTCATTCAGATTTCTTGCGTTGAGCGGTCCAGTTTGCTTATAGGCAATCAGCCCTGATTTATCAATTACATAGGTCTCAGGAACACCATACACCCCATAATCAATACCGACGCGTCCATCGGCATCAACGGCCACGGCCACATAAGGATTACCGCCTTTTTCTAACCATTGCAAAGCCTCTGGGCGTGTATCTTTATAATCCAAGCCCACAATAGGCACAATGCCAGTTTTTGCTAATTCCACCAACACAGGATGCTCTTCCACACACGATGGGCACCAAGATGCCCAAGCGTTTAACATCCATACTTTGCCCAGCATTTCTTTGGGTGAAAACGTAGCTTCTGGATTATCTAAACGTGGTAAATCAAACTGTGGCGCAGGCTTGCCCACCAGTGGCGATGGAATCTCTTTAGGATTAAGAAATAAGCCTTTAAATAGAAAACCAACTAATGCCAAAAATATAGCTAACGGAATTAAAGCGCGCAATATGGATTTCATACAGCAGCCCCGCTTGTGTTAGATGGCGTGTCATTTTTGGAGCGATTTCTGAGTCGATACCGTTTATCGGCAATCGCTAATATGCCGCCAAAACCCATCATCAGGCAGCCAAACCAAATCCACTCTACCATCGGTTTATGGTAAATCCGCACACTCCAAGCGCCATCGCCCAAAGGCTCGCCTAATGATGCATACAAATCATGAATAAAATGCGGGCTGATACCAGCCTCGGTCATCGGCATGCCAGAGACTGTGTATATGCGTTTTTGCGGCTCAAGCACGGTACGCAATTTCCCGTTTTTACTTACATGAATTTGCCCAACGCTTGCCTCAAAGTTTGGTCCTTGCACGGCTTTTACACCATCAAAAGTAAAGTCGTAACCCGCTAAATGCGCCACTTCACCCGGCGCCATTTTTACGGCAATTTCAGACTCATAGCCTTTTACGATGGTGACCCCCAGCGTAAATACCGCAATGCCAAGATGCGCAATCACCATGCCCCACCATGACCTTGAATTGGCCTGAATACGGGCAATCAATGACCCGGTAGACTTGGCTAAGCGCTTATAGATTAATTCAAAACTCGTTACAAACACCCAAAAAGCCAAGAACAAACCAAAGCCAATCCAAGCAGTAAAGTTACCCAGCGCAAAAGGTAAAGCAATGGCCAATATAAGGCTAATAGCTAAGGCCCAGCGTAAACGGGTCGCCAATTCTGGCAATGAAGATTCTTTCCAGCGGGCTATTGGCCCAACGCCCATTAAAAACAACGCTGGCGCCATAAGCGGCGCAAAAACGGCATCAAAATACGGCGGGCCAACTGAAATTTTGCCGTAGCCTAGCGCATCAACAAATAACGGGTATAACGTGCCAAGTAACACCGCCATGGCCGCAACCGCCAGCAACACATTATTTGCCAAAAGAAAGCTCTCGCGCGAAACTACATCAAACTGGCCACCACGACCAATCTTTGGGGCACGCCAAGCATATAGCGCTAACGAACCGCCAATGACAACCACTAAAAACGCCAGAATAAACACGCCGCGTCGCGGGTCAGTTGCAAAAGCATGCACGGAAGTGATCACGCCGGAGCGCACCAAAAAAGTACCCAACAAGCTGAGAGAAAAAGCACAAATCGCCAGCAAGACCGTCCACGCTTTAAAGCTGCCGCGTTTTTCTGTCACAGCTAACGAGTGTATGAGCGCTGTGCCAACTAACCACGGCATAAATGAAGCATTTTCAACGGCATCCCAAAACCACCAGCCGCCCCAACCTAACTCATAATACGCCCAGTTACTGCCGAGCATAATGCCGATGGTTAGAAAAACCCAAGCCAACGTTGTCCAAGGGCGAGACCACCGCGCCCACGCGGCATCTAACTGGCCGCCAAGCAATGCCGCAATTGAAAAGGCAAATGCCACTGAAAAACCAACATAACCCATATACAACATTGGTGGGTGAAAAATCATGCCCGGGTCTTGCAATAACGGGTTGAGGTCACTGCCATCCAATGCGGCTGGTATCATCCGCTCAAATGGATTTGATGCGATTAGCGTAAATAACAAAAAGCCAACGCTCACTAAGCCCATCACGCCCAAAATACGCGCCCGCATATTGTCCGGAATATGTTTTGAAAACAAGCCAACGGCCACAGTCCACATACTTAAAATTAAAGCCCACAACAACAATGAGCCTTCATGGCCGCCCCAAACGGCAGCAATACGAAATTGCAGGGGTAATTTTGAGTTTGAATTCTTCGCCACATAGGCGACAGAAAAATCATTGGTGGCAAACGCGTAGGCCAAACAAATAAACGCAAAGGCAATCAACAAAAATTGTACGTTCACCAAAGGTTTGGCTAGCCCTATCCACACTGCGTTACCGCGCGCAGCACCAATTAAAGGAATACTGCCTAATAACACCGCTGTTAGTAACGCGAGTATTAAAGAAAAATGACCAATTTCGGGAATCACATCTACATCCTTATCACAATTTTGTCGGTTGCTTTGCGATTGCTCATTCGCAACCAAAAAGTACTACTTTATATGTTTTAAAAAACAAAAAAACTGAAGCAAAACACGTCGAGAAAATTTTACTGCTCTGTGAGCCTTTATTTAAAAGGCTTACAGAGCAGCTAAAAAGGGTTGTGCTTTTTTTGACAATTTTTGAGTGTTATTTAAACGCCAAAATTACTTTGGCATCACCACGGTATTGCTTTGCGTTTGAGCTTGCTTTAATGCTTCCGCAGCCTCTGGCGGCATATAGTTTTCATCATGCTTGGCCAACACTTCGCTGGCGGTAAACATGCCGTCTTCACCAAGTTTACCCTGCGCGACAACACCCTTGCCTTCTTTAAACAAGTCAGGCAACACGCCTTTATAAAGTACCGGCACCGTTTTGGCCGTGTCTGTAATAACAAAGCGCACGCTCAAACCGTCTTCGCCACGTTTAAAGCTGTTTTCTTCTACCAACCCGCCTATTCGAAAACCGGTATTTTTTGGCACCTCACCTTGTGCCACTTGTGTTGGCGTATAAAAAAACACCATATTACTTTGAAACGCATTCAAAATCAGCATTGCAGCTAGGCCAATTAAGCCTAAGCCAATACCGATAAGTATGAACCGTTTATGTCGTGCTTTTAATGCCATTATTTTTTACACCTATATGTATGCTTGTTAATCATTCTGAGAAAGTAATCGCGTTAAACGCAAGGCTTCACTGCTCCGTTTACGCAAGGCTATGACTTCCCAAACCACACAAAGTGCCGTTAATCCAAAAGAAAACCACACATAAAATGCGTAACCGCCCATGTTAAAAAAAGCAGACCAACTTTCCCATTGCATTATGCGTGATCCTTTAGTGACAATTCTTTAACCCAGCCAGCATTACGCTCTCGTTCTAAAATAATGCAACGCACACGAATGAGTGCCACAGCAATGGTGTACATCCAAAACGCAAGCGCCATTAAAATCATGCCTTCAAACATTGTAGCGGCCATTTTGGGTGCGGCGCCCATGTTAATGCTGGATCCTTGATGCAAAGTATTCCACCACTTAACTGAAAAATAAATAATCGGGATATTCACTGCACCGACGAGCGCTAATAACGCACCCGCACGGTCAGCTTTGCGCGGTTCATCAATAGAAGCTTGCAATGCCATAAAGCCTAAATATAGAAATAGTAAAATCAGCTCAGAAGTTAAACGTGCATCCCACACCCAATAAGTGCCCCACATCGGCTTGCCCCAGAGTGACCCCGTTACCAGCGCCAGCAAGGTGAATATTGCACCCGTGGGCGCGAGCGCCTGCGCCATCATGGCTGAAAGTTTTGAATTTAGCGCCAATCCTACACCCGCCCAAAAAGCCATGGCTAAGTAAATCACCATCGACATCCAGGCCGCTGGCACATGCACAAAAATAATGCGGTAGGCTTCGCCTTGCTGGAAATCGGTCGGGGCAATCGCAAAGCTGATATAGAGGCCATAAATAACAAATACTACCGCCAACCAAGCAAACCACGGAATCATTCGCCCAGCAGTAGGGTAAAAGGTTTGCGGTGAGGCATGTTGATAAAAATTATCTGAAAAGTAGGCAGATTGGCGCATCAGCACCGCCCCTAAGGCTAACAAGGCAACGTTCACACTGATGTATTTAAGACCGTGCGTAAAAAAAATCAGCGCAGCGGCACTTACCGCAATGATTAAGCCTAAGGCAAATATAATTTTCTTTAAACTCATAGGTTTTTATTACTCTACAGAAATGCGTAAGGCCGCAGCCGTTGCCAGTGGCGCAAGCACCACAGCCAAGAGCGAAATTGCTGCCAACAAAGATAAATGCGCTTGTGGACTCATCCCATGCTGGCTGGCAGACACTGCCAGCGAGCCAAATATCAGCACAGGAATATACAGCGGCAACACCAACAATGCAACCAATAAACCACTGCCGCGTGCGCCCAAAGTCAGCGCGGCGCCAATAGCGCCTATCAGGCTAAGTGCGGGTGTACCCAGCAAGAGTGAAACCACCAAAATGCCAATCGCTTCGCTTGGCAATGCATATTGCAAACCAATCATCGGCGCAAGCAACACCACTGGCAAACCGCACACCAGCCAATGCGCCAAAATTTTGGCCGATACCAACAATGATAAAGGCTGAGGTGATAATAACATCTGCTCTAAAGCGCCGTCGGCAAAATCTGCCGCAAACAGCCTCGATAGTGAAATCATGCCTGCTAGCAAGGCCGCTACCCAAAGCACTCCAGGTGCAATCGTACTTAAAATGGCTGAATCCGAACCAACACCCAACGGAAACAAGCTAGACACAATGACAAAGAAAAACAAAGTCGTCGCAATGTCTGACCGCCTGCGGTACGCCTGCAGTAAGTCCCGCGTTAAAACAGTCAACCACGCGCCATTCATTTGCTTAGCCTCAACGTTTGCGTATGCTTTGCGTTAACAGTAACATCTTGATGGGTGGTGAGTATGGCCATGCCACCTTCGGCAATATGCTCGCCTAACCTTGCGGCCAACACTTCAACAGATGCCACATCCAATGCGGCAAATGGCTCATCTAAAATCCAAAATGAAGTGTTAGCCAGCCATAAACCGGCTAACGCAACGCGACGCTTTTGGCCTTGTGAAAGCACCCGTGCGGGCAAATAGGCGCAACGCGCAATGCCTATCGCCGTAAGTGCTGCCATTGCGGCTTGCTCACTTGCTTCAACACCTGCTAACCGTGCATTGGTCTGCAAATTTTCCAGCGCGGTGAGGTCGTCCTTTAAGCCATTTAAATGGCCAAGGTAGGTGAGATTGGATAAATACTGCTCAGCATCTTCTTTAATTTTCTTGCCATTCCAAAACACTGCGCCTTCTTCGGGAGTCAGCAAACCGCATAGCATGCGCAATAAACTACTTTTTCCACTGCCGTTTTCACCTAATACATACAACAAACCACCCGCATTTAGTTCAAACCCAACATTTTTGAACAGCAAGCGATCCCCGCGTAAACAGGCTAAACCCTGCGCAACTAACATGGTTTAAAGAACCCTGCGCAGGATAATAAATTTAAATTAAGCAAGGACGAAATCATGAAGGGTAATTGTATCATTCTCGATATTGACCACCAACTAAGGCAATCGCTTGAAGTAGTAATCCAGCTGCTGCAAAGCCAAATGGCGCGGTAACGCATACACTTGAACCATAGCCCGCACAATTTAAACCGGTGATGCCAACGTCCTCTGTATCACAAACACCTTCAGGTTTAATCACGGATTCATCGGAATACACACACAACACGCCAAATTTTGAGGTTTTACCTGAAATCGCTTTGGCAAAGCCATACTCGCGGCGTAGCAAGTTGCGCACTTTTGCCAGCAATTTATCGTGGCTCACCACACTTAAATCGGCTTGTTTGATATGCGTGGCGTTTAATCGCCCACCTGCCGCCCCTGTCATCACCAAAGGAATGGCATTTTTTTTGCAAAAATCCGCAATGGCTGCTTTGGCTTTGGCATCATCAATGCAATCGATAACCCCGCTATAAGGCTGATTCAATAGTGTCGCTATATTCTCAGGGCTGACGAAATCTTCAATTTGAATAACCGTTGCATGCGGGTTAATCTGCTTGATGCGCTCAGCCATCGCAGTAACTTTTGCTTTGCCAAACGCGCCATCCAACGCGTGTAATTGGCGATTCACATTAGATTCCGCAATATTGTCTAAATCAATCAAAGTAATCTTACCAACCGCATTGCGCGCCACGGCTTCTGCTGCCCATGAACCCACGCCGCCGATGCCAATAACGCAAATATGTGCAGCTTGCAAGTTGGTCAAGCCGTCTGCGCCATAAAGGCGCGCAACGCCGCCAAAACGGCGGCTAAAATCAAGGCTTAAAGCTGTCATATTTGAATAATAAAAGTCTTAAAAATAACGTAATTTTAATACAAACCTTTTCAACACCTCTGCAAGCCGCCTAAAGTAAGGCTCACAGAGGCATTGTTTTCTCTCGGGCGTTTGTTGCTGCTTTTAAAATAAATATTTAAGGCAAAATTTGTAGTTCAATTTGTGCTTTCTAACACCACAAACGCAGCGGCTAAATTTTTTTCATCACTGATACTGATGTGCATTTTTGTGATGTCTTTAGCTTGCAAAAAAGCTTGCAATTCATTCGCCAACACCAAAATTGGCTTGCCTAAATCATCGTGCGAAACTGCAATATTTTGCATGGTGGCTGGTGCACGCAAACCTGTGCCTAACGCTTTAGAAAAAGCTTCTTTTGCAGCAAAACGTTTGGCTAAAAAACGTGGTTTAATATTTGAATCCATATAACTTTTAAACTCACTTTCAGCCAAGATGCGTTTCGCTAAGTCATCGCCAAATTGGTTAATCGAGGCTTCTATTCGCGCCACTTCTACAATATCCGTGCCAATGCCGTAAATCATGGCTTAATTAGGAGAAAACTCTTTAATTAACGCTTTCATCTCGCGCACCGCATTATCCCAACCCACAAATAACGCATGCGCAATAATGGCATGGCCGATATTCAGTTCTTCAAATCCGTACATCTTAGCAATGTGGTGCACGTTGTGATAATGCAAACCATGCCCAGCATTCACCACCAAATGCGCATCTTTAGCGTGATGTAGTGCAATTTCAATACGCTTACGTTCTACATCCTGCAGAGCATCAGTGTGCGCATCTGCAAAAGTACCTGTATGCAGCTCAACGACTGGTGCGCCTGTTTTTACCGCTGCATCAATTTGTGCCAAATCGGGCGCAATAAATAGCGATGTACGAATACCTGCATCACCTAATCTTTGCACGGCCTTTTTTATTTTATCAAAGTGACCGATGACATCCAAGCCACCTTCTGTCGTACGCTCCTCGCGGCGCTCTGGTACTAAGCAAACATCTTGCGGTGCAACCTTTAGGGCAATTTCAATCATCTCGTCCGTCACCGCGCATTCGAGATTCATTTTAGTTTGCAGCAAGGGCCGCAAGGCAAAAATGTCTGCATCTTGCATGTGGCGGCGGTCTTCACGTAAATGTAGGGTAATGCTATCCGCGCCAGATTGCTCAGCGCGAAGCGCGGCCTGAACTACACTGGGATACTTCGTTCCGCGCGCCTGACGTATAGTGGCTACGTGGTCTATATTGACACCTAATTTAATCATCTTAAAAACCCTGTAAATCAATTAAAAGTTGCCGCGTGTGTAAGGGTTTATCACCCAAGTAATGGGCTAATAAATAGCGCATGAGCTGCTTACTTTGCGCTTGCGTCAGGCTATTCTGGTAATTATCTTTCGCCATATCCAATAACGTACTTCCACTTAACTGTACGCCATTATGATTTTCATGTGGCGCTCTCGCACCAAATTCAGCTTCATAGCGATATTGCTTACTGGCTGAAATCACTTCCCCATGTTCATCTGCAATTAGCGGCACGGCATAGCCCAACTCTTGCAATAGTTTAAGCTCAAAGCGGCGTAGATGTGTAGCCAAATCAGTTGATTTACTTAACGTACTGAGTGTTGTTTGATAATAATCAAACAGCGCTTCGTGCGCATCTTCACGGGGGAGTAAACGCAACAAAAGCTCATTCATGTAGAAACCGCACATCAGGGCTTCACCTTGTAAATTAACTAGACCATGCGCCCAATCCAAACTATGCAGTGTTTTTAACTCATTCTTACCTGACCATGTGCCAGATAAAAGCTGAAATGATTGCAACATGCCGCGCATTGCAGACCTTGGCCGGCGCGCACCTTTTGCAACTGCTGCAACACGGCCAAACTGCTGGCTAAAGAGTTCTACAACTAAACTGGTTTCTTTAAACGGATAGCTGTGCAACACATACACGGATTGATTATCTTGACGAAGGTTGCTTGCTAACGCCATGCTTTCACTTATTGCGAATTAGTAACCCAAGCTTTTCAGCGCACGTGCATTATCAGCCCAGCCGCCTTGTACTTTTACCCAAGTTTCCAAGTAAACCTTACCACCAAAAAACTTTTCCATATCTTGGCGGGCTTCGGTGGATATTTGCTTCATTTTTTCGCCATTTTTTCCAATCAACATGGGTTTTTGACTGTCTTTATCTACAATAATCGCAGCAAAAATTCGGCGCAATTTACCTACCACTTCAAACTTTTCAATTTCAACTGCTACTGCATAAGGTACTTCATCGCCTAGCAATCTAAAAATCTTTTCACGAATCAGCTCCGCGGCTAAAAACCGTTCGTTTTTATCGGTGAGCTCATCTTCACCATACACGGCCGGCTGTTCAGGCAAGTATTTGCGAGTAGTTTCAAGCAACTCTTCTAAATGCAATGATTTTTTTGCACTTACCGGCACAATACCGACAAATGGATGCAGCAAATCAAAGTCTTGAATCAATGGTAGCAAATTATTTTTGTCGCCCATCAAATCCGCTTTATTCACCACCAAGATCACGGGTTTATCTTTAGGTAGCAGTGCTAACACCTTTTCATCCGCTTCACCCAATTTCATGGGTTCAATCACAAACAGCACGACATCGACTTCGGTCAACACTTGTGTCACTGTTTTATTTAAACCTTTATTCAAGGTGTTAAGATGTTTTTGCTGAAAGCCAGGGGTATCTACAAACAAAAACTGCGTGTCATCTGTTGTATGAATACCAAGTAAGCGATGTCGTGTAGTTTGCGCCTTACGTGAGGTAATGGCTAATTTCATCCCTAAAATATGATTTAGCAAAGTCGATTTTCCCACGTTGGGACGGCCGACAATGGCAACGGTACCGCACTTAAATCCAACTGTGGTTTGAGTCATTTTTAACGTTTTCTCATCTCTAATGTTTTATTTCTTAGGTTTTCTTATACTTAGTTGTTCTACTTGCTGCATAGCTAACTGAGCAGCTTTTTGCTCAGCGATACGACGGCTCGTGCCTTCGCCTACGGTACGAATATCTAACTTTTGAATAAAACACTCCACCACAAATATTTGTGCATGCGCTTCACCACTCGTCTGCACAACGGCATATTCTGGCACCGCAATTTTTTTACTTTGCAAAAACTCTTGCAGTAAAGACTTAGGATCTTTATCAATGACTTTTGGGTCAATGGTGCTGAGCTTTTCAGCATAAAGGTCAAGTACTAGCGCTTCTGCCGCCACAAAGCCGCCATCAAGATAGGTAGCACCGATGATAGCCTCTAACGCATCCGCTAAAATTGAAGGCCTGCGCCAGCCAGCGCTTTTGAGTTCGCCTTCGCCCAGTTTGAGTGCATCACCTAGCCCTAGTGATAGGGCAATTTCACAAAGAGTGGCCTCTTTCACAAGTTGTGCACGTAAACGACTTAAATCGCCTTCATCCAGGGTCTGAAAGCGCTGATAAAGCTGGTTGGCGATAATAAAATTAAGTGCGCCATCGCCTAAAAACTCTAATCGCTCGTTATTTTTACCGCTATAACTACGGTGCGTGAGCGCCTGACTTAACAGATTTTCATCTTCAAATTGATGTTTTAGGCGTTTGGCTAACAACTGTAGAGTCATGCGGGGTATATCAGGTGCTTGCATTAAAGCTTGCTGTCGGTGGATGTCTCAAAATCCATAAGTACACTGACATTGCCAAAGAGTGGTGTCACCACACGATACCTTGCAGTAACCGTTGTATCACCACTCGCATTTTTACCGATTTCTAAATCTTTACCCCTAATTACAGTGACATAGCCAGTATCAGCACGGCGATCAAAAGAAGCGGCGATTTCATTTTTGCTCATATTGCCCACTTCTTGCTTCATCGCGCGAATAATCGTTTTAACTGAAAAATACTCCTGATAGGCAGGAAACATCTTCATGGCAATCAGCGCCACAAAAACAATCATACCTCCTACAAACATCATGCCTAGGAGCGTTGCACCTGCCTGTTTTTTTACTGGTAACGATTGTAAAAACTGTTTCTGAGTATTGATTTTATTTAACATAAAGCCTCCCTGAAGATGAAGTTATCCATTTAAACACTAAAGAAATTACTGCACTGATTTTCCGATTCTAGAACCTTGGTCGAAATTCATCCAAATAAAAAATGCCTTACCCACTAAATTATGCTCTGGTACAAATCCCCAGACACGACTATCTGAACTATTGTCGCGATTATCACCCATCGCTAAATAATGTCCAGCAGGCACAGTAATCTCTTCATCGTTGGCAAACTTGGCACCGATAGAATCATGTTCGTAATTTCCAACCCAGTCATTATTGAGAATTTCATGGCTCACCTCCCCCAATTTTTCTCGATATTGTGTTGCTGTGACCATATTTAACCCTGCGCTCACATAATTGTATTGACCAACCTCATTGAGTTCAAGCAACTGACCGTTAATGGTGAGCCTTTTGTTTTGATACCGAATTTTATCCCCCGGCAGCCCCACCACTCGTTTAATATAGTCAATAGAAGGGTCTGGTGGATAATGAAACACGAACACGTCGCCACGTTTTGGATGATTCACCTCAATAAAGGTATTGTTCAAGACTGGTACACGCAAACCATAGTGAAATTTATTCACCAGAATAAAATCACCTGCCAAAAGCGTAGGCATCATCGACCCTGATGGAATTTTAAAAGGCTCCACGATAAAAGACCTTACAAAAAATACCACCAAGATCACGGGGAAAAAACTTCTGGCATACTCTACCACTTCAGGGTATTCACCGGCATTTTCTCGTTTTGCCTTAAAGAACAAACTGTCCACCAGCCAAATGACCCCGGTTAACACCAACATCAACAGCATGAATAAGGCAAACGGGATGATACTGGTTGCCGTAAGCAACAGCCCCAACAAACCTGCCACAGAAAACAAAAATAAGCCTACGGTGAGCTTGCGCTGTATCAACAAGATTAAGCAAAAAAGCATTAACCCTAGAACCAAATAAACAATCATTTGTGTTTAATCCTTACTTTCTAAATTATTTATCTTCAACACGTAAAATCGCTAAAAATGCTTCTTGTGGAATTTCTACATTACCCACTTGCTTCATGCGTTTTTTACCTTCTTTTTGTTTATCTAGCAGTTTACGTTTACGTGAAACGTCACCGCCATAACATTTGGCAATCACATTTTTGCGCATGGCTTTTACTGTTTCACGGGCAATAATATTTGCACCAATCGATGCCTGAATCGCCACATCAAACATTTGCCGTGGAATCAACTCGCGCATTTTAGCGGCCACTTCTCGACCGCGATGCACGCTGTTTGACCTATGTACAATCATGCTCAATGCGTCCACACGCTCACCATTGACCATAATATCAAGCTTCACCAAATCTGCGGCACGGAATTCCAAAAACTCATAATCCATGGACGCATAGCCACGCGATACAGATTTTAATTTATCAAAAAAATCGAGAACCACTTCGTTGAGCGGTATTTCATAGCTCAACATCACCTGACGCCCCATATATTGCATGTTTTTTTGTATGCCGCGTTTGTTGTTACATAGCGTCATCACCGGCCCAACGTAATCTTGCGGCATCAGCAAATTCACCACAATAATCGGTTCGCGCGTTTCTTCTACACGGGACGGCTCAGGTAAGCGGGATGGATTTTCAATTTGCACCACTGAACCATCTTTGAGCAATATTTCATAAACCACGGTCGGCGCGGTAGTAATTAAATCCATGTCATATTCGCGCTCTAGGCGCTCTTGCACAATTTCCATGTGCAACAAGCCTAAAAAGCCGCATCTAAACCCAAAGCCCAACGCCGTTGAATTTTCAGCTTCAAACAAAAGCGAAGCATCATTCAGACTCAACTTTTCAAGCGCAGTTCTCAATGCTTCAAATTGATTAGATTCCACAGGGTACAAACCCGCAAACACTTGCGGCTTTACTTCTTTAAAACCTGCCAATGGCGCTGCGGCTGGCTTATTCGCCAAAGTAACGGTATCACCCACTTTTGCACTTGATAACTCTTTAATGCCAGCAATCACAAAACCCACCTCGCCGGCTGACAGCAAAGATTTTTGCAATGATTTTGGTGTAAACACGCCGACTTGCTCGCACAAAAAGTCACTATGCGTCGCCATTAAACGGATTTTATCTTTGGGCTTGAGCACGCCGTCAACCACACGCACCAACATCACCACACCCACGTAATTATCAAACCATGCATCAATCACCAAGGCCTTCAGCGGCGCATCAATATTGCCTTGTGGCGGCGGCACCTTTTTAATGACGGCTTCCAACACATCACGCACACCTAAGCCCGTTTTTGCTGAACACAATACGGCGTCACTCGCATCCACGCCAATCACATCCTCAATTTCTTGCTTAACGCGCTCTGGGTCGGCTGATGGCAAATCAATTTTATTGAGTACCGCTGTGACTTCTACGCCTAAATCCAGTGCGGTATAGCAATTGGCCACACTTTGCGCTTCAACACCTTGCGATGCATCCACCACCAACAACGCACCCTCACAGGCTGAAAGTGAGCGCGAAACCTCATAACTAAAATCCACATGACCCGGCGTATCAATCAGATTTAATTGGTAGATTTGGCCATCATCGGCTTTATATTGCAAAGCCGCCGTCTGCGCTTTAATGGTAATACCGCGCTCGCGTTCAATATCCATTGAATCAAGCACTTGCGCCTCCATTTCACGGTCTGCCAAACCACCACACAAATGAATAATGCGGTCAGCTAAAGTAGATTTACCATGGTCAATATGCGCGATGATAGAAAAATTACGAATGTTTTTCATGAGGTCTTTTTTAAGCTTTTACAAACAAATAAGGCGCAATTAAGCGCCCTCCACAATAGCCGTGATTTTACTACAACCGCTTGATTTTTTATCAACTATTTAGCAAATTATCAAGATAAACAAAATAGACTGAAGCGTCAGAAAAATGCGTGTCGCATACATTACAAAATTGGCAAATAAAATTGCATTTTATTGCAAAAAAATCACCAACCTTTTACGCATGGCTACGAGCCTTATAAACAAAGGCTTCCAGAGCATCTTTTTTTGCTCGGCACACTTTAAATGAACTAAAAGACTAAAAATGCAGCAGTACAACGAGGAAAATACACTGGTAGGCAGTACCAGATTCGAACTGGTGACCTCTTGGATGTCGACCAAGCGCTCTAACCAACTGAGCTAACCGCCTATTTT
>ERZ795044.3081-NODE-3081-length-14158-cov-4.072963_pt1 | contig 14158 bp, 11 predicted proteins | sample MGYA00375128_ERZ795044 | MGnify/ENA primary metagenome ERZ795044 (study PRJEB30173, sample SAMN05720213) | anaerobic digester metagenome | isolation source: active sludge of municipal wastewater-treating anaerobic digesters | place: USA | collected 2014-12-22 ... | reverse complement strand
GCGAGTGCCCCAAGTGCCACGCCAAGGACCAGTATGGCGACAACTGCGAAGTGTGTGGCGCGGTGTACGCCCCCACCGACCTGATCAACCCGTTCTCGGCTCTCTCCGGTGCCACACCCGTTCTCAAGAACTCCGAACACTTCTTCTTCAAGCTCTCCGACCCGCGCTGCGTGGCCTTTCTGGAGCAGTGGACGCAGGATGGCAAACTGCAGCCCGAAGTGGCCAACAAGATCAAGGAGTGGTTTTCGGTCCGCACCAATCCCGACGGCACCACCAGCGAGGGCCTGGGTGACTGGGATATTTCACGTGACGCGCCGTATTTCGGCATCGAAATTCCCGACGCGCCGGGCAAGTATTTCTATGTGTGGCTGGACGCACCCATTGGCTACCTGGCGTCTATCAAGAACCTGCTGACCAAGCGCGGCCAGAGCTATGACGACTACATGGCCAACCCGCGGCTGGAGCAGTACCACTTCATCGGCAAGGACATCGTTACCTTCCACACTTTGTTCTGGCCCGCTACGCTGCACTTCAGTGGCCGCAAGACACCAGACAACGTGTTTGTGCACGGTTTCCTGACAGTGAACAACGGCGAGAAGATGAGCAAGAGCCGTGGCACCGGGCTGAATCCGCTCAAGTACCTGAGCCTGGGCATGAACCCTGAGTGGCTGCGTTACTACCTGGCCGCCAAGCTCTCCGCACGCAATGAAGACATTGACTTCAACGCAGACGACTTCATGGCCCGGGTCAACAGCGACCTGATTGGCAAGTTTGTCAACATTGCCAGCCGCGCGGCCGGCTTTTTGACCAAACGCTTTGACGGCAAACTGACCAACGAATTTGGTGCCATGGGCGCGGCCATTCTGGCCGACATCCGCACCGAGTCGGACACCATCGCCGAGCTCTACGACACCCGCGAATTTGGCAAGGCCACGCGCGAGATCATGCTGCTGGCTGACAATGTGAATGCCTATGTGGACCAGCACAAGCCCTGGGATCTGGCCAAGGACCCCGCCAACAATGAAGCCCTGCACCAGGTTTGCTCGGTGCTGGTCAACGCCTTCGCGGTGCTAACCCGCTACCTGGCGCCCATCCTGCCGTCTCTGGCGCGTTCGGTGCAGGACTTTGTCGGCTTGCCCATGGACCAATGGGATGTGGATACCGATGTCACCGCCATTGCGCCTTACCAGCACCTGATGCAGCGCGTCACGACCGATCAACTGGATGCGCTTTTCGGTGTCATCGAGGCCACAGCCCCCGTAGAAGCTACAAAGACCGCTGCAAAAGCAGTAGCAAAATCCGCAGCACCCACTGCGGCGCTGGACCCCAACGCACCCGGTGGCGAGGCCATAGCGCCCTCCATTTCCATTGACGATTTCGCCAAAGTTGACCTGCGCATAGCCGCCATCCTGAACTGCGAAGCAGTCGAAGGCTCCACCAAGCTGCTGCGCCTGACCCTGGATGCCGGTGAAAAAGACGATGCAGGCCAACCCAAGACGCGCAATGTGTTCAGCGGCATCGCCAGCGCCTACAAGCCCGAAGAACTGGTGGGCAAACTCACCGTACTGGTGGCCAACCTGGCGCCGCGCAAAATGAAGTTCGGCCTGTCAGAAGGCATGGTGCTGGCTGCCAGCCATGGCGATGAAAAGGTCAACCCCGGCATTTACATTCTCAACCCCTGGCCGGGTGCGCAGCCGGGCATGCGCATCCATTAATTCGGCCACCTCAGCCCGTAAACGCCGTGAGTTTTCGAATCCACTGGTGGACCGACATTCACCGCAACCCCGGTGCCAATTTGCGGCTAGGTTGTGCCTTGTGCGGCATTGCCGGGGCCACCAACGCAGGCGGGTTTCTGGCGGTCGGGCAATACACATCGCACATGTCAGGCATCCTGTCATCGGTGGCGGACAACCTGATATTGGGGCAAATCAAGCTGGCAGTGGCCGGTGTTGCCCTGATTGCTGCCTTCCTGGGCGGCTCCATCACCACCGCCTGGATGGTCAACTGGAGCCAGCGTCGCCAGATGCGCAGTGCTTTCGCACGACCATTGTTGGTTGAGGCGGTTTTGTTGCTGGTCTTTGGCGTATTCGGAGCCGCCATCAGCCACTTTGAGGAGTTTTTTGTACCCGTCACGGTGTTGCTGCTGTGCTTCATTATGGGTCTGCAAAACGCAGTGATTACCAAGATCTCGCACGCCGAGATACGCACCACGCATGTGACCGGTCTGCTGACGGATTTGGGTATCGAACTGGGGAAGCTGTCCTACTTCAGCGGCTCGGCATATGCGCAAAAAGTGCTGGCTAATCGCCGCAAACTACGCATCCACGGCCTTTTGGTCACCAGTTTTTTTGGAGGAGCGTTGCTGGGTGCCTATGGTTTCAAGACCGTCGGGTACGTCGCCACAGTGCCCCTCGCCTTGCTGCTCATGGTATTGGCATGGGGACCGATTTTTGACGACCTGCGCAACGGCCGCTTTGCCTCCGGGCCGCAATGAGATGGCACACCGCGAGCACGTCAAACCCGTCATCTACGAGACGCTGTCCAGCAAGTCGCTGTTCTTCTCCATGCATGACATCCAAAGCCGCATGGACATCATGCACCCCGACGCGCTGCAGTTTGAGTACACCCGCATCATGATGGGTTTTCTCCTGCATAACCCGCACCCGCGCAGCATTGCCATGATTGGCCTGGGCGGAGGCTCACTGGCCAAGTTTTGTTACCGGTGCCTGCCGCAAACCGATATCACGGTGATCGAGATCAACCCGCATGTCATCGCGCTGCGCAACAGTTTTTCCGTGCCACCCGATGACCACCGTTTCGCAGTGCACTTAGCCGATGCGGCGGACTTCCTGCGTCACACCAGTGAAAAGTTCGACGTGTTGCTGGCGGACGGATTTGACATCGATGGGCTGCCACAGGCCTTGAGCTCGGAGCAGTTTTACACCGATTGCCACAATGCCCTGAACCCCGGTGGCATGTTTGTAGCCAATTTGCATGGCTGCAAGCCACTCTTTGAAGTCATTGTGGACCGCATCCGAACCAACTTTGACGGCAACCTGTTACTGGTCAATGACCCCGGAGCCACCAACCGGGTGGCCTTCGCTGTCAAAGGCGACTCCAAAGCCCTTTTCAAACTCGCCGGGGTGCGCTGTCCTGTGGGTTTTGATGAAACGCTCTGGCGCGAATTGGTGCCCAGCGCAGCGCGTGTCTTCCTGGCTTCCAGAGCGCTGGCGCGCAGCAGCGCCGCCACCGCACACGCCTGAAAAAGCGCACCACTCTGACCGACAATACCGCGATGGACATGGCAACCCCAACCGAACAACCTGACAAACCGAAATCCTGGTTCAGGCCCCGGCTAATGGACTCGCTGCACGGCTACAACCAGCATCTGTTCATGAAAGATGTGGGCGCCGGGCTGACCGTCGGCGTGGTCGCGCTGCCCCTGGCCATGGCGTTTGCCATCGCCAGCGGTCTGAAGCCCGAAGCCGGTCTCTTCACTGCCATCATTGCCGGGTTTCTGATATCGGTGCTCGGCGGAAGCCGGGTGCAGATTGGCGGACCGGCCGGGGCGTTTATCGTCATCGTCTACGGCATCGTGGAGCGTTATGGCCTGGCCAATCTGATCATCGCAACCGCCATGTCGGGTGTGATGCTGTTTGCCATGGGCTTCTTCAAGGCGGGTACGCTGATACGGTTTATCCCTGTCTCGGTCGTCATTGGCTTTACCAACGGCATTGCGGTGCTGATTGCCGTGTCCCAAATCAAGGAATTTTTGGGGCTGAAGGTGGCTGCCATGCCGGCCGACTTCTTTGGCATCCTGTCCACGCTGTTTGGCGCCCTGCACACCATCAACTGGGAAGCTACGGCGTTGGCCCTGGCATGCCTAGCCATCATCGTGCTGTGGCAATTTGGCGTGCCAACCCTGGCACGCCGCTTCAATTGGGCGGCACGCCTGATGCTGGTGCCCGGCTCGATTGTGGCGTTGGTGCTGGCCACCCTGTGCGTTTCCTCGCTGCAGCTACCCATCGAAACCATCGGCAGCCGCTTTGGCGGTATTCCGTCTGCCTTGCCGGGCCTGGTTTGGCCTGACTTTTCATGGAGTTCAGCCCGGTTTTTGTTCATACCCGCCATCACCCTGGCCTTGCTGGGCGCAATCGAATCCTTGCTGTGCGCCCGCGTGGCGGACGGCATGACCGACGAGCGCCACGACCCCAACCAGGAATTGATGGCCCAGGGCATCGCCAATTTTGTGACGCCCTTTTTTGGCGGCATGCCAGCTACCGGAACCATTGCCCGAACGGTCACCAACGTCAAGAGTGGCGCCCATAGCCCAATTGCGGGTGCGGTGCACGCCGTCACCTTGCTGTTGGTAGTGCTACTGGCCGCGCCTCTGGCGCAGAACATACCCCTTGCAGCGATGGCAGCCATTCTGATGTTTGTTGCCTGGAACATGGGGGAGTGGCGCGAGTTCCTGCATTTGCGCCAGTTCCGCCTGCCCTACCGCGCCACGCTGCTGGCTGTGTTCTTCCTGACCGTGGTGTTTGACCTGACGGTTGCGGTTGAAGTGGGGCTGGTGGCCGCCTGCATCACGTTTATTTATCGGATTTCCAGTCTGTCGCGCAGCGAGGCCGTGCCATTGGCGGATTACCCGGCGCTGCAGGATCCGGGCGTGGGTGCTGGCGTGGCGGGCTACCGGCTCTATGGCGCACTGTTTTTTGGGGCAGTCAAGTTGATTGAGGAAATCCAGGACCACCTGCCTCAGCGGGTGCTGGTGCTCGACCTCAAGAACGTAATCTACATCGACTCATCCGGTGCTGACACCCTGATCGACCTGGCCCGCGCCTGCAACAAAAATGGCGTTCGCCTGCTGTTGTGCGGGCTGATCCACCAGCCGCTGGACATCGCCACACGCTGTGGGCTGGTCCATCGGGTGGGCACAGAACAACTGTTTCCGGACCTGGCCAGCGGCATGGCTGCGGCTGCCCGGTAAAATGCGACAAAGCGCCAATACAAGGTACATGCCATGAACATCTTTCGCCGCCCCGACTACAAGTCCGATGCCACCGCCTTTCTGGAACAACTCAAGAAGGACAAGCCTGAACTCGACGCCGAGCAGCAAAAAGGCCGCGCACTCCTGTGGGACCGCAATATTGACCGCGACGCAGGTGACGGCTTTCGCGATGCCAAGGTTGCGCAAAAACCCTACGTCTACCAAACCAGCAACAAATAAGAGCCAAATCAGGCTCTAGCCCCCGTCAAATATGCGCGGGAAGCTATTGTTTCGATAGCAAATCCATGACGCAAAGTTCTGCAGCCGCTGGCTTCGCCACGCCCGACGCGACCCTATTGCCCAGCATACCCGAAGTCGTTGACCAGGTTGCACTGGCGCGCCTCTATGGTGAGCCGCTGTTCACCATGCCGCAGGATTTGTACATCCCTCCGGACGCGCTGGAGGTGTTTCTGGAGGCCTTTGAAGGCCCGCTGGACCTGCTGCTGTACCTGATCCGCAAGCAGAATTTCAATATTCTGGACATTCCCATGGTCAGCGTGACCAAGCAGTACCTGGTCTATGTGGACCAGATCCGCAATCGCAACCTGGAACTGGCCGCCGAATACCTGTTGATGGCGGCCATGCTGATCGAAATCAAGTCGCGCATGCTGCTGCCGCCCAAGAAAGTGGCCGAAGGCCAGGAGGCCGAAGACCCCCGCGCCGAGTTGGTGCGCCGACTAATTGAATACGAGCAGATGAAATTGGCCGCGGCGCAACTCAACGCCCAGCCCCAGTTCGGGCGCGACTTTCTCAAGGCCGAAATTGCGATCGAGCAGTCGCTGGTGCCGCGCTTTCCAGATGTGCATATAGCCGACCTGCAAGACGCCTGGCGCGATATCCTGCGGCGGGCCAAGCTGGTCCAGCACCACAAGATCACGCGCGAAGAGCTATCGGTGCGTGAACACATGGGCATGGTCCTCAAGCGGCTCAAAGGACAGCGCTTTGTCGGCTTTGAAGACCTGTTCGACCCAGCAAGTGGTTCACAGGTGCTGGTGGTGACCTTCATCGCCCTGCTGGAATTGGCCAAGGAAACGCTGATTGAAATCACACAAGCCGAGGCATTCGCACCGATTTACGTGCGGCTGGCATATTCACCCACATGAAACCTTGCGGGACCTCCGCAACTGCCGCCGCACCCGCTGCAATGCGGTTAGTATTCGCCCGGTCTTGCCAAAAACCCCGTTGATGGAGCTACCACCACCATGACACAGCCAACCGATAGCAACGCTGCAGCCCTGCATGCCACGCCCTACGGCACCCTGCCCCCGGCGTCTCCCATGCCGAGCCGCAAGCCCATCAGCCTGCCGCGCATTCTGGAGATGCGCACACGGGGTGAAAAGATCACCATGATCACCGCCTATGACGCCACCTTTGCCGCTGTAGCCGATGCCGCCGGCATCGACAGCATCCTGGTTGGTGACTCGCTGGGCATGGTCTGCCAGGGCCTGCACACCACGGTAGGCGTGTCGCTGGAGCATATGCGTTACCACACCGAAATGGTGGCACGCGGACTTCGCCGCGCCCAGGGCACGGCCTGGTTGATTGGGGACCTGCCGTTTGGTGCCTACCAGGAGTCCAAGGAGCAGGCGATCCGAAGCGCCGGGGTCATCATGCAGGCAGGTGCCCACATGGTCAAACTGGAAGGCGGTGGCTGGACTACCGAGACCGTGCGTTTCCTGGTTGAGCGAGGCATTCCGGTGTGCGCCCACTTGGGTCTGACCCCGCAAACCGTGCATTCACTGGGCGGCTACCGCGTACAGGGCAAAACGCAGGTCAGCGCAGAGACACTTAAGCGCCAGGCACACGAACTGCAGGATGCTGGCGCCAGCATGCTGGTACTGGAGATGGTGCCAGCACCCTTGTCCAAAGAACTCACCGATGAACTGGTGCACTGCGCCACCATTGGCATTGGCGCGGGCAAGGGCACGGCCGGCCAGGTGCTGGTGATGCACGACATGCTGGGCCTGAACCTGGGCAAGAACCCCAAGTTCGTACACAACTTCATGGAAGACGCGGCCAGCGTGCGGGGCGCGTTTGAAGCCTATGTAGCTGCTGTCAAAAGTGGCAGCTTTCCGGTTGATGAAATACACGCCTGGTAGACAGGTTTTCACACGATGCAACTCGTACACACCCTATCCGATCTGCGCGATCACCTGAGCGCCTACCGCCACCCAGCCGTGGTGCCCACCATGGGCAACCTGCATGCGGGGCACCTGGCCTTGGTGCGACAGGCCAAGCCGCTGGGTGACATCACCGTGTCCACCATCTTTGTGAACCGGCTGCAATTTGCGCCCCATGAAGACTTTGACACCTACCCACGCACACTCGATGCCGATTGCCAGCAGTTGGAGGCCGCCGGATGCGATCTGGTGTTTGCGCCGCTGGAAGCCGAGATGTACCCGCAACCGCAGACCTTCAAGGTACACCCGCCCGCCGAACTGGCCGACATTCTGGAAGGGCACTTTCGACCCGGCTTCTTCATCGGTGTATGCACCGTGGTGCTCAAGCTGCTGTCCTGCACCCAGGCGCGCACCGCACTCTTTGGCAAGAAGGACTATCAGCAGCTAATGGTGATTCGCAACATGGTCAAACAATTTGCCATGCCGGTGAACATTGTGGGCGGCGAAACCCAGCGCTCCGAAGACGGCCTGGCCCTGTCCTCACGCAATGGCTACCTGAGCCCAGCCGAGCGCCAACAGGCGGTGCAGCTATCTGCCACATTGAAAACTGTGGTTCAGGCCCTGCGCGCAGACCCGGCGCTGGACAGTGCGGGCATCAGCCGCCTCGAATCGCAAGCGATGCAAAGCCTGAGCCACGCCGGCTGGCGACCAGACTATGTCGCTGTGCGCCGGCAGGCTGACCTGCAAAGCCCGCACAGCGGTGACCCGCTGGTGGTACTGGCTGCGGCACGATTGGGGGCGACCCGGTTGATTGACAATCTGGAAGTTTGATTTGCTACGACATTGATAGCTGCTTATGCTTATATGACGAGGGCTAACGGCACATTTTGCATGTGAATTTTGGGCGTTTCCCAAAACACGGCCAATCCACCCTGATCTGGGTCAGCTTCTCCGATTCAGATGAGTCGGCGCGCTATCGAAAGATCCAAAACGCCGCAGCAGCCACCAGCGTGGGCGGCAGGGCGGCAACGAGTAGACCCATGGGGTGCACGACCCCTTCGTCAAAGTGCTGGCGAAGAATGGCAATGCCAGCCGGGTTGGGCGCGTTGGCAATGATGGTCAGGCCGCCACCGGTCACGGCACCAGCCACCAGCGCGTACTTGAAGCTGTCGCTCAAGCCCTCGACCAGCGAACCCAGGTAGGTTAAAGCGGCGTTATCGGTGAAGGCCGTCAGAGCAATAGCCCCCACAAACACCACATCGCTACTCATGCTTATGAGCAGCGGCTGCAGCCACCACTGTTGCTGGCCACCCAGCACCACCAGCCCCGCAAGGAAAAAAGCCACCAGCAATCCCTCTTTCAGGATCAGGCGGTCCTGGTGGTGTTCATAGGCATGCGTGATGCCCATAAAGAACAGGAACAAGCCCATGAAAATGGGTGGATGGTGTGCAAATACCACGACGCCCACCAGGAATGCCAGGTGAACCGCCACCAGCGTCAAGGGCACAGGCGTTGGGGCGTCTTTCGCCTCGGTTTGCAACGACAGGGCCACTAGTTCCCGACGGAACCAGACCGAAACCGCCACGGCATTGACGAGGACCGCAATGGCAGCTTTCCAGCCAAACGTGGAGGCCATAAAACGGGTGTCCCAACCCCACTGGGCGGCCACCATCAAGACCGGTGGCGCGGCAAACGAAGTCAGTGTGCCGCCGACTGATATATTGACGAACAGCACACCCAGGGTTGCGTACTTGAGGCGAGTCGAAAGATTGCGGGCAAAGAAGCGGTTGCCCAGAATCAATGCAGCCAGGGTCATGGCGGCAGGTTCCGTGATGAATGAGCCCAGCAGGGGAACCAACACCATGACCACCAGGTAGTACCCCAGACTGCCGCCCAAGGGCACTGCGCGCGCCAGCCACTGCACCAGTCCCATGGCGGCCTGCAGAATGGGCCGCGTGGCGGCGATCACCATCACCGCAAAAACAAACATGGGCTCGGTGTAATTGCGGGTGTCGATGTAGTCCACGGCCGCCTTGGAACCGACCATGAAGAACATGCAGATGGCGAGCACCAGCGCCCAGAAGCCAAACACTACCTCCACCTCGCCCAGCCAGTGCCACAGGCCCGCATGGCGCGGCTGCAAATGCGCCAGATGCTCGAAGTACTTGGTGGAAAACGTATGGACGATAGCCAGCGCAAACAGCAGACTGCATACCAACTCGAAATGCGTCATGGGCAATGTGACTTCCGCTTATGGGGCTTGATCGCCGGCCGGCTTGACAGCCGGCGCGGGGTACCAGTTGACTGGTGGCACGACTTTGGGTTCCTTGGGGTCTTCAAAGTATTGAGGCGACATGATTTGCACCCCGTACTCATTGAACACATCCTGAATATGGGCGTGCAAGGCACTGAGCAGTAGTGCGCGGGGGCGCGGCTCGGAAGGTATGGCCTGGCACACCAGGCGATAGACTGGATACCAATCGTTCAAAGCAGTCTGGAATACCTGGGGCGCAGGGTTCAGCGTCACGCCCTCGGTACGTCGCGCCGCTTCGATCAACAACGCATGCACCTGGCGCCAGGGCGTGTCGTATCCAATCGTCACCGTGGTATCGAGCACAAAACCGGCGCCCTGCACGGTACGCGAGTAGTTCTTGGTCGTGGCACCCAGAATGCTGGCATTCGAAATGGTCAGCTCCTCGCCCAGCCCGGTGCGAATGCGGGTGGTGAAGATGCCCATTTCGGTAACCGTACCCTCCTGCTCTGCCACGCGCACGTACTCGCCTTTGCGAAAAACACGCCCATAGGTCAGAATCAAGCCGCTGGCCGCCTGCCCAACCAGGCTCGAAGCCCCCATGGACAGCATCAAACCCACCAGAACCGACAGGCCTTTGAACGCTTCGGTGTCAGACCCGGGCAAATAGGGGTAAGCCATTGCCAGCGCAAACAGCCATACCACCACTTTGGCGATGCGCTGCGTGGGTGCTACAACATCTGCATCCAGCCAGTGCAATTGAACCGAGCCTACTTGCACATTGGATAGAAACCGCTCCAGCGCCTGGGTAACCAGGTAAGCCAGATAGAAGATCAGCATTGCAGTCAACAACTCGGGTACAGCGCCGATCGCCGCGGTGACAACGGGCATGGCCAAGTCAAGCAGATAACTGTTGAGCGACTCGCCCCACGCTCGGGTAAACGGAAAACTGCGCAACACAAAGCTCAGCCACTCCACCGTCATCAACAGCACCAACAATCGATACAACAGAGTCAGCAACCCCCGCACCAGCCGGGTCAACCGATCACGGTGCAGGATCGCCATGCCTCCTACCTGCAGTTTCGAGGTGTGCCGCTCGGTCACGGATACCAGTTGCCGAACCAGGGCACGACGCGCCCGCGCCGCCAACCAAACCAGGGCGCCATATAAGGCAGTTCCCGCCATGGCCAGGGCCAAGGCGTGGGTCAACGTCTCCAGGTTGCGGCTCTCGGCACTTTCGCGGATGGCCAGTGTCAAGGCGGCGGCTGCCCGTTGTGCGGCCTGCTGCAGTGTCTCTTCGCGGCCAGGGTCGAGGTCACCATGGGTTACAACAAAACTGGTAGCACCGTCAATGCGAACCTCGACGCCCAAGGCATCGGGATGCACACTCACCACGTGAGGCCCTGACGACTCCAGTTGATCATGGATTCTGGCGTGGGCACGTTTAACCCGGTCTGCCGCTGACACCCCCATCAAGCTGCCACGGAAGGCTGTGATCGGGCGGCTGAACAGCACCAGCTTTTCTGCGGCTGGGTCGACTTGAGCCGCTACGGGCGTGTGGGGTCCGCGTGAGACACCCGAAACATGGTCCGCCGCGGTTTGACCGAAGCAAACTGCACCGATCAGGGCAATAACAAGGGCTACCAGATAGTGACGCATGCTGCCATTGTTACCCAAGTGTTGAGCCAAGATTGACGAAAGGTCTAGCTGCTATAAACCCATTTTGCATTCTGTTTCCAGATACTTCATGCTCCTCTACGGCAATATTGCGTCACGCACGCTGGCGCTGCTTCTGTGCTGCCTGTCAGCCATCGCTTTGTCGGCTGAACGTCCCAAAATTGGTTTGGTCTTGGGTGGCGGTGGTGCACGCGGAGCCGCGCACATTGGTGTGCTGGAAGAACTGGAGCGCCTGCGCATTCCGGTGGACTGCGTTGCTGGCACCAGCATGGGGGCGCTGGTGGCGGGGGCCTGGGCTTCGGGTCTGGACGCTGCCACGTTGCGCAGCGAGTTGGGCAAGGCCGACTGGAACGACCTGTTTCAGGATAACCCCGGCTACAACGACATCAACTACCGCAGCAAACGCCTGGCCAAGCGCTTTCTACCCGGCAGTGAAGCGGGCATAACTCCCAATGGACTGGTCACGCCGCCGGGCGTCGTTGCAGGCCAGAAGATCAAACTCTTCTTCAACCAGCTGGTGCGCTCCGATGCGGGCGACCGGATGATCGAGCAACTGGCCATTCCCGTGTCCATCATCGCAACGGATATTGGCACCGGAGCCCGTGTGGTATTTCGCGAAGGCAGCCTGACCCTGGCCATGCGCGCCAGCATGTCCGTGCCAGGCCTGGTGGCGCCCCTGGACTACGACGGCCGCAAGCTTGTTGACGGTGGATTGGTCGACAACCTACCCATTCAGGAAGTGCGAAACCTGTGCGGTGCAGAGGTGGTGATTGCAGTCAACGTGAGCACGCCCTTACTGCAGGCCAGCGAGATCAATGGGTTCCTGTCCATCTCGACCCAAATGGTGTCCATCCTCACCGAGCAAAATGTGACTCAGTCGCTGGCTGGCCTGACGGCGGACGACATCTACATCAAGCCCGACCTGGCGAGCATCACGGCGGCACAGTTCGAGCGCAGCGCCGAAGCGGCCGACCGGGGGCGGTTGGCCGCACAGGGTGCATCAGCATTGGCAGGACTGTCCGTCAATCGGGAAGCCTACGCGGCCTGGCGCGTGCGATGGGCGGCGGGAGAGCAGCTACTGCCCCAGGTTGATGCGATCGAGATTGCCGGACTCAAGGCCGTCAATCCCATGGCCATCGAGCGCTACCTGGAGCAGAAGACCGGCGAGCGCCTGAATGTGGCGCAACTCAACCGCAACCTCTTGCGCGCCTATGGAGACGGCTACTACGAGCGGGTCGACTACACACTGACCCATGAAAATGACAAAAACCTGCTGCGCATCACGCCTGTGGAAAAAGCATGGGGACCCGACTATGTGCGCCTGGGTATCAATCTGAATTCCACATTGACCGGGCGCTCCGCCTTTAGCCTGCGCGGCGTCTACCAGAAGACGTGGCTCAACCCCTTGGGAGGCGAATTTCTCGCAACGGCCGAATTGGGCTCCAATACCGGCGTAGGTGCGGAGTTGTACCAGCCACTGGACGCCCAACAGCGCTACTTTCTGGACGCAGCGGCGTCCGTTCGCCGGGAAAACTTTGCGCTCTTTATTGACGACCTGCGCATTTCAGACTACCGAAACAGCATCGGCCGCTTGGACCTGACCGCGGGAATGAACATTGGCATGACCGGGCAGCTTCGACTGGGTTTGCGCAACGAACGCCAGACCGCGACCATCGAGGCTGGCCTGCCCCTCGTGCCGGATGACCCACTCCATGTTCAGGGCTGGCTGGCCAGCTGGGAGACCGACCAGAAGAACCAACTGCACATCTCCAGCACCGGCTGGTCAGGCAAGGGCAGCTGGTTTGAGTCGACCGCCGGCCATTACAACCGGTTGAACCTGAATCTGGAGGGCTCCTACCAACTCCAGAATTGGGTATTGGGCGTACGCGGCAGTTACGTTGGCTCGACCTACGGTCAGATCCCGATGCAGGAGATGGGGCGACTGGGCGGCTTCTTGAACCTTTCGGGTTTTGCCAACGACCAGCTCATTGGCGACCGCATGGCTTATGGTCATCTGCGGGTTGAGCGCATCCTCGGCCGTATGCCCTTGGGTCTGAGCGGGGACATGCGACTGGGCCTGGCACTGGAGGCCGCAAAGGTTGCGGATCCGTTGACCGAGCCGCGCCGCACCGGGCTGCTCAACTCCACCGTCATTTACATGCGTGGTGAAACGCCATTTGGTCCGGCCTACATCGGTTTGGGGCAGTCGAGCAGCGGACCGATCAATGCGTATTTGTTTATCGGCACGCCGTAGCGACGCCATGGATATCCCTACAGGAACCGGTCCAGAATTTTCTTGCTCCGAGCGTCCAACGCAAACTGATCACGCACCAGGTACTGGATTCCGTGGATGTCAGAAATCAACAGCGTGCCTGCTGTGCCGATGCGGCGAATGTCTTCGTCACCGCGCAGCACAAATTCGGTATCACCACGATCGGTTTTGACAGTCCAGGTACAGGGTGTCGAAAAGCTGGCCACGCCCACGATCTGGGTGACAACCGGCATGAATTCGCGAGTAGCCAGCTCTTCACGGATCAGGGACTGAGCGGGTTGCGGCACGCTCGACAGTTCTTCTATCCAGGCGACCTCATGGCCATCCTGGCTGACCAGCGATATGCCGACTTCAGGCGACTGGATGGGAAATGCCCGCACCGGCACCACGCCCACCAGGCTCTCGTTTTCAGCGGTGGTCCAGATCAGCTTGCCAAAAGCGTCTCGCCCAAGCGGAAATAGCGGGTTGGCAGCGGTTGCCAAACTGGTCGTGTTCATCGTGCGGCATCCATATCAACTTCCCCATTGCGGGCCTGTGCCTGATACAGGTTGAAGTAGGCACCCTCCTTGGCCATCAGCGCGCCGTGCGTGCCCTCTTCCACTACGCGGCCCCGGTCCAGCACCACCAACCGGTCGGCCCGGTGCAGGGTGGACAGACGGTGCGCAATGGCAATGGTGGTGCGCCCCTTCACCAGGTTTTCCAACGCCTTCTGGATTTCCTTCTCGGTCTCGGAGTCCACTGACGAGGTCGAGAAGGAAATCCAGAAGAGATCGGAAGAGCACACGTCT
>ERZ795044.3078-NODE-3078-length-14164-cov-7.374158_pt1 | contig 14164 bp, 11 predicted proteins | sample MGYA00375128_ERZ795044 | MGnify/ENA primary metagenome ERZ795044 (study PRJEB30173, sample SAMN05720213) | anaerobic digester metagenome | isolation source: active sludge of municipal wastewater-treating anaerobic digesters | place: USA | collected 2014-12-22 ... | reverse complement strand
ACCACGAACCCACCAGTTTATCCTTTTTTTACCTTCAATTTTCAAAAAGCATTTACTCTAAGCCCGGTGTTCAAAGTCTCGGTGGGTACGCAAACTGGCTTTTCCAATGACTTTCATTTTGGTATGTACAATTATGGCAACCTGGTAACTGTACTTCGTGTCACCCATTCGAAAATCGTTACCGGAGTTTATCAAAGTTCCAATAACTTTTTAGGTGCGGGTGTCCGAACTAACTTATTTCCAAATGGTGAATTGGGATTACAAGTAGGTCTGGAGCATGAGATTATTGAAAACTGGCTTACCCTCATTGCCGAAAACATCACCGGTAAACATAATCTGGGTGAAACTACCATGGGTGCTGCCTGTTACGTACTTCCACACTGGGCACTTTCCGCAGGTTATCAATTTGCAAATCCAGGAAGCACTACGATTAATGCGATGGTGGTTGAGATAACCTACGTTCCTTCAGCCCATCTTCATAAAAAGATTTTCAGGCAAGGTCATCAACACAAGGCCTGACGAAACTGATTATTTCGAAGCCCAGTAATCAACTACTGTAACTTTATCGAGGTGCGGTTTTAAAACCTCCACAAACGCCTGATGCGCGGGATGCACGAGGTAGTCATCGCGGTCTTTATCGCTGGCAAACGTTACGAAGAAACAATGCGTGAGTCCCTGGTTGAGATTCTCAGGACTGGAGTTAGTGCCCCATTCATAGTCCTTTATCTGATTGATCTTTCCCGGTAATACCGCAAAGGCATCCTCCACCTTCTTAATATCCTCGGGGGTGGATACATCCGTGAATTTAAAGAGCACTACATGGCGCAGCACTTTTTGATCTTGTTTGGTTTCGGTGGGCGTACATGCACCCAGTAAAGCAACGACTGCGAAAGTCAGAAAGAGATTTCTTTTCATGGTCTAAAGATACTGTTTAAGCATAAGACTAAAAAGCTAAAAGTCTTGCATTTGGATTTTTAGATATGAGAAATATCAACAATTGCATATATTCGGATATTGGGCACAATAATTATTTTTTGATGAAGATTCGTGTAACATTACTAGGACTCCTTTGGACTGCGGTAACACTGACCGACTTACACGGACAGAGTAACGACCACGTTCAGGAAAGTCGATACAAGTCATTTCGAGTTCTAATTATTTCACCGGACACAGCCCGTATTCACAATGAGTTGACAGTTTATGTTGACTCAATTGAACAAGAATTTAAGGACTCATTTTACAAGATGCTCCGCGAGTTTGAAATAAAAAGAAATTCTGGGGACGAGGATGAAAAGGAACAGACAGAAGCAGCTATACGACAAGCCAAATGGCACGAGACAGATATTGTTAGATTTAGATACTACCAAATGATTTCTGTAGCAACTTTCGTTTCATTGCAAGAGGATTTTCAGAAATATCCATGGGAGGATAAAAAAAGTTTGGATTGTCAAATTGTTAACAAAAACGATTTAGAGACAGAGGACTTAGTTCAGTTGACAAAGGACTACGACTTTGACTACGTAATATACTTCCGAGACATAGTTGCCGAGAAATATGCTGACAGTTTCATTATGGATATGACAACCTATCTATTCTCCAGGGCAGACTCAAAAGTCATTATGAAAAGGAAGGCCTCTAAGGAAGGAGAACCGTTCTTTTGTGAACTTTATCGACAGAATTTATTGGAGTGTATGATGACACGAGTTGCAAATGAAGCAACGAGTGACTTATTTGGAGTATTGAGCGAGAGACAGAAAAAATAATTACAGCGCCCAACAAAATGTTACGCAATGTTGGCGGGACATCAAGGTACTTTTCTTCGCGGAGTCTCGCTTCGGACTCCGCGATTGAAGATTCTTTCAAACAAGAATGTTTTAGCATTTTTCAATCTCCAATCGGATCGCTAAGACTTCCCTTAGAAATGATTTTGAATTATCACTCACATCCCCATCATCACAAAAGCACCCCAGTAATACGGCTCTTTGTATTTGGCCATCAGTTGCAGTTGAGCTTGCTTAAAGGCCTTTTGTTTGTTGCCGCTTTTAGTCCAGTTGGTGTAAAAGTTGGTCATCAGTTGTTGCGTGGCCGCATCGTCTACTTTCCACAAACTCATAATTAACGCATTGGCACCCGCCACCAAAAACGCGCGCTGCAAACCATACACGCCTTCGCCCGCCCGCACATCGCCCAGCCCGGTTTCGCATGCACTCAGTACAATCAGGTCCGTGCCTTCCAGCGAAAGGTTCATGGCTTCATAGGCGGTGAGCACCCCATTATCATTACTCTGCAAGTCAACAGAAGTTTTGTCCTGACCGGGTGCGGGTACCCCGGATAAAATTAATCCTGAGCGCAGCAACGGGTTGTTCTTTGCATTCTCGGCATTCTCCCCCATAGCATCATTTCCCTTCAGATCAGCATCGGCCAGAAAATAACCATGCGTGGCAATGTGCATTAGCGAAGGACCTTTAACCGATTTTAATGAGCCCTCGCTGGCTTCCTTCTGTTCACGTTTGGAAACTTTATAACCCGAACCAGTCAGAATTTTATTGATACCGTCAATTTCCACTTTAGTTCCCGGTAAGGCTACTGCATTGCCTCCATAATCGGGGAAACCCAGCACGAAAGCGTCCTTCGCAATAAGCACCGGTTTCTTTGTTTTAATTGCTATTAGGTCTTTGGAGTTACCAATAACCACCACATCATATCGGTTGAGAATATAATCGCCATCGGTTTTCTTCAGGGTGTTGATGTTGATCTGATTGTACACCCCATCGGGCGAAAGGTAAATTGTCTTCTTTCCCACCAGCAGCGGTTCAATGCGTTCCCAGTATTGCGGATACGAATAATCATCTTGCGTTTTTTGCTGGATGGCATTCTTATAAAACTTAGCATAGCGGGTCTCCATCTGATTTCCATTGTCGAGCAGGGACATGGTTGGCTGCATGCTTCCTTTCGTGAGTACCAACGCCAGGTAACGCGATTGGTCAGTGAAATCTTTATCAAATGTGCGTACGCGGATGATTTCCAGGATGGCTTCTGATTCCTGCAACTGGGCAGCCACCTGTTCGAAGCTGATCTGCTCTGAGTCATATCCTTTGGCAAAATCGGCTGAACGCTGCGAAAGCGAACGCTCTGTATTATTGGCGGCCTGCTCCAATGCGCCAAGATCTATCTTTTGTTGGGCGAGCTCTTCTTTCGACAAAGCATAATACCGGGCCAATGCTTCCTTTTGTCCAATCCAGGAAATGTATTCATCAATCAGCGATTGATCGCCACTGGAAAGAATTGCTTTTTTGATTTTGTTGGTGGAGTTAAGCAGCAAAGCTTTTGTTGCAATCTGATAATTATAAACATCATTGAGTACGGCAGGATTAGCAGCACTTGCCTCAATTGCATAATTATAGAATCTTTGAAAACGCGGTTGAAGAATATCCCAGTATTTGGTTTTCTCCGCCTCGCTCATGGGCGGAAAATAGTTATTGATAAACTCCAGTGATTTATTGGCCGACCCGCTCAAATAGGGATACGCTCGGGTGAGATCGCCTTTCTTCCAATATAAAATACCCATACTCTCCATCGACTTCACATAGTCGGGATGATTTTCGCCCAAGGTGCGTTGGCGTATGCCGAGCGCTTTACTTAAGGTTGTTTCAGCTTCAGGATACCTTGCCTGCAACCGATAAAAGTTGCCGAGATCATTCTGAACTTTGGCAAAAGAGGCATTCTCTTCGGTGAATTTCTTTTTATAGATTGTAGATGCCTTTTGGAGCAGCGGCTCAACCTGGTCCATTTTATTCATTTGAATATAGAGCAGTGCCATTTGATTAAGTACTGATGCATACTCCGGGTTAGCCGTCTGGGCCCGATTTTCAAATACTTTTTTTATGGCAAGAAAAGAAATCTCGGCCTGAACCAGGTCTCCTGAAAGCTGATACAATAAAGCGAGATTGGACGTGAACTTGCGGCTGTCGAATGATTTCTTTCCTTGCAGCAATCTTTTGTTTGAGGTTTCCGCTGCGGCAATTGCTTTCTTCATCAACGCAATTGCTTCCTCATAGCGCCCGATGGTCTGATACAACATAGCCTTGTTGTTGATTACAATAGCAAATTGCATTCCGGCTTCGCCAAACTTTTTTGCGATCACCGGAATGGCTTCATCAAAAAGCTGTTCCGCTTCATTATACTTACCCTCCAGCTGATACAGCTTTGCTTTGCTGTTTAGATTAGCCGCGAAGGCAACGCTGTTGCGGCCTAGATACTGTTCGCTTGCTTGTAATGCATAGGTAATATATTGTTCCGCTTCCAGTGTGCGGCCCTGGATCAGGAACATAACTCCCATGGTGGAAATGCACCGGAGGTAACTAATATCATTGATCAGGTTATTGGCTTCCATAAAACCTTTGGCTATTAAGAAGGAAGCCTCAGCTACTTTATACCATCGCAAATTGTAATAATCTACAGCCCAGTTTAGCGTATCGCTTGCTACTTCAGAAAGTGTGCGCTGACTTTTGACTTTTACGGAATAAAATCCTTTGGCCCAGCCTTCGCCCTTCTGCTGCACATCGAAAAAACTTGAGTTTTCATTGACGGACATTGCGAATTGAAAATCAATGGAATCAAGACTGGCTTTCTGTTCAGAACCGACTTCGGCCATTGCCTTCGTCAGCCAGTCGTCTTGGGCAACGGCTTGCAAACTTATTATTGTGAACAGAAGTATGAGAATTCGTTTCATAAGAATCTACCCTTAGGCAAGAGTAACTTATTAAATTATCGTCTTACATCCCCATCATCACAAAGGCACCCCAATAGTAAGGTTCTTTGTATTTAGTCATCAACTGAAGTTGCGCTTGTTTAAATGCTTTTGCCTTACTTCCTCCCTTGGCCAGGTTCGTATAGAAATTTGTCATCAATGCTTGTGTGGCGGCATCATCTACTTTCCATAAACTCATTACCATCGCTTTGGCTCCAGCTACCAAAAATGCACGCTGCAATCCATATACACCCTCTCCTGCACGCACATCACCTAGGCCTGTTTCGCACGCACTTAGAATAATCAGATCGGTACCATCCAGGGATAAGTTCATCGCTTCATAAGCGGTGAGCACACCGTTGTCGTTGCTCTCCAGGTTTGGTATTACTTCCCCTTTTATAGTTGGTGAAGCGCCTGCCAGCAAGAGTCCGGACCGCAACAACGGATTGTTCTTTGCATTTTCCTGCTTCACACCCACGGATGCCTGCTCTACATCGGCTTGAAAATATCCATGGGTGGCAATGTGAACAAGAGCCGGTCCTTTCATGGACTTGATCACCGCTTCTGTGGCAGTCTTTTGCAAATAGGGTGTTGTTTGATAGCCGCCTGTCTTTAAGATCTTTCCAATGTTTTCAATTTCAACTTTTGTTCCCGGCAATGCCGCCACTGCATCGCCCCCGTAATCGGGAAAGCCCAACAAGAAAGCAGTCTTCTTCGATGCAAATGGTTTCTGATTTTTAAGGGCAATTACATCTTTTGAATTTCCAACAAGAACAAGATCATAGCGATTGAGCAAATAATCACCATCCGTTTTCTTGAGTGTATTTAAACTAATCTGATTGTAAACGCCATCTGCAGAAATGTAAATCGTCTTCTTTCCCGCCAATGCGGGATCGAGGCGAGCCCAAAACTGATCGTACGAATAGGCATCGGCAGATTTTTGCTGAATGGCATTGCGATAAAACTTAGCATACCGTGTTTCCAGTTGATTACCATTATCCAGTACAACTAATTTTGGAGTAGTTGCACCCTTAGTAAGAATCAACGCTGCATACTTTGAGTCGCTGGTAAAATCTTTATCAAAAGATCTGATCCGTATAAATTCAATGGCGGCTTCCTGATCACCCAATACAGATGTTACTTGTGTAAAACTTAGTTTCTCAGCCGAATAGCCTTGAGAGAATTCGGATGAACGTTGTGAAAGTGAACGTTCCATATCATTGGCTTCTTTTTCCAATGCTGGCAAATCAATTTTCTGATTCGTTAGATCTTCCTTTGAAAGCGAATAGTAACGGGCGAGAGTTTCTTTCTTATCCAACCACGCCACATAGTCTTTAATCAAGTCGTTGTTACCACTAGCAAAAATTGCCTTCTTGATTTTGTTGGTAGAGTTAAGCAGAAGTCCTTTGGTGGCCATCTGGTAATCGTACATAGTTTGAACTACGGTGGGATTACTTACGCTTGCTTCGAGGCAATAATTGTAGAAGCGCTGGAATCGTGGCTGAAGCACATCCCAGTATTTTGTTTTCTCCGCTTCACTCATTGGTGGAAAATACCTGTTAATAAAGTCCAACGACTTATCCATCGCCATTCTATAACTCACATCCGCTTTCGCGAGATCCCCCTTCTTCCAATATAAGATGGCAAGATCTTCCTGGCTCTTTACATAATCCGGATGGTTGGTGTCGAGAGCAGTGCCACGGATGGTTAATGACTCGGTCAGGTTTTGCTCGGCTTCCGCGAAGCGGCCCTGCATGCGATAGAAATTTCCGAGATCATTCAATACTTTAGCATAATTCGGGTTTTGATTTCCGAAGCGTGTCTTATACACTTCAGCCGAGCGTTTAAGATAACTCTCTACTTTATCAAGTTGGTTAGTTTGTATATAGAGTAAAGCAAGGTTATTCAATACCCCAGCATAGAAGGGATCTTTACTACCCAAGGCTTTTTCAAGTTTGAGATAGATGCCCTCGGCTTCCGTAAACTTTCCGGTTTGTTGATAAAGCAAAGCGAGGTTGGATTGAAAGCCTACCTTATTTCGGGTTAATGTAGTTTTTGCCTTAAGTTTCTCCAGGATAGCAATTGCCGAGTTGAGTTTTTCAATTGCCTGCTCAATGCGACCAATGTGAGCAAACAGGATCGCCTGGTTATTCAATACAATGGCATACTCCTGACTTTCAGCACCCAGTTGATTCTGAACTATTTGCAAGGCTTCACTAAAAGACTTTTCCGACTCGTTGTACCGGGCAGTTTCCTGGAAGAGTACTGCCATATTATTTAGAGAAGCAGCATAGGCCTTGCTGTTCGTTCCCAAGGTTTGTTCGCGCATGGAAAGCGCTTCGGAAGTAAAATACTCTGCCGAATTATAACGACCCATTGTTGCGTATAGCAGACCAAGATCTGCATGCACTTTACTATAATTAATATTGTTGGTAAGTGCTTCAGCTTCATAGGTGAGTTTTGCATCCAGAAAATATATTTCTGCTGGTTTGTACTGACGCACCTGATAGAAATTTTCAGCGGCATCTAAAATAGCCCGACATTTCTGTGCCGGAGTTTTGTCCTTCTCATTCTTCAGCAAAAAATTAGAAGCTCCATAGGCCGACTTGGTGAGCGTTTCATCAAAGTCGCGAATATTCATCATGCCCGAATTATCAATTACGGTAATGGCATAATTGAAATCGGTTGAGTCTAATCTGTCTCGCTCAGCATCGACCGTACCGGTAGTTTTATCCTTCGCTGCTTTTGTCGCTGATTTCTTTGTTTTTTCCAGTAGCCGATCCCCCAATCCTCCCAACTGTGCTTTGCTTACTAACGGAAGCATCGCCAGCAACACACTAACAAAAATTACCTTCTTCATTTTAAATTTCAATTACAATCTGTCTTCTAAAAAGAATCGCTCTCGCGATATGCATTAATTAATGCCAATTCGCCTTCCTTACCTTCTTTCGCATTGCCATGTTCCATACCCATAATGCCCCGATAGCCTTTATCGTAAATGTGCTTGAAAATGTTTTTGTAGTTGATCTCTCCGGTAGTGGGTTCTTTACGACCCGGGTTATCCCCAATCTGGAAATACGCAATCTCCTCCCAGCAAGCATCAATGTTGTTAATCAGGTTTCCTTCGTTTCGCTGCATGTGATATATGTCGTATAAAATTTTGCAGGAAGGACTCTTAACCGCTTTACAGATCTCATACGTTTGATCGGATGTGCGTAAAAAGAGTTCTGGTGTATCACTCAAAGGCTCAAGTACCATAACCAAACCCTGTGGTTCTAAAATCTCGGCCCCTCTTCTTAAAGCATCAACCACGTTTGCAGTTTGCAACCCGATGGGCATTTTGCGATCGAAATAGCCAGGTACTACCGTAGCCCACTTCGCATTTACGCGTTTGGCTACTTCTACAGAAGCCTTACAAGTTTTAATAAATACATCTTTAAATTCCTGCTTTCCTGTAGTGAGCGATGTTTTCCAGTTATCCCCACCATCAATAACAAACACTCCCATGGTCATACCTAACTGTGCCAATGTCTTGCCGATGCGCTCTTGTTCAGCGATAGGTCTCCCTAATAACCCATTGTCTTCAATACCACGAAAGCCCTGGTCGGCCATAAACTTTATCTGATCTACAAAGTCAGCGCCACCATGATTCTTAAACATACCATCGTGGGGTGCATAATTGAGTTTAAATGGTTTTGCTGCCACAACAGGGTTAAACTCAGCGGCTGATGCCGAACCAATTGTCAATGCAGAGGCAACTGCGGTAAATCCGGTTTGAATAAAATTTCTTCTTTTCATGATTCAATTATTAGATTACTTCGATGGTTTCTTATTTAGGTTGGTCCCAATCATCCCAGGCAATTGCCTCAAATTCTGAAAATACCTGCTTAAACTCCTCCAAGTTAACTGGCTTTTCAAAATCACAGACTTTGCTTACGCGCATCCAATGCTGCTGAACCTGAAGATCAGCTTCGGCACTGCTCATGCTCTCTTTTCCCTTCCACTCAAAAATCTTTAATAAACATCCATTGGAGGCTTCCATCATAATTGGTGGACGGCTAGTTAAATAACCTCGATCTCTAAGAAGCATATAACCTGATTTCAGGATTGGAATCAATTCATGCTCTTTGCCTCGGTGTGGACGATAAACCATTACAAAAATGCGACCCATAAACCTTGCGGGAAGAACAGCCAAGTTAAAAACATTCTATCAAAAATACCGTGATTGCCCCATCCAGTTTTTAACTTGCCAACATGAAAATATACCGCAATTTATCGGCAGCCGTAGTGGAGGGACTTCAAGAGATCTTCGTTAACAAGAAATATGCCGATAAAGTGATTGAAAAAATCCTGAAGAGTAATCCAAAGTGGGGCGCGCGCGACAGGCGCTTTATTGCCGAAACCATGTATGACATTGTGCGCTGGTACCGTTTATTCAAAGAAGTCTCGGAAGCTGAAGCGGAAGATTTCTGGAAATTGCTTGGAGTTTGGTGCCTTTGGAATAATACTGAGTTTCCGGATTGGGATGAATTTAAAGGCCTTGATCGAAAAAAGATTGAAGCCCGCTACGAAGAATTCCAGGCAGATCGAAAAATTCGCGAATCAATACCCGACTGGCTGGATGAATTAGGTGAAAAGGAGTTAGGGAAAGAATGGGACAAAGAACTAACTGCCCTGAATGAAGAAGCAAGTGTGGTTTTGCGGGTAAATACCTTAAAGGTAGATCGCAATTCGCTCCAGCAACAATTGGAAGAAGAAGAAATTGTAACAGATGCTCCGGTCGAGTTTCCGGACGCGTTGATTCTTGAACAGCGTCAGAATATTTTTACCCGCCAACAATTTAAGGATGGGTTGTTTGAAGTGCAGGATGCAGGCTCGCAACTTATTGCCCCTTTCTTAAAAGTACAACCCGGACAGCGAGTGATTGATGCCTGTGCCGGAGGGGGTGGTAAAACACTTCATCTGGCTTCGCTTATGCAAAACAAAGGCCGCATCATAGCACTTGATACAGAAGACTGGAAACTGGAAGAATTAAAAAAGCGTGCGCGCAGGGCCGGGGCCGGAAATATTGAAACGCGTGTGATTGAATCTTCAAAAACCATCAAGCGACTTGAAAATTCTGCTGACCGGTTATTGCTTGATGTTCCCTGTTCAGGGTTAGGGGTTATCAAACGCAATCCCGATGCGAAATGGAAACTATCGGTGGATTTTATTGAGCGGGTTAAAGAACTTCAGCAACATATTTTAGAAGATTATAGTACAATGTTGAAACCTGGAGGATTAATGGTTTACTCAACATGCAGCTTACTACCGACTGAGAATGAAAGACAGGTAGAGAAGTTTTTAGAATCCCGAAAGGAGCTATTTGAATTAGTGGATCAAAAATGGATAAAACCTTCGGAAGGATTTGATGGATTTTATATGGCGCTTTTAAAGCGGAAAAACTAAGTTCGAAGTTAAAAGTTTAAAGTTGAAAGCAGCTAACTTTAAACTTTTGACTTTTGTCTTTCAACTGTAACCTGATTATGCGTAAAATTAGTCTTCTCATTTCAACAACACTTTTCATAATTACCTCCAACGGTCAGGATTTTAAAACATATGATCAATCCATCCCAGGCACATCAATAACATTTAAGATGGCTGCTATCCCAGCCGGGAAACTTAAGATAGGTAGTCCAGGATCAGAACGAGGTCGGGATAATGATGAAAGCCCCCAAAAGGAAGTGGAACTTTCTGCTTTCTGGATGGGCGTTAAAGAAGTAACCTTTGCTGAATGGGATTTGTATTTCAAAGACAACTCTCTACCGCAAAGTAAAACCATCGATGGCGTTACCCGAGCTACACCACAGTACATAGACTTAACCTGGGGCATGGGGCGCGATGGCAAACAGCCTACTAACAGTATGAGTCATACGGCAGCGGTGATGTATTGCAAATGGCTCTATACCAAAACCGGAATTTTTTATCGATTGCCAACAGAAGCTGAATGGGAATACGCCTGCCGTGCGGGAAGCGAAACTGCATACCCATTTGGTAATGACGCACAGAGTTTAAAAGAGTATGGCTATTTCAAAGACAACAGTGGTGGAAAGTTTCACCCTGTTGCACAATTGAAATCCAATGCCTGGGGCTTATATGATATGCTGGGTAATTTAAGTGAATGGACAATCGATCAATATGACCCGGCCTATTATGGCAAAATTGCAAGTAAAAATCCGCTTACAGTAGCCGGAGCAAAGTATCCTAAAACCGTAAAAGGAGGCTCGTACATGGATGAGGCGAAAGAATTACGATGCGCCAATCGCATTGCTTCTGAGGCTAACTGGAACATCCGCGATCCGCAAATACCTAAAAGCAAGTGGTGGCTCACGGATGGAATGTTTGTAGGATTTCGGGTGGTGCGACCGGTGGTACAACCTTCTCAAGAAGAGATTGAAAAGTTTTATAACTTGTACCTTAAGTAGTCGCTGGCTACGGGCGGCTAGAAACTGGCAGCTTACAACCAGCGACAAGTAACCAGAAACCAGGATCTTATTGATTTAAATCTTTATTGTATGAAAAACGAACCTACTCAATCCCGTAGAGAATTTGTAAAGAAGACTTCTCTGATTGCAGGCACACTTGCTGCCTTCCCTTTTGTTTCCAATGCCAAAAATGTAAATACCTCGGTAGATGATTCTATTAAGGTAGCGTTAGTCGGCTGTGGTGGTCGTGGCACGGGCGCTGCCATGCAAGCCATGCTTTCAAAGCAAAATGTAAAACTGGTAGCCATGGCCGATGCTTTTCGCGACCGGTTGGATGATTGTTATAAAGCCTTAATGTCTGATGATCTTTCTGATTGGTCAGGAACGTCTGGCAACATCAAAGACAAAATTGCAGTACCCGAAGAGAATAAGTTTGTTGGATTCGATGGCTATAAGAAGGCAATTGCGCTGGCAGACGTAGTGATTCTTACCACACCGCCAGGTTTCCGTCCCATTCACTTCGAGGAAGCCGTGAATCAGGGTAAACAAATCTTTATGGAAAAGCCGGTGGCAACCGACCCAGCCGGTATCAAGCGTGTGCTTGATGCTGCCGTAATTGCCCGACAAAAGAAATTGAATGTGGTAGTGGGATTGCAGAGACACTATCAGAATTCCTATCGTGAATTATATAAGAAATACAAAGAAGGACTTATCGGTGAAATTGTTTCAGCCCAGGCGTGGTGGAACAATGAAGGTGTTTGGATGAATCCGCGTAAATACAATCAAACCGAAATGGAATACCAGATGCGCAACTGGTATTATTTTAACTGGCTTTGTGGTGATCATATTGTTGAGCAACACATCCACAACATTGATGTGATCAATTGGTTTAAAGGTGGCTATCCGGTTAAGGCGCAAGGCATGGGCGGTCGCGAAGTGAGAAAAGGAAAAGACTACGGTGAGATTTTCGATCATCACTATGTTGAATTTCAGTATGCCGATGGAAGCATTTTGAACAGCCAGTGCCGACATATTAAAGGTACCATGAGTAAGGTAGATGAGTTTATGATGGGTACCAAAGGAAACATTTACTGTGGATCAGGCAACATTACAGATCGCAAAGGAAAAGTATTGTACCAGTTTGACAGAACCAAAGAAAACAACCCTTATCAGACTGAACACGATGAACTGTTTGCGGCTATAGCCAAAAAGGAATATAAGTTTGACGATACCGAAAATGGTGCGAAGAGCACCATGACGGCAATCCTGGGCAGATTGGCTACCTATACAGGCCAGGTAGTTGAATTCGATAAAGCCTTGAACTCAGGCATGAGCATCATGCCAACAAAATTTGATTTCAATGCACTACCATCAATATTACCTAATGCCGATGGTAATTATCCGGTTGCGGTTCCTGGCACAACAAATTATTTTTCATAATACGCTGGACCGCTAAGAGCGGTCAGTCGCCTCAGAAAATTCCCGAAAGATTTGCACCTTTCGGGAATTTTTTTGCACTCAACTACCAACGCTTTGAACCTGATTAACAAAATTCTCTCTTCCCTATATAAAATCTGGGTATTCCTGGTGTTCACTGTTTTCATGCTCTTATTTCTGCCGGGCATTATCATCCCGGCCTTCTTTGGGCAGCATGCAGTTTCTGTTACCTACTTTTTTATGAAAGCCTGGTCATGGGTTTTTAGCATGCTCACTTTTATCCGATATGAAATGATTGGTCGGGAGAACATCGATAGAGGAAAATCTTATATCTACGTAAGTAATCATACTTCCTTTCTTGATTTACCCGGCATTGCCATGACTATACGCGGTCAGTTCAGGCCTCTTGCAAAAAAAGAGCTGTTGAAAATTCCTGTGTTCGGATGGATTACCCGAGCCACTTGTGTGGTGGTTGATCGCACGAGTAATGAAAGCCGCAAAAAAAGTATCAGTCATCTGAAGGAAATTTTAAACATGGGAATCAACATCCTTATTTTTCCCGAAGGCACACAAAATCGAAGCAAAGAAATTCTTCAACCCTTTAAAGATGGTGCGTTCAAGATTGCTTCCGATACTCAAAAACCTCTGTTGCCATTAGTTGTAATAGGCGCAGGAAGGTTAATGCCCCCGGGCACAATCAACTTACGACCAGGATTAATTAAGATTGTAGTTGGTAAAGAAATCCCTGTTGATGGCTCAGTGGATACTAAAGCATTGAAACAACAAACCAATGAAATAATGCTAGCGATGATCACACAAGAAACTGTTTCCTCGTAATATTTAATTCACTTTTATGAACACTGCTCCAACTACAAAAAGTGTTTTAACAGCCCTCAATCTAATATACTTTTCATTGGTGTCTGTTATGGCTTCGTTTAGCCTTATAGTTCTTTATTTAAATTACTCCGGAGGTCTTGCTGCTGAAGCAGATCCGGATTTCGCTTTATTGCTTCGCTATGTTCTCTTCGCATTGTTGCCGCTCGGCATTGGCATGGGTTATTTCATCTTCAAACAAATTCTTACTCCGCTCAATGCAGCCATGACTTTAAAAGACAAATTATTCAGGTATCAGAACGCTTTACTCGTTCGTTCGGCCTGCTTTGAATTACCTGGCCTTATGGGCAGCGTAGCTGCACTTATTACAGGCGACAATTCATTTCTATTATTCACCGCTATCGTTATAGTACTTTTCTTATTGATAAGGCCGACTATTTACACACTAACAAGCGATTTGAATCTTTCAGCGAATGAACGAAGTACCCTCGAGAATCCTTCGGCTCTTTTAAATTAATCATAGTGCCAGGTATGGTGCGCGCGCTGATAATGGTTATCGTAGGTAAGGTTTAAGAAAGGTTGTACGATGTTCTCTTTGGCGCTTATCGATTTCCGTTAGGCGTTTGATCAGCTCCCCCCACAGCCATCACTTTCCTATAGGTACATTATTAGCCAATAT
>ERZ795044.3077-NODE-3077-length-14164-cov-9.084769_pt1 | contig 14164 bp, 17 predicted proteins | sample MGYA00375128_ERZ795044 | MGnify/ENA primary metagenome ERZ795044 (study PRJEB30173, sample SAMN05720213) | anaerobic digester metagenome | isolation source: active sludge of municipal wastewater-treating anaerobic digesters | place: USA | collected 2014-12-22 ... | reverse complement strand
GTCAAGGTCGAGGTGGGCGAGAAAGAGGCCGCGGTCGATCTGAACGTGGTTGTGAAATACGGCGCGGTGATTCCCGAGGTCTGCACATCGGTGCAGCAGAATGTGAAGAGGGCCATAGAGATAATGACAGGGCTCGATGTGGTCGAAGTCAACGTGCATGTCACGAATGTTTTGGTCGATGAGAAGGAACCGTCTACAGAGGCGCGCGTGCGCTAGCTTGCGCAGGGCGTCCGCACTACGGAGGTGGCGGGATTGAAGGCCCTTGATAGGGTTGTGCTGGTTGTTGCAGCGGCATCCATAGTTGTGCTGAATGCAGTAGTGCTGGCGTCGGTCGCTGGCCCGGGTTTTCCGAATGGCTTTGCCATGGATTTCTTCGGAGCCGTGTCTGAACACAAGCTCGCGACGGCGGCTGTGGCGGCGCTGATGCTCCTGGTCGTACTGTACCTGGTATCGGCTGTGCTCAGAGGCGATGAAGAGCCCACGCCCATAGTGGTCAACACTGCCCTGGGCGATGTGCGCATATCCATGTCGGCGATCGAGGCCATAGTGCGCAGGGCTGCTCGTCAAGTCACCGGCATCAGGGAAGTGGACGCCGAGGCGACAGGGGATGCGGAAGGGCTCTCGGTGTTCACGAAGATCCAGGTATATCCGGATGTCAGCATTCCGGACGTATGCGAACGCCTCGAGAACGAGCTCTCGACGGTATTCACTGCAATGGTGGGCCTTCCGGTCAAGTCTGTACATACCGTCGTTCGCGGCGTGGCGCATGAGCGCAGCAAGCCCAGGGCGTAGCCGTCACAGCTGCTGTTGCTCCTGGGATCGGCGAGGTCGTAGAGGTCGTCGAGTGTGGAGGAGTGGGCTGTATGCCGTGGTTTGGGAACAGCAGGTGGAGTGTACCCGAGGAGCATTCGGGTGAAGTCATCGGCGCAATCGCCGGCGGCATCTTCGGGCTACTTGTCATCATTGCCGGTTTCTGGCGGGCGCTGGTGTTCGGTGTATTTGTGGTTGCGGGATTCGTGCTAGGCAGGTACGTAGACGATCACGACAGCCTCAAGGCCGCCATTGCCAGGCGGTTTGGGAGGCCGCGCTACTAGGCTTTGCAGAGGCAGTAAGACGGGAGTGGTTGGCGCATGCGCGCTGAGCGTAGGCGGGCCAGGGAAGCCGCCATGAGAGCTCTTTATCAGGTAGACTTGTCCGGCTGCGCGACAGAGTGGGCATTGCGGTGCGCACTCGAGCAATCGCAGGACCTCGAACTGTCCGAGCAAGGTAGGTCTTTCGCCGGCCAACTCGTGCGCGGATCGTGCGAGCACAAGCAGGAGATCGACAAGGTCCTGGCGGAGGTCGCTCACGACTGGTCTGTGAGCCGCATGTCGCCCACAGACAGGAACATTATGCGGATCGCAGTATATGAGATGCTGTATCTTGATGACGTGCCCGTGGCCAGCTCGATAGATGAGGCAGTGGAGATAGCCAAGGTCTACGGAAGCGCCGATTCTCCTCGATTCGTCAACGGAATCCTGGGCTCGCTGGCCGAAAGGCGCAAGCGACAGGCCGCGAGCGGCCCGGAACAAGGAGGCAGTGACACTGCGCGCTGACCTGTGTAGCCTGGGGCTGGATACTAGCTGCTATACAACATCAGTGGCCCTGGTCGATGGCGGCGGCCTTGTCTACGATGGCAGGACGCCGCTTGAGGTTTCTCCGGGGGCTGTGGGGCTACGCCAGTCTGACGCGGTATTTCAGCACGTTCGCAACAGCCCTGCCTTAATTGAGGAGGCTTTGCGCGTCGCGGAGCAGCGGGGCCTGCGCGTTGGGGCCGTGGGCGCCAGCGCCTGGCCGCGGAGGGCCCAAGGGTCATACATGCCGGTCTTCCTGGCCGGCTCGGGTTTTGGCCGCGCCGTATCCGCGTCGCTCAGAACGCCCTACATAGAGGTATCGCACCAGGAGGGACATATCGCCGCGGCCGGCTGGTCATCTGAGCTCGGGATCGCGCGGCGCGGCGGCTTTGTGGCGCTCCACCTTTCCGGCGGCACCACGGAGCTTCTGGCAGTGCACGATAGGACCAGCGTTGAGCTGCTGGGAGGTACCGAGGATCTGAACGCCGGCCAGTTCATCGACAGAGTCGGCGTGAGGCTTGGGATACCCTTTCCGGCGGGTCCGGGCCTGGAGCTGTTGGCGGCAGGCGGGGAGCCTGGGGCCGTGAGACTGCCGGTGGCTGTTGCCCGTGGGCGCCAGATCGGGCGCCTTGCGATCAGCTTCTCCGGGCCCTGCTCAGCTGCAATGCGCGAGCTGGATGCCGGTAAGCGTCCGGAGGATGTGGCGTTGGGCGTCTTGGAGTGTATCGGTCGATCGGTAGCGGCGCTGTGTGTGGAAGGGCTCCGCGCTACGGGCCTTCACGAATTGTTGGCGTCCGGCGGAGTGGCCTCCAATTCGATTATACGCGGGATAATGCAGAGGGAAGTCGCAGGCACGATCCCTCGCGCATCGCTGTATTTCGCTGCTCCCGAGCATTCGCGCGATAATGCAGTGGGAGTTGCGCTCCTTACGTGGCAGATGCACATTGTCGATTGATGGAGGTGCGTCGTGTGAACGCGTATGGTCTGGAGATTGAGGTCCATTCAGTCTCCCAGATCACTGACAGGGTGGCAAGGTTGCTTCAAGCGGATGCGGTCCTTGCCGATGTGTGGGTAAGCGGCGAGATATCCAACTTCACGCACCACTCATCCGGGCACATGTACATGACGCTCAAAGACGACACGTCGCGTCTGCGCGCGGTCATGTTCCAGGGGGCCAACAGAGGGCTTCGCTTCCGTCCGGAGAGCGGCATGCGCGTATTCGCTCACGGGTACGTGGGTGTGTACAGAAGCGGCGGCGAGTACCAGCTCTACATAGACTTCATGGAACCCGCAGGGCTTGGCGGGCTGTTCCTCGCCTTTCAGCAGCTCAAAGCCAAGCTGGAGGCGGAAGGGCTGTTCGATGCGGCCCTTAAGCGACCGTTGCCGCGATTCCCGAAGCGTATCGCTGTTGCGACATCGCCCACCGGGGCGGCCATCCGCGACATCATCACCGTAGCCCGGCGGCGCTGGCCTGCAGTACATATCATCGTCATCCCCACACTGGTGCAAGGCGATGGGGCGCCCGCGAGTATTGTGTCATCCATTGAGCAGGCAAACGCCCTGGCCGAGGCGGGCAACGGCGACGGCGACGGCATGGGCATCGACGTGCTCATCGTGGGGCGGGGGGGCGGGTCCGCCGAGGAACTATGGGCCTTCAACGACGAGATGGTGGCCAGAGCGATCAGGTCGTCGCGGATTCCAGTGGTGTCGGCGGTGGGGCACGAGACCGATTTCACCATTGCCGACTTTGCTGCCGATGTGCGCGCTGCGACTCCGTCCGCAGCTGCGGAAGTCGTGGTACCCGACATGGGCGTGTATCTTCGGCAGCTGGAAGCGGAGCGCGCGAGGCTCGAAAGGTCGATGCAGCGGCTGATCGCCCAGCGGCAGCAGCGCCTAGACGAGCTGCGGCGGTGGCTTGTTCTGAAGACTCAGACGAAGCTGCGGGCTTCGCGGGAGCGTGTGCAGCGCCTCGCAGGGGTGTTGTCGGCCCTCGACCCGCAGGCCGTCCTGGGCCGCGGATACGCCATATGCCGAGGTCCTGATGGGGCGATAATGAAGGATTCTCAAGCAGTGCATTTGGGAGATGCAGTCAGTGTGAAACTGGGCCGCGGGGCTATCGGCTGTGAGGTGCGGGAGGTGATCCGGGGATGAAGGCAGCAGATGCGAAGGGTGCGCATAATGAGCTGACGTTTGAGAAGGCCCTGGCCCGCCTGGAGCAGATAGTTGCGCAGCTAGATGCGGGCGACTTGCCGCTTGACGAGGCCATCGAGCTATTCAGCGAAGGCAGCGAACTCGGCAAGTTCTGTTCAGCCATTCTGGACCAAGCAGAAGGGCGGCTGGAGATGCTCATCGAGGGAAAAGACGGTAAAGTGGAAGTGGTGCCTGCCCAGGGCATGCTGGGCAAGCTAGAGGGGGAGAACTGCGATTGAGCGATTCGGGCTCCAAAGCAGCGCCTGTTGAGTGGCTCGCCCAGGCATCGCAGATGGTCGACGAGGCGCTCGACGGCCTGATGCCAAGGGGTGGCGCGCCGCCACAGGCTCTACATGCAGCGATGAGATACTCGGTATTCCCGGGCGGCAAGAGGCTTCGCCCGGCGCTGGCTGTGGCAGCCTGGGAGGCGGTGTCCGGGTTGCGCAGTGCGCCGGATGCTTTGCCCAATGGATGCCGCACGCTTGCCATACGGGCAGGGGCTGCCGTGGAACTTGTCCACTGCTACTCACTGATCCACGATGATCTCCCGTGCATGGACGACGATGATTTCAGGCGAGGACGTCCGTCGTGCCATCGGGCGTACGGTGAGGCAATAGCCTTGCTTGCAGGCGATGCCCTGCTCACGCTGGCGTTTGAGTCGCTTGCACTGCCAGAATTCGTAGAGGCGGTAGGGTCCGGGCGAGCATGCTTGTTGGCTCGTGAGCTCGCCCGAGCAGCCGGCAGCCTCGGCATGGCCGGGGGGCAAGCATTGGAGCTGGCCATGTCAGAGCAGTCGTGGTCGGGGCCACTGTGCGAGGCGGAAGATGCCCTGCGGCGGATGGAATCGATGAAAACCGGGTGTCTGTTCGAGGCTGCGGCGCGAATGGGCGGCATTGTGGGCGGCGCGAGTGGGCCCGAAATGGACGAGCTCTCGCGGCTTGCCCGCCGGTTCGGACTGGCCTTTCAGATCAGGGATGATATGGAGGACGCTGCCGGCCAAGACTCGGGCTCTGGCAGGATCACAGCGGTTTCGGTGTGGGGGCTGGAAGGCGCCCGCGACCGGTTTGACTCGTCTATCGCCGCAGCAAGGCGCTGCGCGGAGTCCTTCGGGGAGGCGGGATCCCGACTTCGTGACTTGATAGACCTCATTTCCTTTGCCTGAGGCCAGTCGGTTCCGGCAGGCATGATGGCGCAAGCGTGGTGGAAGCGTGTTTTCGCTAAGAAACGGCATATTCACTAACAGAATCCTATTGGCAGCATTGATCTCCTGGGCCATAGCCCAGACTCTCAAGATCTTCACGAGCCTGAGGGCAGAGCACCGAATAGACTGGTCGAAAATTATGGGGCCAGGCGGAATGCCCAGCTCCCACTCGGCATTCGTTACAAGCCTCGCAGTGGGAATAGGTCTCACCGAGGGGTGGGATTCGGGCATGTTCGCGGTGTCGTTCGTCTTTGCGGCCGTGGTGATGTATGACGCGGCAGGAGTGAGGCGCGCCGCAGGCAAGCAGGCGCGCGTACTCAATCAGCTGATGACGATCATGCTTAAGGAGGGCCATGTGCCCGCGACGAAACTCAGGGAACTGCTGGGGCACACGCCGTTCGAAGTGATAATGGGCGCGCTCTTGGGCATGCTGATTGCCTGGTTAATGCTGTGGCAGGGGTGATTTGAACGGCGCGGGCAAGCTATGGTATAATGTAGGTCGCAGTGGATAGGTGGCGCAGTATCCTAGTCGGAGCGGGCACTCCTGAAGGCGGGGCTAAAAGACCGCTAAGGGCACATCGATGAAGTCCCTTGTGCTGGCTTTCAACGCCCAGTTGGGGGCTGGTGCAGGGGGTTAAGGTTGTGGGGCGATCCGCAATGGCATGTGGGCGTGGACCCCGCTTCCGCGGAGGCCCAAGTGCGTGGTTGGTTCTACGGCTTGGGGGTAACCTGCATGCGGTACCGGCCTGCAAGTAAGTGCAGAATGGTGTTGGGTGCAGCGTAGCCTGCCTTGAGTGGACGTGCAGGATGCGGGTATCAAGTCATTTTCTCCCCGGCCAGGGAGGTTGACCTTCTGCCGTCTGAAAGCACGCCTGCAAAAGAGGCTAAGGAATAGCCCGCGCTGCCGAGGAAAACTCCTAGGCTGTTTGCGATGCTTGGCGCCCTGGGGATTACAGTGTGCACTAAGTGGCAATCCAGTTGCTCCTTCGGCGACGAGGAGAGCTTGTCGTAAAGGGAAACCGCCCCCCGGCGACGGGAGGGTGTACAGGCGGGAAAACCTACTGGACCTTAAGTCACAATATTTACTCGGGGCGCTGCCACCTATCGACATGCATACACATCAAGCAAAACGGGATGAGGTGAACATGGCTTGCCAGAACGACCGGGGCGGATCCTAGCCATTGGGCTGTGGACCCTCGTCCTGTCGGCCGCGTTAAGCTCCAGCTCAGGGGCTTTGGCGGGTACCGTGAACATCGGTTTTTCCATTGCAGTCCTTACTGCGATAATATCTGCAGGAATCCTGTTCGACATAATCGGAACCGCAGCGACAGCGGCCAGTGAGGCGCCGATCAACGCCATGGCCGCCAACCGTGTGTACGGGGCTCCCGAAGCCCTGGCGATTGTGCGGAACGCGCCGGCTGTAGCCAATTTGTGCAACGACTTCGTAGGGGACATATGTGGCACGGTTAGCGGCGCCGTAGGGGCGACGATCGCCATACATGCCGCCTTAGCGCCCGGCACTCTTGTTTCGAAGTTCGCCTCTACGGCGATGATAGCCCTGATCTCTGCCGCAACCGTCGCCGGCAAGGCGGCCGGCAAGGAGTTCGCTATCGAATCTGCTAACAGCGTTGTGCTGGCGGTGGGAAGAGCAGTAGCTACGTTTCACCGGTACTTCGGCGGCGGCAGGTCCACCGCGTCCTCCCGATCAGGCAGTGTGGCCAGGTCCGGCAGGGGAAATGGCGGGAGCGATAGGAATGGAAGAAATGGCGGGAAAGCATGAGGACGACTAGCCTTCTGCAGCAGATCCAGTGCCCTGCCGACCTTCACAAGCTATCCGATAGAGAGGTCAGGCAGCTGGCAGCCGAGATACGCCAGTGCATGATCGACACAGTATCTTGCACCGGGGGCCATTTGGCGCCCAACCTTGGCGTAGTCGAGCTGACAATAGCCATCCATCTCGCCTTGGATTGCCCGCGCGACAAGATCATATGGGATGTAGGGCACCAGTCCTACGTCCACAAACTACTTACGGGAAGACGCGATCTCTTCTCTTCTCTGCGCCAGCAGGGAGGGATAAGCGGTTTCCCAAGGCCCGAGGAGAGCCCGTACGACTGCTTCGCCACGGGGCACTCCAGCACTTCGATCTCTGCGGCGCTCGGCATGGCTCGAGCCCGCGACCTTGCGGGCGACGACTACACGGTGCTGGCTGTGATCGGAGATGGCTCATTTGCCAGCGGCATGGCTTTCGAGGCGATGAACGACGCCGGGCATGCCAATACCCCCCTGATTGTCATTTTAAACGACAACGAGATGTCGATTTCTCGCAGTGTGGGCGGGCTCGCAAGCTACCTCGGATCAGTCAGGGCTAATCCCTGGCGCAGGCAGCTCAGGTCCCGTGCGCAGCAGGCGGTGTTGCGAATACCCGTCATCGGTCGGGCGCTTCGCGCTCTCGGCCACTCGATCAAGAGGAGCGTCAAGTCGCTGATCCTGCGGGGCATGCTCTTTGAGGAATTGGGGTTCATGTACATCGGCCCCATCGACGGCCACAACGTTCGCACCGTCCGGCGCGCAATCGAAGACGCCCGCAATGCCGGCGGGCCCGTGTTGATCCACGTGATCACAAGGAAGGGCTTGGGCTACGCACCGGCTGAAGCCAACCCGGCGAGGTTTCACGGGACCGGCCCATTCGATATCCAAACGGGCGAAGCGGCGCCAAATGAGCGTAAGTCGTTCACATCGCATTTCAGCGATTTCATGGTGCACGCCGGCGCGGCTGACGATAGAGTAGTCGCGATCACCGCAGCCATGGCCGACGGCACTGGTCTGCGCGCTTTCTCAGAGCGCTTCCCCGGTCGGTTCTTCGACGTGGGCATAGCGGAACAGCATGCGGTCACTATGGCGGCGGGCCTGGCTGCCGGCGGGCGCAGACCTGTTGTCGCCATCTACTCCACGTTTCTGCAGCGCGCCTACGATCAGATACTGCATGACGTCGCCATTGGGAACCTTCCCGTGGTATTTGCCATTGACCGGGCAGGAATAGTAGGTGAGGATGGCTACACGCACCAGGGGTCGTTCGACGTGGCTTTCATGCGCCACATCCCGGGGATGACTGTCATGAGCCCAAAGGATGAAGCCGAGCTGTACTCCATGATGCAGGCTGCCTTGGGCAGTTCCGGGCCGTGCGCTATTCGCTACCCCAGGTCGGCTGCGCCGGGCGCGGCTGTGCGGTATCCGGTCGACCCGGTGGAGATGGGGCGGGCGGAAGTGGTTCGCGATGGTCGGCATTGCGCCGTTTTTGCTCTGGGGCCAATGGTACAGGCTGCTATCGAAGCGAGCAGGATTCTGTCGACGCGTGGCGTAAGTTGTGCAGTAGTGAATGCCAGGTTCGCGAGGCCGCTCGATCAAAGCATACTGACGCAGTACGCCGCTTCCACGGGCATGATCGTAACGTGCGAGGATGCAGCGCTTCCCGGGGGTTTTGGATCGGCGGCGCTCGAAGCTTTGGCCCAGGCGGGCATGGGCGATGTTCGTGTCGTGAGGCTGGGCATTCCCGACCGCTTCATAGAGCATGGGCGGCGCGACGACATACTTGCGCAGCTCGGGCTGGACGGCCGGGGAATAGCGGCCGCCGTGCTGCGGGCCCTCGCTGAAAGAGCGGATGGCAAGGGATCGGGCGGTGGCATACGTGTCTCAACAGTGTAAATCCCGCCTCGATCAGGTGCTGTGCGAACGGGGCCTCGTGCCGAGCCGTGAGGCGGGTCGCCGCGATATACTGGCGGGATGTGTGTGGGTCGACGGGATCCGTGAAGACAAGCCAGGCGCTATGGTGCGGGCGGATGCAGCGATTGAGATCAGGCGGCGAGGCCCGCGTTTCGCGAGCAGAGGCGGCGAGAAACTGGCACACGCAATGGAAGCGTTCGCGCTGGACGCTGCGGGGCGCACGGCGGTCGACATCGGAGCGTCTACAGGGGGATTCACAGATGTCTTGCTGCGCGCCGGCGCATCACGCGTGTACTGCGTGGACGTGGGATATGGGCAGCTGGCATGGGAGCTCCGGCAGGACCCCCGCGTGGTTGTGATGGACCGAACCAATGCCCGCCACCTCGTGCCCTCCATGTTCGAGCCCAGGCCTGACCTTGGGGTGGTGGATGTCTCCTTCATCTCGCTATCGAAGATCCTGCCGGCCCTGCGCGAGGTGTTGACTCCAGAAGCCGAGGTTGTATGCCTGGTCAAGCCGCAATTCGAGGCAGGCCGCGACAAAGTGGGAAAGCGGGGCGTCGTGCGATCGCCCGAAGTGCACGTCGATGTGCTGATGAACGTTGCCAAGTACGCCTGGGGCAGCGAATTGGACGTAGCTGGAGTGACAGCCTCGCCCATCCGCGGGCCGGAAGGTAATGCGGAATTCCTGATGTATCTGCTCAAGGGAGGCCGTGATGGCCCGGGTCTGTCGGCGGATGCGCTGCGCGACAGTGTGATACGCGTAGTGGCCGAAGTCCATGCACAGTCCAGATGAGTACAGCTCCGAGCGGTGAAGGAGGGGTTGCTACGAAGAAGGCCACGATCGTAGTGCGAAGGACAAAACCGGAGGCCGACCAAGTAGCCCTCCAGATAGAGGCGTGGATGCAGCGAGCGGGTATCGAGGCCGTCCTTGACTACAACTGGGATGGGCCGTTGCCCGATTCCACCGACTGCGCAATCGTGCTGGGCGGCGATGGTACGCTCCTTTCAGTGGCGAGGCGGGCTGCCCAGGCGGGGATCCCGATTCTCGGCGTCAACCTAGGTAACTTGGGCTTCCTTACCGAGGTCGAGCCGGTCAACCTTGAGGGTGCGCTGCAGGCCCTGGTCGGCGGCGACTACACTATCGAAGAGCGAACCATGGTGAAGGCGACTGTGATGAGGGCGGGCACGAGCGTCGCATCGCTTGTGGGCCTAAACGACGTTGTGATCAGCAAGGGCGCCTTTGCACGTATCATCAGTCTGGACATTTTCGTCAACGACGAGTACTACTCCACATTCCCAGCTGACGGGATTATCGTTTCCAGTCCCACAGGGTCCACTGCGTACTCGCTCTCGGCAGGAGGACCGCTCATCAGCCCCAGCATTGACGTCATGTTGGTAACCCCCATATGTCCGCACACGCTCTTCTCGCGCTCGCTGGTAATTGCGGGCGACGACAGGGTGCGCGTGGTCGTGGAGGCGCCACACGAGGAAGTCGCCGTGACAGTCGATGGGCAAGTTGGCTTCAGAGTGGAATCGCACGATGAGATCATTGTCGAGCGGGCGCCGCAAGTGACACGCTTCGTGCGCCTCAGGGCCAAGAGCTTCTACGGTACTATGCGTGAGCGTTTGAAACAGGACCGTCTATGACACCGATGTGCGGGAGGGGTCGATGGTGAAGGCCAGGCGCCACCAGAGAATTCTGGACATAGTGAGGAGCAAACCCATTCAAACTCAAGAGGATCTATCTGCGGAGCTCGCCCGGGAGGGGCTATCAGTCACGCAGGCCACAATATCCAGAGACATAAAAGAATTGAGGCTGATCAAGGCGCCGGTGGGCGATGGAAGTTACCGGTATACCGTCCCGGTTGACCGCAATATTGACGATATCAACAGACGGATAGAACGCGTGTTTCGCGAGGCCGTCATAAGCGTGGAAGACAGCGACAATATCGTGGTCATCAAGACGCTCGAAGGCGCGGCTCAAGCCATCGGCGCCATCGTAGACGACCTGGACTGGCCCGAGGTGGTGGGCTCGCTGGCGGGCGATGATACGATTTTCATTGTAGTGAAGCCGGCTGCAAGAGTACCGGAGATAATGGCCAGGTTCAACAAGTTCCGTAGGTGACAGCGGCGGTTTGCGTCTCGAGCCGCCTTCTGAAGCGGGGGCGGAGTCATGCTATTGGAGATGGACGTCCGAAACTACGCTCTCATAGAGCACATTTCCATTCAGTTTGGCGATGGCTTTAACGTGCTCACGGGCGAGACAGGCGCGGGGAAGTCTCTCATTATTGACTGTCTCGGGCTCGTTGTCGGCGGTCGGGCATCAGCGGAGTCTGTTCGCACGGGCGCCGAGTCTGCCGTGGTAGAAGCGGTTTTCGATCTGTCGGGAATGGCCCAGATGGCAGATATCCTTTCACAGCAGGGCATTGACCCCGAGCCTGACGGCACACTCGTCATATCTCGCGAGGTGTGGCCGCAGGGCCGTTCGCGATGTCGTGTCAACGGTCGCACTGTCACACTGACGTCGCTTGCGGCTATCGGAGAATGCCTGGTCGACATATACGGTCAGCATGAGTACCAATCGCTGGCTCGTCCTTCGCGCCACCTGGCGCTTCTCGATTCCTTCGGCGGCGAAGAGCTTTCCCTGGCCCTTGCGGCGTATAGAAGCCGATATGCCTTGTGGCGGTCGGCTCGCCGTGAGCTAAGCGAGCTTGCGGCAAACGCCCGTGAGCGTGCTCGGCGAATCGATCTTTTGACCTTCGAGGTCAATGAGATCGAGTCGGCCAAGCTGCGGCCGGATGAGGATGCGGCCCTTTCGGCCGAGCGAACCATACTTGCCAACGCCGAGCGGCTCATGGGCGGCGTGAGCCAAGCATTTGAGCTTGTCTACGAGTCAAGCCGGCCCGATTCGCCGTCCGCCTACGACATGCTTGCAGACGCTCTTTCCCATATTGACGCGGCTGCGCGTATCGACGCTTCCTTGGCGCCGGTCCGCGACTTGCTGGCCTCCATGTGCGAACAGGCCGGCAACGTCGGTCGAGCCATGCGCTCATACCGCGAATCGATCGACTTCAGCCCCGAGCGCCTCGCAGCCGTGGAGGAGCGGTTGGCAGTCATAGCGCGGCTCAAACGCCGATACGGCGACACCCCGGCTGAGGTGATAGAGCATGGGCGCGCAGCGCGCGAGGCGCTAGATACGGTGGTTCATGCCGACGAACGCCTAGCTGAGCTCGAGCGACGCGCCGCAGAGTATTCGGAGGATGCCGCCGGGGCAGCCGCGGAGGTTTCGAGGATCCGAACGCAAGTCGCCGCTCGCCTAGAGCACGATATCACCTGCGAGCTCTCGGAACTATCCATGCCGAAGGCCGCCTTTCGGATACAGATCCGGAGAAACCGGGGGGACGCAGAGCAGGAGGTCATCGTAGACGGCCAGCCGTGCGCTTTGGGGCCGGAGGGCATGGACGATGTGGAGTTCCTCTTTTCGGCCAACCCCGGAGAAGAGCCGAGGCAGCTGTCACGCATAGCCAGCGGGGGCGAGATGAGCCGGGTGATGCTGGCCATCAAGTCAGTGTTAGCACAGGTGGACGACATGCCCACAATGGTATTCGACGAAGTGGATCAGGGCATCGGAGGAGAGGCGTCTCGGGCAGTGGCCGCTCGGCTTTCGGGCATAGGCCGAGTCAGGCAGGTTCTGGCTGTAACACATCTGCCCCAGATTGCGGCCGCTGCATCCGGGCATTTCGCAGTGCGGAAGGAGGAACGCGCGGGCAGGACTCAGGTGGGCATCTGGCATCTGGATCCGGATGAGCGCGTGGCTGAGGTAGCTAGGATGCTGGGCGGCGACAACCCATCGGCGCTCACGCTGGCGCACGCTCGGGAGATGCTAGAAAAGCTCGATGCAGGCAGGATTTAGGCCTTGTCTGTGGAAAACCCGTTGTATAGCCATTTCGCTCAGGGGAGGGAGGACTCGGGTCGCCCGCTTGGGCGGCTGCGGCCGAATGCGGTGAGGTTGAAGGACCACCCTATTCTGGAGTTCCCGGCAGGACGGGAAGTAGAGTTCACTTTCGACGGCAAGGAGATTAAGGGTATCGAGGGGGAGCCCATTGCGGCAGCTCTGCACGCTGCTGGTGTAACAGTCCTCCGGCACAGCCCGGCGCTCGGGCGTGCGCGGGGGTTCTTTTGTGCCATCGGCGCCTGCTCATCCTGCCTGATGACTGTGGACGGAGTTCCCAATGTACGCGTATGCACTGAGCCTTTGAAGCAAGGAATGGTAGTCGAGACTCAGAAAGGCCACGGCCACTTGCCTATCGACTGAGGCAGGGCGAAGTAAGGACGGTGACGCAATTGAGAGAAGTTGACATTGCCGTTATCGGCGCCGGGCCTGCAGGGTTGGCAGCGGCCCTGGCGTGCGGCGAATCAGGGGCTACGACACTTCTTGTTGACTACATGGACGCCCCTGGAGGCCAACTCATCAAGCAGACGCACAAGTTCTTCGGATCGGAGCGACAGTTCGCGGGCACTCGCGGGATTCAGATCCCCGACATCTTTATCAGCCGGCTCTCGAAGATGCCCAACGTGCAGCTGATGTGGGGCGTGAACGCCTCCGGCTACTACGCGGATTCCGGAGTGCTTACCTTGGAGGACGGCGGCAAGTTCATCAAGGTGAAAGCGAAACGAGTGATTATTGCGACAGGAGCCGCCGAGAAGGCGCTGGCTTTCGAGAACAATGACCTGCCCGGCGTGTATGGGGCGGGCGCTGTGCAGACCCTTATGAACGTTCATGGAGTGAAACCGGGCGACCGCGTGCTCATGGTGGGCTCGGGGAACATTGGATTAATCGTAAGCTACCAGCTCATTCAGGCGCACGTTGAGGTGATCGCCTTGGTGGAAGCGGCCAGGTGTATAGGCGGATACCTGGTGCATGCGGCCAAGCTTCGCAGGGCCGGGGTGCCGATACTGACGTCGCACACCATCGTCCGGGCGCTCGGCGAGGAAACCGTGCGCGGCGCGGTGGTGGCCCAGGTAGATCAGTCATGGCAGGTAAAGCCAGGATCCGAACGCGAAATGGCGTGTGATGTGATATGCCTGGCAGTGGGGCTTACTCCTCTGGTGGACATGATGTGGCAGGCCGGGTGTGAGATGCGGTACGTGCCGGCTCTGGGCGGGCATGTTCCGGCGAGGGATGAGAACATGCGTGCCTCGAACCCCGCCGTGTATGTAGCGGGCGATGCAGGCGGCGTGGAAGAGGCTAGCTCAGCAATGATCTCGGGCGAGATCGCCGGCATATCGGCAGCCAAGTCGCTCGGGTTCGAAGTTCAAGGTGCCGAGGCGCGTCTTGGGCAGCTCAAAGCGGATCTGGCTGCGATAAGGTCGGGTCCTACGGGTGAGAAGATCTGCGCAGGCGTCAAGTGCGCCACGGTGTGCGGAGGTGAGTGGTGAT
>ERZ795044.3075-NODE-3075-length-14166-cov-8.617674_pt1 | contig 14166 bp, 11 predicted proteins | sample MGYA00375128_ERZ795044 | MGnify/ENA primary metagenome ERZ795044 (study PRJEB30173, sample SAMN05720213) | anaerobic digester metagenome | isolation source: active sludge of municipal wastewater-treating anaerobic digesters | place: USA | collected 2014-12-22 ... | reverse complement strand
CCTTACACCATCTTATTCACCGACACTGCGATTCTTCAAACAAATGGTGATGCACAATTCTCTTTTCCGTCTTCAGTTTCAGGAAATAATTATTACCTGGTCTTGAAACATAGAAATGCATTGAAAATCTGGAGTGCAAATTCAGTAACACTTGCAAATGGTTTCAGTTACGATTTTACTACTGCCGCGAATAAAGCGTATGGTTCAAATCAGGTACTTCTTCAAACAGGAATATTTGGATTGTATAGCGGCGATGTTAACCAGGATGGATCAATTAACAATAGTGATTATACGTCGATTGAAAATATAACTCAGAATATAATCAACGGTTATTATCCTCAGGACCTTACAGGAGATCATCAAATTGAAAGTTCTGATTTTAGTTTAATTGAGAACAACGCTCAACTATTACTGAACATCGCTCATCCATAAACTCCAAAAAAATAATATTCGAATGAATTAATTTTTTTATTGAAAAAGTTCACATCATGGAACAAAAATAGAATACGAACGGGATTTCTTGGAGAGATCTCCATTAGCTGCCTTTAGCCCAAAACTAAATTCATATGAATTGTTATTCGAAACATTGATGTCAAAAAAGTAACTTCTTTGATTTGATGCTAAAGTATATGCAATATCACCATGAATTGAATGTTCGTACACAACAACGTTTTTAATTATTGACGGGTCTTTGAAAAGCTCTTCTCTAATGTGGAAATAACCTTTCACAAAAGGGAATGAAGAACTGGCTGTCGAAGCAACCAAGCTATCAACAATAAATATTTCCTCTCCGGAATTCACATCCAAAGGATTATATATCACTTCACTAAGACGGTCCTTTGTGCAGGATGAAACGATCATTGCACTCATAAAAACCAACCAGTATTTTTTTAGAATTTCCATACGATTTTTGCCATTGGTTGATTGAAGCCGTAAGAACCGAAACCGAAATTGACTAGTACCGGAGATTCATGATATTGTATTTTTTCCAACCTCTTCTTATGGAGAATAGTTTCATAAATACCAAATGCTATTACACCAACAGAAACAATTTTAAGAGTATTATCTGAAATCCGAAGAGCTTCATATCTGTCTTTATCCTTTTCGTAAGCTAATTTATATTCTGAAAGCTTATCAGGTGAAATTGCATTCTCATAAGCTGTTTTATTAACGATAGCTTTATCGTATGCATTGTTCATCATTCCGCTCATAAGGAAGTGACTTGCTACTGATGCTACTACGTAGGCAGAAGTGCCAAATAGATAACCTTTGTATATACCCAACTCCTTTTTATAAACCTTGTATTTATTAGTGTACTGCAATTTTTTTTTAAAATACAAAGTTGTATCACCGGAAATCTTGATTGTATCAATTGTCATTTCATGATTCGGCGCCCAGCATTTCAAAATATAATTTCCCGGATTAACTTTTAATAATGCCGCTTGTCGAATATGAGTTGTGTCAAGTAAAATAACTACATCGTTACAATTCGTCACAACCTTTAAATAACTCTCAGATCTTACCGGTTTTATCAGAATTATAATTAAAAATACAATTAAACAACACTGTTTAAACATTCAAATTCGCTTTAGATGATATAACCGTAATGATAATAAAATTATCCTTGCTACAAAAAAATTTTAATTGATATACAATTGGCAAAACTTGTCAATGTCATAACATTATTGCTAAATTTGTGCCTTTCAGATAACTTTCTGACCATTTTGATCAAAAGAAACGTTGATCAGATGTCAAAATTCAATTAATTGTCCCGAAATCACATCAAATTACTTGGATAACTCGCATTCACTTGAAAATCCGGATCAAAGTTTCGGCAAGAAACTCTATGCCTACCAACATACGGCTATCGAAGAGATTCTGAAAAGAATCAAAGAGCATCCAACCAATTATAATTTACTCTATCAGCTTCCCACGGGTGGCGGTAAAACAGTTATCTTTTCTGAGATAGCAAGAAGATATATTGAGATCACAGGCAAAAAAGTTTTGATCCTGACTCACCGGATCGAGCTTTGCGGACAAACTCATACTATGTTAAATGAGTTTGGCGTAAAGAATAAAGTGATCAACAGCGCAGTTAAGGAATTACCGGTCCCTAATGATTACATGTGTTTTGTTGCAATGGTGGAAACACTGAACAACCGTTTAAGAGATAAAATCCTTGACATTGATGACGTGGGATTGATGATCGTCGATGAGGCGCATTATAATTCATTCGGAAAACTATTCAAGTTTTACGACAAAGGTGTTGTTCTTGGCGTTACTGCAACTCCGTTAAGTTCCAATATCAACTTACCGATGAAAGATAACTATGATGAACTTATCGTAGGTGAATCTATATCTTCTTTGATCGAAATGGGATTTCTTTCACGTGCTATCACTTACAGTTATCATGTCGGCTTAACTTCTCTGAAAGTAGGTATCAACGGAGATTATACAGTCAGTTCCAGTGAACGACTTTATAATAATCACGCAATGCAGGACAAGTTGCTTAGTGCATATCAGGAACAAAGCTTAGGTAAAAAAACACTTATCTTCAACAATGGTATCGATACGTCTAAACATGTTTATGCAACATTCAAGCAAGCAGGTTTTGATATCCGTCATCTCGACAACACTCATAACCCTCGTGAGCGAAGAGAAATTCTTCAATGGTTCCGGGAAAAACCGGATGCAATCCTGACATCTGTAAGTATCCTTACTACAGGTTTTGATGAACCCACTGTTGAAAGTATTATTCTTAATCGCGCGACGAAATCACTAACTCTCTATTTCCAGATGATCGGTCGTGGCTCACGTGTCTTACCAAATAAAAAAGAGTTTAATGTCATAGACCTCGGAAACAACCTGAGTCGTTTTGGTTTATGGGAAGCAGAAGTGAACTGGATGAATATTTTCCGTTCACCTGAACTTTATCTTGAAGGAATATTAACCGATGAAGAAATTGAACTGGCTTATAAATATATAATGCCGGAAGAGTTGCGCAAACGATTCAGTAATTCTGCTGACATCGATTTTGATGTTAAGAAAGAACACGAAGATGCATTGAATCACCATCATCGTCCAAGAGTTGTTATCGAAAAATCAATAGCACAACACTTGAAAATGTGCATTGAGAATAGTACAAATTTAAACGAGGCCCTGGCACTGGCTGAAATCCTGAAAGAAGAAATCGATTATCGGGTCAGAGTTTACGCTCGCTGCTTAAGTAAAACTTCTGAAAGCTATGTAAAATGGTTGCAGGATGAGTATAAAAGAAATCTGAAGGCAGGACTTTTCATGAACAACATCAAACCTGCAGATCAAAAGGGAATTGAAACAGAAACCGGTTCTGATTCTGCCGGCTCAGAAAATGAAATTGAATAACAAACTCAAAATTCGCCTGCATTCTATTCAACATGATTGTTATCAGTTATCAGGTATTATTCACAAATCACACATACTTATGCTCTACTTTTGACTTAGAGCACTGATTACTGTCAATTTCGGAGACAGTTCATTTACTAAGCTCTTCGAAATTCGGAATGAAAAAAATAATTCTTGTAACATTTTCCTCAATTTTAATACTTCCCTTTTTTTCTTGTCTGCACAAAAATGATTTGTCAACATTAAAGGAAGTCTCATTTGCAAATGACATTCATCCAATACTCGCTGCAAATTGCACACAGAGCAATTGTCATAGTAACAATGGAGGAGAATTCCCGCTAGTGACATACGAAGAAGTTATGAGTGGCGGTGAAATAAAAGCCGGAGATGCACATGGCAGCAACTTATATCAAACTATCAGTAATCATGGGTTTGTAGATGCAATGCCGCCAGATCCACTTCCACCTTTATCTACAGATCAGATAAAACTCGTTTATATCTGGATCGAACAGGGAGCAAAAAATAATTAACTAAATGAAATACATCTTCTCCCTGCTACTATTGTTCTTGCTTCATGGTTGTTATTATGATAATGCAGATGAACTGAATCCCGGAACAGAACCTTGCGACACAACCGGTGTCGTTTCTTTTTCAGCAGACATACTTCCCATTATGCTGCACAATTGTGGGAGTCAGAATGACGCCTGTCATTCATCAACGGGTTCACAAAGCAATTATGGACTTGATAGTTACTCCTCTGTTATTTCAACTATCAATTCCAGCGGCACCTTTATTAAAACAATTACTCACGATCCGACAATTAGTTCCTCTAAATGGATGCCACTTAATTCTAATGCTAAGATCTCTGAATGCAATATTCAAAAAATACACGCCTGGTTGAACAGAGGACTTCCTAATAATTAATTATGAAAATAATATTTCGACAAATCTTATTAATTCTGAACTTACTTTTGATTGGCATAGTAGCTCATAGTCAGGATATCAATGATTCAATATTTTACACTACAAACAACAGATCAAACCTGACAATTTCAACTTTCAAGGCTACGAGATTGATAGATCAACATACAATTGAAGTACTTGGAAAAAGAACCCTTGATTTCAGAATCTCACATCGGTTTGGACCGATCAACAGCAAGGCATATAATGCATGGGGAATTGATGGTCCGGCAAACATACATTTAGGTTTAGAATATAGTTTTGACGGAAGATTAATGATCGGAATTGGAAGAACATCCTATGAAAAAATGACGAATGCATTCTTAAAATATAAATGGTTTAGGCAAACTGATGATAACAAAATGCCTTTAACTATTACTTTGTTTACCGGAATTTACAGAACAGCGCTCAAAGTTGACAACAGCCCTACATCAGGTTTTAATAAATATCAATATAGCGCAGACAGACTATCATATTGCTTTGAAATAATTGCTGCAAGAAAATTCAATAGTAATTTTTCCCTTCAGATTAACCCGTGGTTTGTCCATTACAACTTAGTGGACAATATTAATGACAGAAATGATTGTTTCGGTGTTTCGGGTGCAGCCAGATTTAAGTTCACTAAACGTTCAGCCATTACAATAGAATATGCTTACAGAATAAACAACTATTCGATTGAAGTAAAATATTTTGATAGCATGTCAATAGGTTATGAACTTGAAACCGGCGGGCATGTATTTCAAATACATCTTACAAATAGTTTTGGAATAACTGAAAATCAATTTTTAACCCATACAGATTCCAAATGGAATGATATGGGAATAAGACTTGGATTTAATATTTCGAGAGTATTCAGCTTATAACTAATAGCGAATTATTAATAATTGATTTTAATTGCATTGTCCGAGAAGGTAGTATACAACAACAAAAATCAGTATTGTACTGAAACACCCTCCGCCTAATTTTTTTGCACTATAACCTGCTATAAGGCCTTTGAATAATCCGTTCATAGTTGTGAGTTTTTAGAAAGTTAAATAAAAAGCATGCCTCTTTTTTTTACGAATAGTGAGTAACCTGGTATCACCAAGCCGGGTCCGGACACCCCGTTAGTTCACAAGAACCGTTTGCCCATCAAATTCAACCTTGGTTCCTTTCCGGATCTTATTTCTTTTGCGTAATTCCACCTCGCCGTTAACTTTCACTTCACCATTTTCAATTGCAGCATTTGCATCTGCTCCTGATTCACACCAGTGAAGTAATTTTAACAACTGATTCAGGTGAATATTATCACCGGTGATCTCAAATTCTTCCATTTCGTTTTGTTTACACAAAAATAAGAACAAAATGATTCATTATCTTTATGCCATGGAAATAAACGAACAATTCGACAACCTTCGGAATGAACTTAACAAAACCAAAACCTGGCCAATTGTCTATATGTTTAAATTTATTATTCCTGCTGACAATAAAAAGCAGGCTTTGGTGGAATCGAAATTTTCTGATGAATCAGTAATCACCAAAAAAGAATCAGCAAATGGAAAATACCTGAGTATTACTATTAAAGAAGTCATGCTTGATGCTGACTCAATCATCAACAAATATCTCGAAATGCAGGAGATCGACGGCCTGATTTCTTTATGAAAACCGTTTTCAAGAGGAACTGTTCAAAAATTCACCCTCCGATTAAGGATGTTCGCCATTAACATCTCTTAAATGAAACCATTTTTTTGCGGAATGTCATATAACACTATAACTTTGATTTTCCCGTTTACGATTCCTTCTTCTAAAAAAGGGATCTGAATACAAAGTGCTGTAAATAAATTACAATGTACTCCTCATTTAAAAATTACTTTTTCCGCATCGTTTTTGTTTTTATCGCACTGAATTTTTCTGCATCATTTTGCCAAGGCAATACCGGCGGCTGCGAAAATGATTCTACCATTGTTCATTTATTTACCAGAAACAATAGTGGTGATGTAAGTCATTCCATAACGATTTCATTATTCGACAGGGATTCCGGAATTGTTCAAAACTGTCAACAACAGCAAGCAGTCAATAGCGTCTGGTCAAATACAATTTGCCAAACTGATTTCTGGGAAAGGACCGACACAGTAGAAAATGCAAATGGTGATGTAATAGAGTTAATAACATCTAGAGGAAGTACGATCGGATGGACCAATAAACTTTCAAGAACTTTTAACTATACTATTTCCGGAAAACTAAGCCAGGAAACTTCAAGGATATGGAATGGCTCTTCATGGGATAGCACTAACTATAAATCCTATGGATATGACAGCCAGGACCAACTAATACTTACACAATCTTTCACTATAAATTCCGGAATCTGGAACAAAATTAATTTAGTTGAAATAAATTACTTATCCGGACAAATTCAATCCAAGAGATACGCAAGTGGAAATGCAATGAATAGTTGGGAGAATGATTCACTTTTCAATTTTAATTACTCGGGTTCAATCCGAAGTTCAGCGCAACTTAGTTACTGGGATACAATAAACTCGTCTTGGTTATTTTATGGACTACTTAACTACTCCATGTTATCAAACGACTGGAGTATTCATATTGACAAGACAAATTCAAAATTATTGAATGGAAATCTGGTCTATGATTCTCTTGCATACGAAATTGATTCTTCCGAAAATATTGTTTTTACTTTCAACAAGATTTTTACTCTTGCTCATCCTGCTCCAAGCGATTACTACGAATTTTACACTTATTCTGAAGACAAAGACAAAGTGGATAACGCATACATTACAAAAAGAACTGTAAGCGGCGATTACTTCATGGAAATTTCCACACCCGGTGATACGATGATCGCAGACTTCAGTCGTGATGTTGTAAATGAATTGTTTTACAATACTTCATTGCAATTAACAGGAACAGAATATCACGGCGGGTGTACAAATCCGTGTGGAGGTGATTCGCAATATCTTTATGACTCTACAGGATTTTTAACAAACTACAATCACTATCGCTGGACAATGGTTTCGGATGATTATTATTATGATAGCTATTCGCATTATAACAACTCAACGCCAACTATAATCATACCTGAATGGGAGAAAAATATTGCAACATGTGATTCATCGGCATATCAGCCTAATCTGGTCATTGCAGGTGGATGTGCACCTTATCACATTCAATGGTTCCCTGCAACAGGTCTATCAAGTGACACGATTCTCAATCCTTCCATTTTTATAACCGACACAGTGGAGTATACAATTATGCTGACCGACAATAATGGAATTTCAGACACAGCAACGTTTTCGGTATTACCATTGATCACATCAGCAGAATTATTGGTCGACTCGAGTGGCTGCCCGGGAAGTGTTACGCTTACTCTGCCTTATAATTTGAATAATTCGTACGCCTGGTATAAAGATAATTTAAGAATCGTATTACCGGATACAAATCAGATCGTAGTGACTGATGCCGGTGAATATTTTGCAATTTCATATGCAAGTCACGGTAGCCAATACAGTAATTCAGTTTACTGTTCTATGCGATCTGACACATTCAGAATCACTATTCCAACGGCAATCAGACATTTTGAAGAAATCGATCTTTGCAATGGCTCAGCTTATATTTTACCTGATGGAAACATTGTTGAATTACCGGGAACTTATATTTCAAATTTGGTGAATAGTGCAGGTTGTGATTCAATAATTGAAACAATTGTCCATGTAATTGACCTTCCGGTCATGACCACTGCAATAGATCCGATCTTATGTTACGGCGATTCAGCAGAAATTACAGTCTCAGCATCAGGAGGCATGCTACCATATAATGGAACCGGAACTTATAAATATCCTGCAGGCACTTTTGTCATCACTGTGACTGATTCAATAGGTTGCAAAGACATAGATACTTTATCTATCACAGAGCCATCTGAATTGATAGCTGATGCAGGAACACCACTCTACCTTTGTACTGCAGGACAAGTTTTATTAGGAGGAACGCCTACTGCTTATGGAGGAACAGGAAATCTTCAATACCTGTGGACACCCGGCGCTCTTTTAATTTCAGATATAGATTCAAACCCGATTGCAGCAGTATCCTTATCTACCATTTATCATGTTGTAGCAACTGATGCCAATGGATGTACTGCTTTTTCTGATGTATTGATTGAGATCAGCGATCTCATTGAACCTGTAATTACCCGTAACGGAAACATGCTTTATGCAAATTCAAATGCACATAACTACGAATGGTTTTATAATGGCATTTTAATCTTGTCAGGGAATTTTCCAAGTATCAATGCAACCCAGGATGGCGATTACGGTGTCCGCGTGTATGATAACGAAGGTTGTAATCTTACTTCTTCACTATTTACATACCTGCTGAATTCCACTCATTCAGTTTCACAAAATTCAACTTTCAGCATTTTTCCAAATCCTGCGAATGAAATATTTTATATCGAACAAAAAGCTGCAACTTCTCAAAGTACACTCCGGATCTTTGACATAACAGGAAAAATTATTTTAACTGCTCCTTTGACCGAAACAATCATGAAAATTGATATTTCGATGTTACCGGGCGGATTATATACAATTTCTGTTTCAAATGAAGCAACAATTTTTTATGATCAATTGATCATCGGTAAATAGTGGCTATTTAAATTTACTGGCACTGTTTTTAATTTCATATCCGAATATGAAGACTTCCGGACTATTTTATGATCATAAAGGATCAGCAAAAGCAGCACAACTTAGTTACATTAATGACAAGACTGAAGGAATTCAAAGGATATCCCATAAATCCGGGTTTAAATATATTTATAAAGGCAAACCACTTACCACAAAATCAGAACTCGAAAGAATTAAAAAGCTGGCAATTCCTCCTGCATGGCAAAATGTATGGATCTGTAAATCTCCGAATGGCCATATTCAGGCAACCGGTTATGATGTTAAACACAGAAAGCAATACCGTTATCATTCAAACTGGAATTCAATTCGAAATGAAACGAAATTCCAACATATGCTTGACTTTGGAAAATCTCTTCCGAAATTACGAAGCAAACTTCGGTCTGATCTTTCACAAAAAACATTAACAAGCAGCAAAGTCATTGCAACTATTATAACTTTGATGGAACAAACGTACATCCGTATCGGAAACGAAAGCTATGAGAAGCAGAATGGATCACATGGAATGACAACATTAAAAGATCGCCATGTTAAGATCAGTTCCGGATCAATGACGTTTTGCTTTAAAGGCAAAAAGGGAATTCAGCACACGATAAAACTCAACAATAAAAGGATTGCTAAGATCGTCAAGCAATGTCGTGATATTCCGGGGAAAGAACTCTTTCAATATCTTGACGAAAAAGGGAAACATCATAAGGTTGATTCCGGAATGGTCAATTCATACATCCACGAAGCTACGGGAGGAGATTTTTCAGCAAAAGATTTCAGAACCTGGGCCGGAACATTACACGCTCTTGAAGCCTTGAAAAAAATCGGTGTTGCACCTTCTCTTACGGTAGCAAAGAAAAATATAGTAGAGGCTTTGGATTTTGTAAGTGAAAAACTAGGTAACACACGAACCGTTTGCAAGAAATACTATGTTAATCCTGTTGTTTTGGAATTATATGAAAACAACAAACTGCTTGAATTAACAAAGAAAAATGTTTCACTTAAAAATGTCGCTACAAAATTAAGTGGTGAAGAAGCAATAATGCTTAATATTCTGAAAGTTAAAAGTGCAGCTTCCTAAATTTTTTAATCAAATAATTAAATATTAATTTTAACCATGCCAATGATATTAATTCAAACATAGTACTCGGATTTCATTAAACAAAATAAATAAAATTGTACAAAATCTTCATTCATCTTTTACTTTTTGCAACAAACATCTATGGACAAGACACAATTATATCATCCAATCTAAAAGAGATTGTAATAACTTCTTACTTCAAACCGGAAGAACAATTTTATCAACCGGTTTCATCCGCTGTCATTGATAGTGTTGATCTTTACAATTCACGTGACCAGTCACTCATCCCCGTGGCTAATTTGAAAGCCGGAATCCGAATGGAAGAAAGATCTCCGGGTAGTTATCGATTTTCTGTCAGAGGTAGTTTGTTAAGGTCTCCATTTGGTATCAGGAATGTAAAGTTCTATCTCAACGAATTTCCATTAACAGATGCCGGTGGTAATACTTATTTCAATTTGTTTGACCACACACTTTTTACCGGGATTGAAATTCTGAAAGGTCCGGATGGAAGTATTTTCGGTGCTAATTCAGGCGGAGTTACCAGATTATTACTTGCTCCTCCTGCAGATACCTTAGCTCTGCAACTGAAACTCAATAGCGGCTCTTTCGGCGAGGCATATCAATCAGTCAGAGCTAACCTGATCAAAGGCAAACACAGACTTACTATTTTTGAAAGCTATCGCAGGAATGATGGTTACAGAATGAATAGTGCTCTGAAAAAATTCAATGCTATGATCTACGATAATGTTAATCTGTCGGAAAAATTATCTCTTGATGCTTTTGGATTTTTTTCTAACCTCAACTATAGAACACCCGGCGGTTTAACAATGCTTCAGGCCGAAAATGATCCAAGACAGGCAAGACCCCGAACAGCTACTCTTCCTTCAGCGAGAGATCAACACTCAGGAATAGAAAACAGAACCGGTTGGGGAGGTGCGCAATTAAAATATAAAATTAATCAACGATTCACTTTTTTAATTGACGCAAGTACAACTTACACAGATTTCAAAAATCCTTTTATCACTAATTATGAAACAAGAATAGAAAGCGGTGCAAACGGAAGATCATGGTTCATGGCAGAAAACAAAAATGTAAATTTGTTCAGATACAAACTGGTTGCAGGAATTGAATTCTCAAAATTACAATCAAACATAAATAATTTTGAAAACAATTCAGGGAATAGGGGTTCATTGATCTCATCAGACAAGATCACCAATCAATATCTGGTGATTTTCGGTTCAGCACATATATTTATTGGCGATAAAATCGGCGGGCAAATCAGTGTGAGCCAAAATCAGAATTCAGCAATCATTAGAAGTATTTTTCCAGACGAAATAGATCAGGAGATAAAATACAAAGCTCAACTGATGCCTAAATTTTCCTTTTCATATTCACCAAAAAGTTTTTTAATTGTTCGCGGTGTCCTTTCAAAAGGCTATTCAGTTCCCACAACCGCTGAACTCAGACCATCAGGAAATGTGATCAATACAGATCTTCAACCGGAAACAGGATGGAATCATGAAGCCGGTATCAGGGTTAAAACAAAAAATAAATTTTTCTATACTGACATTTCTGTTTTTAAATATGTTCTGTCAAATACTATTTCCCGAAGAACTTTGTCAGATGATACTGAGTTTTTTCTTAATAGCGGAAAGACTTCACAGAAAGGATTAGAAGTTCAAACAAATTTTAATTTCTCAGTCTCTGACGAAAATTTTATTTCATTAAACATTGGTAATGGAATTACACTCTATAATTTCCGATTTGTAGACTTTATTTCAGGAGAAACTGACCTGACAGGAAAAAAACTAACAGGTGTTCCTGAAAAGACAATTTCTTCTTCATTAGAAATATCTAAAAAAGAGAAATGGAATTTTTCAATTTCACACTTTTTCACAGGTAAAATTTTACTGAACGATCTAAACTCTGATTCATCCCCTGAATGCAATCTGTTAAACTTCAAAGCAGAAAAATATTTTAAAGGAAAAACTTTTTTATGGACAATTTATTTTCAACTTGAAAATGTCACAAACGAATTTTACAGTTCAGGTTATGATCTGAATGCTTTTGGCGGAAGATATTATAACCCTGCACCGGGGCGAAGTTTCTATGCAGGAATCAGTATTGAATATTGACAGGAATAATTAAAAATGAATAGTGGGGCTTTGACAGAAAACAGTTTCCAAAATTGAACGAGGTTTAATTGCTTTTTGGAGGAATTGTGGAATTTTAAAAAGAGAAAATCAATTTTAACAACAATCTCCCATACATCATGGGTTTTAAATGAACTAATAATTCAATTGGCTTGAATTACCCGAATAATCCTGAAATTGGCCATCAATTCGAATCCCCTGAACATCACTAAACATAGTACTTACAGGGATTCTGACATTGCACAACATTTAGTTAATATCAGCCGTCAATAAAGTTAAAATGATCCTGCGACCTTTAACTTCTGACTGTAATCCTTGAAATCAGAATAGAAACGAATTTTGCTCATAAATAAGCTAGAATTCAGACTAAAAACTGCATGAAAGGCATATAATTTTAAGTCTCCAATACAAACATTATTAAAACAAACACAATGCAAATCCGCACATGTCGACTAATATTATTACTTGTATTATTCGCCTCGGTAATTTCAAATGCCCAATCATTTCAATGGGCCAAGTCCATACAAAGTCAAGGTTTCGATGAAGGCTACGATCTTGTAACCGATCCTGACGGGAATACATATATAGCAGGAATGCTGGAATATGATACAGATTTCGGCAATGGAATAATTTTGTCATCCGCAGGAGTGCATGACATTTTTCTGGCTAAATATAGTTCAACCGGACGATTGGTTTGGGCAAAGAGAGCCGGAGGTAAAGGCGGTGACAAAATACAATCAATTGCTTTGGATGGTCTTGGTAATATTTTTACTGTAGGAGAATTTGAAGATACATCTTACTGGGAGACGATCATGAAAAGAACTCCCGGTCCAGAAGTAAACAATATGTTTATTGCTAAATACGATACTACCGGTTCTGTAACCTGGGTTAGAACACTGTCTACAACAGGTGTACAACATTCCCGGGGATACGGGGTTTCTTGCGATCCACAGGGAAATGTATATGCATGTGGTGGAACTCAAGGCGATACTTATTCCGAAGGAAATTATTTGTTTACTTCTGAAGGTGATTATGATGCCACTGTTGTAAAATTTGATGCGAATGGAAATTATGTGTGGGGGCGCAGTATGGGTGGATCCGAAAGTGATAAAGCCTATGGTGTTGCAAGCGATAATAACGGTTTCGTTTATGTTACAGGTTATTTTGTTGGTCACGCAGATTTTTCTTCAAGTGTAGATCTGAATGGTAATGGACACACAGAAATATTTCTTACGAAACTGAATGCAACCAGCGGAAGTTTACAGTGGGCAAAGATGGCCGGAGATACCGGATTTGATCGCGCCAGAGATGTAATGGTAAATGTCAATGGAGATATTATCATTACCGGCGAATTTCAGACAGGGTACTTTGGAAGTAATCAGGCATTCTCCCGGGGCAATCAGGATATGTTTCTTGCAGCCTACAATAGCAATGGCGACAATCTATGGGTTGTTGACGGTGGTGGTGAAGAAGATGATATCGGCCGTGGTTTAGCTCACGATAATGCAGGAAATATTATTGTGGTCGGAGATTATGCTGTCGCAGGAATTTTTTCACCAGATACAATTTATGGCAATGGCTTTGCAGATCTTTTTATCGCCTCCTACTCTTCTGATGGCTCCAATTTAAACTGGATTCGTTCAGCAGGCGGACTCGATAGTGACAGAGGTAAGGGAGTAGGTGTCGATAATGCAGATAATATATATGTCTGTGGAGAATTTATTGATTCAATACGGTTTGGAAATTCAAATACTATTGGAGATTCGCTATTAGATGTATACCTCACTAAAATTTCTACTTCATCAAGTTTTTGTTCAACACAATTATCTGTTTCCAGTAATAATAAATGTACAGGACAATGTGATGGTGTTGCAGTTGCCTCGGTAATTGGGCAAGGTCCGTTCACATATTTATGGTCAACAGTTCCTGCACAGAATTC
>ERZ795044.3074-NODE-3074-length-14170-cov-9.584839_pt1 | contig 14170 bp, 10 predicted proteins | sample MGYA00375128_ERZ795044 | MGnify/ENA primary metagenome ERZ795044 (study PRJEB30173, sample SAMN05720213) | anaerobic digester metagenome | isolation source: active sludge of municipal wastewater-treating anaerobic digesters | place: USA | collected 2014-12-22 ... | reverse complement strand
GTCCGCCGCGCTGCCGGCCCTGACCTGCCAGCGTTGACGACGGATGCGATGGATCACGCTCATGATTGCCTCAGGTGATCAGAACATGCCGCCTATCCTGTTCACCAGCTCCCGCCCGCCGGACTCCGCCGTATTGGCAACCTCCGTGGTCACCTTGGTCACCTCGTTCTTCATCGTCTCGCGGGTCGCATTGTCCTTGACAGATTCCACGCCCTTGGCAATCTCACGAACCAGGCCATTCTTTTCCGCCTCGGCCCGAACCCAGGCTGGCGCATCGACCGCCGCATAGCGAGTGGCCGCACCGACCGCATTGGCGACTTCGGCTTCCAGCTGGTTAATGCGCTCCTGGACCTTGCCCCGAATTTCCCCGGGTACCCGCCCCGCGTCCATCTGGCCACGCAGGTCTTCAAGCTGTTGCCGCTTGTTTTCCATATCGCGCATCAGGTCATTGAAGAAGGCGTCACCGGTATCGACCAGGCCGCCCGGCACCCGGACATTGCCCGGCACTTTCAGAATGTCGCTGAGGCTGGACAGCGATTCGCGGAAGAACTTGCTGTAATTTTCCTGCAACTGAATTTCCGGAATGATCTTGTTGAACTTGAATTCATCGAGCGACAGTTCGAAGGGCTTGATCACCTTCACCGGCAGCAGGCCTTCGGGCAGCCGGGCACGAATATCGGGCAGGCGCAATTCGGGTTCCTCGCGGTCGCTTTCGTCGTTGTCGTCGATCCAGTAGGGCAAGGCCAGATCGCCGATCACGGCGCCACCGTCGTCGTAACAAAGCACAAAGGTGCCGCCTGGCGCGGCACCGCCAAAGTGGCTCAGGCCGGGATGCTCGGCGATCATGTTGGTGAACAGCAGGCGGTCCTTCTGGTCGTCTTCGCGCTTCTTCAGGATGTCGCCCAGCCAGTCGACCCAGAGGTGCGATTTCGAGCCAAAAATGCTGTCGACCGGCGACATCGTGTCGTTACGGATAATGTCTCCCAGACCGGCCTTGGCGCGCGTTGCACTGAGCACCGCCTCGTTGAGCGGCGCCTTCCAGTCGGCGGTGACCTGCGTGAACGCCTTGTAGGTGCGCGCCCCGAGTAGGCCGGACTGCTCATCGGCGCCGAACAGGTCGGTTTTCGCCTTGCTCAGGGTGGCCCTGGCCTCCTCCATCGGCCGCACCCGGTCGGCATTGAGCACATTGCCCCCCGGTTTCAGGATGGCATTGCCGGCTGACTTGATGTCGCCCACCAGACGATGGCTGAATTCGAAGCTGTCGTTCAAATGGCTGGCGATATCCTTACGCAGCAGGTAATGCAGGCTGTGCAGGCTGTTCTTCTTGAATTTCGGCCCGCGAAAAACCAGTTCGCGGCGGTTATGGAGCTGGACACTGATCACCGCAATCGGCAGGTTGCGCTGGCGGATCAGCCGCTCGATGGCCGGCTCGGCATCCTCGACCTTCATGCCGAGATGGCCTTCGATGCGGAAGAAATCATGCTCGCCGAGATCGCGCTCGAAGGGGTCGTCGCCCTCGCCGCCCGGCACCGGCGTCCAGTGATAGCCGAAATTGTCGGCCGACTCCTCGCGCCGCAGGCGCGCCTCGTTCCATTGCAGGCGGATCGCCGCATCCCGCCCGGAAGCGTAATAGCAAGGCACCGCGCGGCGTTCGAGCGAGAAATATTCGCTCTTGCTCGGAACGATCTTGGGCAGAGGCCGGGCCGTCGCCGGCAGGGCGAAGCTGGCGATCATCGTCCCCAGTTTGCCGAGCAGGAAGACCAGGCGCTGGCGCGAGGCGCTGCCGCCGGCGAGCCACGGCGCCGGATAGCTGCCGGTGCGCAGCAGGGCCGGCTCGGCCAGCGCGCCAAGCAGCAGGTGCTTGGGAAAGGCCCCGGCCTCCGGGCAGAGCACGCCGCTATCGGCGAACAGCGCATCGCGCAGCTCGCCCCAGGTCGTCACCATATCCTTCAGGAAGGCGTGGTAATACTGGACGCCGAAGCGGCTTTCGCCGACCGCCTTGTCGATGCGCTCCAGCGACGCCAGCCAGCGGCTCGGCGTCGGCAGCTCCTCAGGCCAGGCACGGCCAAAGGCGCGCTGCAAGACGCTGATCGCCTTCTGCAGATCGCCCACCGTCGTCGCGCAGGCGCTGCGGTAACGGGCAATGAAGGCTTCGGCCGTGGTGATCGCCTGGGTGTCCTTCAGGGTCGTGCCCAACTGCACGCGGGCAGCGAGCAGACGCGGCAGGCGGCGGGCAACGTCGACGCCGGTCAGCAGCCGGCCATCCAGCTTCTCCGCCGCCTCGCGGCCGATCAGCAGGAAGCGCTGGGTGTTGTGCGCCATGCGGCCGCGATTGTCGCAATCGCCGCCGGTGCACAGGTCGGGATCGTTCTCGTAGCTTTCCATGAAGGCAAGCATGACGAAATCCTGCAGGCGGTCGCCCAACTCTTCCAGCGGCCTGCCCTCGCGCTTGTCGTTGGGGTTGGCCGGCAGCAGTTCGAGCAAGGGCAACATCTTGCCTTCGACATAGAAGGGGTCGTAGGCCGGGGCGCTCTCATCGTAGGCCAGGAAATGCGTGAATGTGCGCTCACCGGGCAGGCCGAGCAGGTCGCCGTCGGTGGTGACGCCGACGCCTTTGCTCACCGAGACGACACCTTTGCCGACACTGGCCTGCAAGCCGCCGACGATGCCGACACCGAGCAACTGGGTGCGGGTCAGCCGCCCCTGATCGTCGAGATATTCGGCGAGGCTGTTGAGCTGATCGTGGGTTAGCACCTGATCGCGCTCGAAAACAGCGTAGTCGGTGGTGACTCCTTCGAGGCGGCGGATGATTTTGAGGGGATCGGCCATGGTCGGGCTCCCGGTTAGGATTCGATGAGATCGTCCGCACTGCCCAGGGCGGTGCGACCGAGGACGAAAGGTGGCGGTTCGAGCTGGCCGCAGGGGTGCAGGCCGCTACTCGGGTAGATATTCTTGGCGTGGGTCAGCGCCCGGTTCAGCGCCGCGATCTTGGCCGCGCGGTTGGCCGTCGCCGCCCCGGCACGGATGGCCAGCCAGTCGCGATAGGCTTTCTCGATCACCGCCATGTCGCCGCTATTGACCCAGCAGATACGCGGCAGGATGTGGGCCGGCAGTTCCAGGCGCAGGGTTTCCTCGACGAAGCGGCGGAAATCCATGTCGCGGAAACGCCCGGTGAAGGCCGGCAGAACAACCGTGACGCGGTAGCTGTACGGGTCGACCTCGGCGCAATCGGTGCAGGCCTGATCGACGCAGATATCCATGAAGGGGTCGCCCGCCTGCGCGGGCAGCAGCAGGATGTGTTCGATGACGTACAAACCCTCGCCACTGTAATAGCTGCGCAGGTGGGCAATCAGCAATGAAATTGCGCTTTCCAGCGCGTCGACCGTGGCGAAATACTCGATGCGCCGGGCGATGACTTCGCCGCTGGCATCGACGATATTGAAGTAATGGCGGCCGTCGCTGCTTGTCTTGCGCTGGTAGCCTTCCGGTCGCTGGGCACGGGCGATGGCGGCCTCCATTTCGGTCCGCGCCTGTGCCGGGCTGGCGTAGTTGGTGCTGCTCGACAGCAGGATCTTGCCGTCGACCGGGTGCCTGACACGAAAACGGAATTCATCGCCCGGCGTCTTGTCGACTTCCGGGTAGGTGTCGTAGGCGACTTCGGAGAGGTTGCGACGCTGGAAATTGCCGATGTCGAGCAGGCGAGCGATGCGCTTCTCAAAGCCGGAAACGTTGTCGCTGTTCCACAGCTTGTCCGCCGCCTGCAGCGACGCGTCGTAAGCCAGCCCGCGTTCGCCGCCAAGTGCCGGCAAGTCCTGGAGGAAATGGCATTTGGCGATCGCCGCTTGATCCGGCCCCATGCCGAATCGCGACTGCATGATCGCCACGTATTCGTGAAAATCCTCGGCGTAGCGCGCCAGCAGGTGATCGAGAAAGCGGTTGCGACGCAGAATACCGCCATCGCCCGGTTCGACCACCTCGTCGGCCAGCGCTTCGGCCGTGAAGCCGGCGCCGTAGATTTTCTGCCAGTCAGGGAAGCTATCGACCAGCTGGCTGAAATAGGTCTGACCGAGATCAGGGCGCATCGAGAACAAGTCCCGGACATGGGCCAGTTGCGCCAGATAATTGGCCATGATCTGGTCGAAGAATAGCAGCCAGGCCTTGAACTGCAGGGCCTGTGCCGCCCGCGGTGGCGTCGCGCCATCCGGCAGGCCCTGCTCGGAAAGACCGTAGATGACCGGGAATTCATGCTGGAAGGAACGGTAGCGCGCCGGGTCGCGGAAGCGCCCGAGCGGCAGGGCGAGATCGTCCCGGTGCTCGCTTTCCAGCTTCTTGCGTTCTGCGGTGCGCAGATCGTCGAGCAGGCTGCCCACCCGAGCCGCATTGGGCGGAATCGGCAGATTGCGCTTGTAGAAGACCAGCCGCCCGCACTGCGCGCATAGGCGCGGCTGCCTGCCGGGGGGCACGGGCAGGCGCCATTTGTCTTCCGGCTCGCGAGCCTTCAGTTTGTCGTCGACCATCTCCATCGCATTCATCACGATGTCGCGAATCGCCACCACGCCGGGAATATCCATGATCACGCTGATCACGTCGGACAACCGGACTTCGGTTTTCAGGCCGGCAGCAGCCAGTTCCTCGTCATCGATGAAGCCGTTGTCCAGCGCCGGGCCTTCAAAGATTTCCGGCACCTTCCAGCGCGAACCGTCGGCATGAGTTTTGTCCAGCATTTCGGCCAGCCGGTAGTTGGCCACCGGCGGCGCCAGGGAGCGGTCGACGGCAAAGGCAATGTCGGCCGCCACCTGATCGGCATCTGCCGCCAGCGACAGGTCAATCTCGGCGCACAAACTGAAATACTGCGAGCCAACCGCTGCAACCCCGACGAAATCGTCACCCAGCCCACGATTAGCCTGCAAGGTAGCCATCACCTGCTTGTCGACGTCGGCCCGCTGTTGGGCGGTACTGACCTGATCCATGTACTCGACCAGGGCCGTGTAGCGGCCGCGCACCGTCACCTCGATCTCGGCCGGCTTGCCGGTCGGCGTCGCCGACAGGGTGCCTTCGGCCGGATTGGCATACAGCACATGCGGTGCCGGCTGCAGCCAGGCGTTCTTGACATCCTTCAGGTCGATCAGCAGCTTTCGGTAATCGGCTTCGGTCACCGCCTTGCCAGGCAAGATGCGCCGGGCGCTGAAGAACTGCTCGGCCATCGCTGCCGCACTGGCCGCCGCATCGCCGGGAATGGCCAATAGATCTTCGAGCGGATGGCGGCTACGGTAAGCAAGATCGGTCAGCGCGTAAGCAAGCAATTCCAGCGTCGTGATGCCGGGGTCGTGGATGTTGTGGTCAGTCCATTGCCGCCGCGACAGCCGGCGCACATGATCCAGCCCGAGCGCGAACAACTGCTTCTGGTCAAGGGCCGGGTCGGCTTCCGGAAGGGGTGAGATGGTCGGATGCAGCAACATGGCAGGCTTTCGGTCAGGGTGCTTCGGCGATCAGGTGCCGGGCAGCCGAGACCAGAATGGCATCGGGACGGTCAACGGTAATTTCGGCCGCATCGTTGAGCAGCAGGTCACCAGGGCCGGCCAGGCCGCAGCGGAAATCGGTGACGAAATCGACATAGGGCAGTTCCTCGACAAGATCGAGTAGCACCGAGCGGTAGAGCCGCCCGCCGAACTGCAGCGGCACATCACTGCTAAATGCCCAGGGCGACAGGGCCTGCACCAAGGAATCGTGCAATTGCCGGCGGGTGTAATCGAAGGGATAACCGGGGCGGAAGCGCACCTTGAAATCTAGCCGGATTTCGATGAACTCGGCGTTGCGCACCCGGACCGTGAGCTGCGGGGCGGCGTGCGCTCTTGCCAGTTCGGCCATTTGCGTCAACGTATCGAGATCGACGCGAGGTCGCAGCGGGTCGGGCGCGTTCTGGTTGCGCAGGTCGGGAATGGCGACGATCAGCACATTGCCCGGCGCCATCCATGATTTGTCGCTGGCGTGCGGAATGCACTTGATGCGATGCACGGCGGGAAAGGCTTCGAGCAGCAGGCGTTCGTAGTCCCAGGGCGTGACGCAGCGCTGGCGGTGGCGCAGGCGTTCGGCGGCGCGCCGGTTGCGCATCGCCGCGCTTTCGGCCGCCCGCCCGCCGAAGGTGGTATAGGGCTGGGTCAGCTGCTTCAACGCTGGCGGTGGCGACTGCAATTTGGCGATGCTGCCGGCGGGCAGGGTTTCGGCTTGGGGCGCAAGCGCCTCTGCCGGCCAGACCCGCACGACCTCGACGGCATTGGGCAGCACGTCGAGCAGCCGGCAGCTTGCTGCACTGTGTTCCGGCACCGAGGCCTTGAGCCAGACCTGCCCGGGCGGCAGCCAGGTATTGCCGGTGGTGACATGGCGTCCGAGCACCATGCCGATGATGCCGCTGGCACGCAATGAGCGCGTCGTGTCGAGGGCCATCTCTTCGGGCGCAACCGGCCGCCAGTAATTGTCGCAAAGTACTGACCAGCGGACGATTTGCGCCGGCAGTTCGGGGTCGGCGCTGCCTTCGGCGACCTGCAGCAGCAGGTGGATGCTGTCGCCGGCATCGCCGCCGGTGAGTCCGACGATGAATTCAGCCTCGTCGGGGAAGGCCGGCAGCAGGCCGACCGCCTTGTCGACCACCCAGTCGTACTGGGCGCGCAGGAATGGATGCTCGCGCCGCTGGCCGAAGGGGCCAACGTGGAAGAACTGCAGGTCGAGGCCGGCCACGAAAGCCGCCTCATCGCGCTGGCTCAGGCCTATCGTCGGCGAACTGGCAGCGTAACTCAGCGAGATTTCCTGAACCTGCGGCGCCCAGGGTTCGTTGAGCACGGTCGTATTCGCCGGAATCTTGGCCAGCCGCATCGTCTCCTTGCGATACTCGGCGTGCAGGAAATCGTCGACCAGCGCGACGGTGACAAATCCCGCCCGGACCGGTGGTGGCGGCAGGTTTTCGCGCAGGTAAACCGGCTGCGCCCTCACGTAGCGATCAGCGAACAACTTCCCGAAAGTGCTTCCTGCCGACACCAGCGAATAGAGCAAACTGCTTTGCGTAGCTGGCGAGTAAGCACTCACCGGCGGCGAACTCGGACTGAGCGTGGTAACGACATCGACCCGGTCCATCAGATCCAGCTCGCGGCTGGTCGCCTTGCCGCTGCGGTCGGCATAGACGAGGCGGGCCGATACGCCGTTATTCATGGCCGACACGCTCGGGTAGTTCGCGTACCAGCTCGCCAGATTTGCCGGTGCCCCCTGCCAGCGCAGGCTGATGCTGAGATCGGAGAGCTGCTTGCTCAAGGCCTCTTCGCAACCGATCATGAAGCGCGCGCCCTTGACCGGCTGTGGCCCGAAGGGCAGGAAGGTCTTTTTAGGATTCAGCGCGCCGTGGTCATTCTCCAGGCTCAGGCCGCGCACGCCCTTCGCCGTCACCCGCAGCGCCGCCTGATCAACGCGCAGACGGGCAAGACTGGCATAGCTGTCAGCGGCTTCGGGACGAATCAACAGTTGCACGATCGGCGCGTCGGTGGCAAAGGCGCTGCCATGGAGACTCGGGTCGTAAGCAACAACCGCTGGCTCACTCTCGGCCATGGCGAAACCCAGCGTCAGTTTTGCCGCAGCCAACTCGCCATGGAGGGGATACGGGCCGAGCCAGCCCTTTTCGCCGGAAACAAAGGCTTGCAACTGGTCGGCAATGGCCTGCCCATCCTGCCCGGCCGGCAGGAAACCGAGCGTCAGGTCGATGGCCACCGTCCGCGCCCCTTCGCGCAGGCGCAACACAGGACTGGCCAGTGCAAAACCGACGGGGGCCGCCGGCAGCTCCGGATGGCCGAAGGCAGACCAGTGCGGTCGCGCCGAATCGAGCGGTGTGCCCAGGCCATCCGCCGAGTTCGCCACCGGCGCGAAGCGCAGACCGTTGCGGCGATAAATGCTGTGCAATGCCGTCACCCTGCCACGCCCGATTAGCGTTTCCCGCAGAGGCTGGTAAAGGCGCTCGGTGCCGCTCGCGTCCTTGCCGCCACTAAAGCGGTACTCGGGTGTCACGGCAAAGGGTGCGGCGTTCTTTTTCAGTTCCAGCGTCAGGTGGGCGTGTTCCGGCTGGGCCGGCCGGGCTTCGAAACCGAGGACGCGGCGATACTGGAAATCGAGATGGTTGCCGGTCAGGGCATTGAGTGCCTCGCCGGCCGGCTTGAGCTGTTCGAGGAAGGCGCCGAACAGGCCGAGGTGCGGTGGCACGCCGCCATCGTCGCGGGCCAGCAGTTCGCCGCCATTTTCCGGGAAATAACCCTGCCAGTTGCCATCCTCACGCTTCGGGTCGAAGCCGTAGTAACGCAGGTGTTCGGCCAGGCGGCGGGCTTCGGCCAGACGCTCGGCCGGCGTCCGGCCGTCGACCGGCGCAAAGGCCGGGTCGAGTTCAGGCGGCGAACGCTCATCCTGGCTCTGGCCCAGGCGGACGATCTCGCTGTTCAGGATGCGGTCGCTGGCCATGCTGCGCGATCAGCCGCCGGCCCCGGCCACCGCGGCGCGCAGCTCGTTGCTGTCGGTGCGGTAGAAGGGGAAGACGAGATTGAAACGGGAATTTGTGGCGCGCACGGCGTAGTCGAGCAAGATCTCCAGCCGGCCGGCGAGCGGGTCAGAGCCGTCGAGGCTGAGGTTGAGCACATTGATGCGCGGTTCGTAGATCAGGATGGCGGTGCGCACGCGGTCGAGCAGCAAGGTGCGCATGGTCGTGCTCATCGGCTCGAACATCAGCTCGTGCATGTCGAGGCCGTATTTAGGCTCGAAGACGCGTTCGCCGGCGGCAGTGCCGAAGAGCAGGACCAGGCTTTCGTGGATATCGGCTTCATCGGCCGACATCGCGACGCCGCCGGCGATGAAGTGCGGCGGGAAGCTCCAGCCGGTGCCGAGGAAGGATTGGTAAAGTTCATTGCCGTCACTCATGGTCTGGCTCCATGCCTCCACCCCAAGGGTGCTTCCTCCGCCGCGAAGCAAATCACCTGGCGGGAAGGGGCGCGGTCAACCGGAAAAAATGGCCGAAATTGAAATGGGTGGCGCATGGCGTTCATCCGATCTGCACCGTCGGTTGCCCGACCGCCGCCGAGGCGCCGCAGACGCAGGTGTCGCCGACGCGCAGGGCTGGCCGGCCGCCGATCATCACCGTCGAACTGCCGGCGGTGAATGGGCTGACCGTCGGCTGATGACCGCTTGGCGGCAGCGAACAGGCATGCATGTCACCGAGCACGGCGGCCGGCTTGCCGGCGATCATCACCGTCGCCACGCCCGGCCCGACCACCGTACCCCCGTGGTTGCTGACATCTCCGACACAGACTGCTGCGGGCATCGTCATCTCCTAGTTGATCTGGACCATGGCGCCGGTCACCTTGGTGCTGCCGCCCCCGGCGAGTTCGGCCGAGGCGCCGCCTTCGAGCTTGAGTTCCGTACCAGCGCCGATCTTCGCCCCGGCACCCGCCTCGAACTTGCCCTCAGTGCCGGCCTTGATGTCGGTCGCCTTGGCGCTTTCAATGTGGATGCCGTCGCTGTCCATGGTGATCTTGTTGCCGTTCTGGTCGGCCAGGGTCAGCGATTTCTGATCGTCGTCGAGAGTAATGGCATTGCCGGCCGGGGTCGCCAGTTTCATGACGATCTTGTCGTCGTTGAAATGCAGGCTCATGCCGGAACGGCTCTTGAACATCTTTTCGTGGTTGCCATCCGATCCGGCCAGCGGTGCAGCCTTGGCGCTGCTGTGCAGCATGCCGAGAATGATCGGACTGGCCGGGTCGTCGGCCAGGAAACCGACGGTGACTTCGTCGCCGATTTCGGGCCGGAAGAAGAAACCCCGATCCTGGCCGGCGTCGAGGCTGACCACCCGCGCCCACAGGCCATCGCCAGCGATGGCGAGCAAAGGCAACCGAACGCGCACGCGATGCTCGCCATCCGGATCTTCGTTGCTGGTCACGACACCGATCTGCAAGCCTGCAACGGCCGGCAGCAAGCTGGATTCGGCTGTCCGCCCGGCCGGTGGGTCGAGCCCGACACCGCCAAACTGGACATGCGTCTTCCAGCCCTGCACCAGGCTGAATTCATGGCGCACGCCGGTAACCAGCACCCTGCCGTTGAAACGCCGGCCGAGCCCGGCCAGTTCGACGACCACACCGGGCTTGACCGTGGCGATTCCTTCGCACTTGCCGCGCCCGGAAACCTGATCGAGGCGGCGCGTCAGCGCCACGCCATCCACCCAGGCTTGCACGGCAGCCTCCGGCATCGCCGGATGGCGCAGGTCCAGCGCGCGATTGGCGACAGCGGCCAGGGCATCGCTGCTGAAATTGCCGGGCGGCGCCAGGGCGGCTGGAGCAGCCTCGACCTCGACCAATGCCTGCCCCGCTGGGTCCCAGCTGGCACCCTTGATCGCCGGGTGCTGCAAGCGGGCGTCGATCTCGCCCTCGAATTCAAGCAGGGTCGCGCCGTATTGCAGGGTGCAGGCGGTCGCGCCGGACAGCACCGGCTTCTTCACCACCAGCTTGTCGCCATCGCCCCAGACGAGCTGCCCGTTGGCCCGGGCACGGGCGAGCAGGAAATCCCAGTCCGTGGCGTGGTACTGCAGCACTTGCTGGTGTTTCACCATCGTTGCCTCGACCTCGGCGCTGACGCTGGCGGCCCCGAGCACGGCTTCGATGATTTCGCTGTCCGACTGGTCGACGAATTCGCCGGAACGTTCGCCGACCGTCAGTTTCATCACCACATGCCGGCAATCGATGACCAATTGCGAGGCGGCGCTGTCGCGGACGCGCACGCCCAGCCGGACGACCACCCCCTTGAACAGGGACTGCGACGCGTTTCCGGCGCCGGCCAGGATTTCGACCACTTGGCCCGGCTTGAATAGCTCGCTGTCGCTGAGCGGAAACTGCCCGCTTGCCGGCGCGCCGTCGACATAATTCAATTTTGCCGAAGAAATCCGGTTGACCGCCGACGTGATGCTGACCGCCAGCAACTGATGCTCGCGCGGCACCGCTTCGCCGCCCACCTTGATGGTGAATTCGCGATGTTCGGCGGCGATCGGCAGGGCGCGCGTTTCGGGCATGGGCTATTTCTCCAGCGGCGGAAAGTAGATTTCCGTCCCCGGCACCAGCTGCCGAAAATCGTCCAGCCCGTTGGCGGCCGCCACCCGCAAGTACAGGCGCGGGTCGCCGTAGATTTTCTGGCACATCGCGGCCAGCCGGTCGCCGGCTTTGACGATGCGGCGATGGGTGAGGTCCGGCGACTGGTCCTGCGCCATTGCGACACGGGTCTGATCGTCGGAATTGTCGGTAAAGGTCGCCGTAATGACCGCACGCAGGGGCACGCCGTCGGGACGGAACAGCTTGTAGGCGACAGAGGCGCTCTTCAGCACGCAGCGCTTGACCTGCAGCGTCCCCCAGACGACTTTCAGATAGTTGGTCCGGTGAATGGCGCCGTTGTAAGCCGTCACCTGCTGAAATTTCTCGACCTCGGCCTGCACATCGGCCGGACGACCACTGGCGCCGGTGCCATCGATAAAAAAGCTCAGCGACAGATCACCCGGCTTCAGTTTCTTGAAATTCATCCGGCTGGAAGTCGTCCCCGAACCCTGCGCGGCGTCGTATTCGATCTCGTAAGCCAGCGTAATTTCGCTCGGATTGACGTAGGCGAGGAACTCGTTCTCCGGCGCGCCGCTGTAGTCGGGTGTGGCAAATGCCTGGATGCGCAGTTTTTCAAGCCTGCCGCTGGGCGCCGGAATCATCTCAAGGCTCCTCCCGTTCGCGCAGGATTTCCAGCACGCGGGCGACGCATTCCTCAACCAGGGCCTGCCGGTCCTCCGTTGCCGGCACTGCAGCACTGCCCGCGCTGCCGCCTCCGGCTTCGCGGTTACCCACTTCGACCGAAATCACGACTTCATCGATGATGATGGGCATGACTCACCTCAGGACTTGTCGACCGTAAAGTACTGGTAAGCCAACTGCATCGACTCGACAGCAATTGCATTGTTGTTTGCATTGAGGTCGCTGACTGCCCACTTGGTTGGCCAGGCACCAACCACATGCCAAGTCATCAGCGGCTCGTGCGCGTCGTTGAGCAGCTTGATATCGATGCTCATCGGCTCGATCTGGTAATCGACGATGCATTTCTTGACCCAGTTCCATACCCCCGAGCCTTTCAGCAAGCCACGCTTCAACACCAGCTCCGGATATTTCGCCCGGGTCGGGTATTTCTGCACAAAGCGGTTTTCGCCCCCCTCGGCGACATCCTCGCTGGCCATCTCGACCGACAAGCCGCCAACTTCAATAAAGCGCGTGTCGGCCGTATCGGACAGGCCGATGAACTCAACGAGAAAGTGAAAACCGACCGGCGGGTAGTATTGGGCCATGGCCGATTAGTCGTTCTGCACCTCAAGGCCTTCATGCGCGATTTCGATGGACTCGATCGCCACTTCATTGCCCGACGCCTTGAGCTGCGGCCCTTCAACCTTGACCGGGAAGGCGTTATGCACCTTCCAGACCATCACTGGCTCGTGTTTTTCGTTGAGCAGGCTGATCGTCAGGTCGCGGCGCTCGACGGTATTGAGCTTGATACTCGACAGCCATTTGAAGAAGTCGTTATCGCTCTTGATTACGCCGCGCTTGAGGGTGATGTTGCTGAACTTGCGCAGTCCCGGCATCTTGATCGACGAGTACTCGGGGAAATGACCGTCACGGTACTCGATGACCTGATTTTCCTGGGTCAGTCCGGTGACTTCCGAAAATCCGATGCGGGTACCGCCCCATTCCACGCGGAAATGAAAGACGGGCAGGGGGTATTGTGCAGGCATGATGTGTTTCCTCTCGCGTTAGGTTGAGCGGTCAGCTGGTCTGCAGCTTGTGGGAGAACTTGAGAATGATGAACTCGGCAGGCCGGACCACCGCTATGCCGATCTCGACATTCATCCGCCCTTCCAGAATATCCTGCGCGCTCATCGTCACGCCCAGGCCGCAGCGGACAAAGAAGGCATCCTTGGTCGTCGCACCGGCTAGCGCGCCTTCGCGCCATTTCTGTGTCAGGTAGTTCTCGATCATGCCGCGCACCTTGACCCAGGTATTGGCATCGTTCGGCTCGAACACCGCCCAGTAAGTCGACTTCTTGATCGATTCCTCGACCATGTTGAAGAAGCGGCGCACCGAGATATACCGCCACTCGTTGTCATTGCCGGCCAGCGTTCGCGCGCCCCAGACGAGGGTACCCTTGCCCGAGAAGGCGCGGATCGCATTGATCGACTTGCCGGCGGTGCTATCGACATTCAGGGCATCGGTTTCGCTGCCACTGAAGGTCGCCGTCGGCGCAATGACGCTGTTCAGGCTGACATTGGCCGGCGCCTTCCAGACCCCGCGCTGGTTGTCGACCAGCGAGTAGATTCCAGCGATGACGCCACTTGGCGGGCAGGTAGTCAGCGTGCCATTGATGCCATTGACGATGTTGCGGAATGGCGCAAAGCTGCTGTACAGCGCCTGTTCGTAGACCACCGGGTAGTTGTTGATGGCCGAAACGATGGACTCAATGCCGCCGCTGATCGCCGAAAACACCTTAACCAGCCCGGGCATCGCGGCATTGACCTGATCGGCCTCGGTGATCGCGCCGCCGGCCGCCGGAATCACCGTGCTTGCCCCAGCCGGCGCCGCCGAGAAGGTGGTCCCCCAGCCGGCATTTGCCGGGTCCGGATCGGCACTCCAGATCACCGCGCCGTAGGCGGCGATATCGGCCGCCGCCTCGATTTCGAGCAGGATCAGCTCCTTGAAGGCGGGTACCAGCGAGCCGGCGATGGTCGTTTCGATGTCACCCTTGCGGCCGGGCGAGCCGATAAGATCCGGATTGGTCAGTGGCGTGCCGTTGGTCAGTCCGTCGACCAGATCGGCCAGGCCGTATAGCTGGGTGAAGACCAGTTTCAGGTTGGCAGCGCTCGGCGTGGCCTTGGCTTGACCATAGGTCACCGCGAAATGATTGGCCAGCGTCACATCGCCCGCAGCAAAGGCGGTGATTCGTGCCTTCAGCATCGCCGCATCGGTGGTGATCGCCTTGATCTTGTTGATCAGGTCGAAGTTGTCCTTGTCGGTCGCCAGGGCTTCGAGGCTCAGTCCGGTGGCCGCGCCCTTTTTGATCTTGCCCTGGATGTGGGCGAAGCCAA
>ERZ795044.3064-NODE-3064-length-14200-cov-5.171509_pt1 | contig 14200 bp, 13 predicted proteins | sample MGYA00375128_ERZ795044 | MGnify/ENA primary metagenome ERZ795044 (study PRJEB30173, sample SAMN05720213) | anaerobic digester metagenome | isolation source: active sludge of municipal wastewater-treating anaerobic digesters | place: USA | collected 2014-12-22 ... | reverse complement strand
CGTGTGCTCTTCCGATCTGCCGTATCGCCGCTGAAGGAAGGCACGTTGAACATCAGATAGGCCGCGGCGGCCGAGACCACGGCACCGAGCAGCAGATAGGGGCGGCGCCGGCCGATGCGGGTTCGCGTACGGTCGCTGAGATAACCCATCAGCGGATCCGTGACCAGATCGTAGATCTTGCTGATGAAGATCAGTGCGCCGGCGATCGCCGGCTCGATGCCGAGCATGGTGGTCATGAAGAACAGCAGATAGATGCCGGTGACGCCGATCAGGGTCGAGGTACCGTTGGTGCCGACCCCGAAGGCCAGACACAGCGACAGCGGCAGCCGACCCGGCGGCGAGTGAACAGAATCTGACGGTGGCATGGCTGCGTGATCCTCCCTGGAGGCTGCTAAGATGAACGCGCGTGCATCGCTTGGCAACCCGCACGTGGAGAGTACTCGCATGACAACAGATCTGAACGTCGGCATGGTGCATGGCCCGGGACCTGCGGGGGCCTGGGATTCGGAGCGCGTGTCCGGTCCCCGGGTACTGCGCGGATCCGACGGCGTCTGGCGCATGTGGTATTACGGGCGCGACCCCTCCTTCGACCGCATGATCAACCTGCCGACCGGCCGCTGCGGCCTTGCGACCTCCACCGATGGCATCCGTTGGGCAGCCCAGTCGGGCCCGCTGACGATGGGTTCGGTACTGGAACCCCATCCGGATCCGGCACGGTTCGATTCCTCCCACGTCGGCGTCAGCGATGTGCACCAGCACGGCGATGTCTATTGGATGTGGTACTTCGGCGGCAGCCAGGCAACCCAGAGCATCGGCCCGTATACGGTACGTGGCTTCGATCTGCGGCCTGGCCTCGCCATTTCCCGCGACGGCCTGCGCTGGTCGCGCGTCGAGGGCCCGGTACAGGGCGCGCTGCTCGATCTCGGTGCTGCCGGCGAATTCGACGCGGTAATGTGCGGCTGGCCGCAGGTCCTGCACGACGGCCAGGACTGGAAAATGTACTACCACACGCTGGATCCGCGCCGCGGCTTCATGGTCGGCCTGGCGGTGTCGACGGATGGCCTGCACTGGCAGAAGCGCGGCGAAGTGTTCGGACCGGGTGAGCCCGGCGCATTCGATGAACAGGGCACCGCCACCCGCCAGGTCATTTTTCATCAGGGCCGCTACCTGATGTTCTACGAAGGCGTCATGAAATCGGGCCATCGCTCCATCGGGCTGGCCGCCTCGCCGGATGGGGTTCACTGGACCCGGGAGCGCGGCGCCGCGCCGGACGGCTCGGTGCTCGCCCACGCACCCAGCGGCTCCGGCCGCTGGGACGCGTTCGCGGTGGGCACGCCATCGCTCGTGGCGATGGACGACGGCTCCTGGCGGATGTACTACATCGGTTCGAACGAGACCGGCAGCCACGCCGTCGCCGACGAGATGGCCCTGGAACACCGCATCGGCCTGGCCGTCAGCGAGGGGTCCGACCTGACGCGCTGGAAGCGCTGGGGCGAATAGCCTTGCACGCGCGTGCAAAGCTCGGCATCATCAGATCTGGAGGCCCGTCAACATGAATGCACAAACATGAATGCGCAAGTGAAGCCATTGATCGAACGGCACATCAAGGTCGAGGCCGCCACAGCGGAGAACGTCGCACCTTTCGGAATGCTGCTGGGTCGCCGCTCCGGCGTGAAACCCACGGGACTCGACTATTACGCTGGCGCCGTCGCGATGAGCCGGCCCGTGAACTACCAATGCACCTCGCAGACTGAATTGTCACTGACGACGCTGAAGCGCCGTCCGTTCCAGGTGAAATACCTCGAGCGGCATTTCCAGCACACGCAGACCTTCATTCCGCTGGGCGGCAAGGCCTACGTCGCGGTGCTCGCGCCGCCGTGCAAGGAAGACATGCCGGATTTTTCAGCCGTGCGCGCGCTGCGCTTCGAGGGTGACACCGGCCTGTGCCTGCATATCGGCACCTGGCACGAGTTTCCGTTCGCGCTCGAAGATGACACGGATCTCGCCGTCGCGCTGTCCTCGCAGGTCACCGAAGATCTGCATCATCGCGCCGAGAATGGCATCGAAGCCTTCGGCCCGGACCTCGACAAGAAAGACATGACCCTGCGCGCGGGCATCATGTTCGTGCTGGATCTCTAGCCGCATCTCCAGGAGAGACAATCGCCATGTATGAATCGGTACCGCAACGGCCGCTGCCCGTACTGGCGAAGCCCTCGCACGATGAGCGCGCACGTCAACTGTTCGCGAAGGACTTCCGCAAATACATCATGCTCGATGTGCCGCCGCTGACGCGGCGCGTGTACGAGCAGGAGGTCAAGCCGGCAGTCATCGCGGCCAGGGGCGCCGCGCCCACCACCCACACCGAAGTCCGCGATGTGATGTGGGAGCATGGGTACCTGCGTGCGGCGCAGGGCCTGCAACGCATTTCGCAGGAACTGATGTGGGGCTCGATCGTCCCGTCGGTGGAGCGTCAGGCCGCCGAGATCAATGCCCGTGCGGTGGAGCTTTCGGCGCGTGGCGTCGGGTCCCTGGATCTCGATCCCAAGGCCGAGGTGCCGGAGTACCTGACCCGTGTCGATATCCACTGCATGCCGGGCAACTACCACACCGAGAATGCGCCGAACGATGCCAGCCAGGGCGCCCTGTTCGACCGTGGCTCTTTCCTGTATGCGCTCGGCTCAGCCGGCGATCTCAACGACGCGACCGGCGTCGTGCTCGCCAACAAGCTGAAGTCACAGTTTCCGGCGCTGGCTCCGCGGCGCATCCTGGATCTCGGCTGCACGGTGGGCAACAACACGCTGCCGCTGTGCGATGTCTATCCCGATGCTGAGATCCATGCCGTCGATATCGGCGCGCCGATGCTGCGCTATGCGCACGCACGCGCCACCGCGCTCGGCAAGGTCGTCCACTGGCATCAGCGCGACGTGCGCCACACGCGCTTCCCGGACGGGCACTTCGATCTCGTCACCTCGGAGATCCTGTTCCACGAAGTGGAGCCCGATCAGATCGGTGCCGTCTTCAAGGAAGCCTGGCGCGTGCTCGCGCCGGGCGGTGTCATGGCGCACATCGACATTCCGAATTTCTTCCAGTACCCGGATCCCCTGTTCGTGTCGCTGGTGGATGCGGACAACTTCCACAACAACGAACCGTTCTGGGGCGAGATGCATCGGCGCGACCTCGTGCAGCTGATGGTCGATGCAGGTTTCCCGCGCGAGACCTGCTTCCGCGGTGTCGCGCCGATGGGCACCTTCCCCTGGTCCTGGTTCGGCGCCGTCAAATCCTGAGCTGTACACCATGAACAACGCAGACCGCATTCGACTCACACGCACGGCCCGCGGCGAACGCCCGCAGTTCAGTCGCGAGCCCGAGGTCGATCGCGTCATGGCGATCGCCATGGCGATTGCCAGCGAGGTCGCCGCGCTGCGCGAGCGGCTCGATACCTTCGAGACGCTGGCAGCCCGCAATGGCGGCGTGTCCGCCGCCGACATCGAAGCATTCGAGCCGAGTGCAGAGCATGAGAAGCAGCGGGAGCAGTGGCGGCACGACTTCCTCGATCGCGTGCTCTACATCATGCGCTCCGAATCCGATCTCGCCGGGGTATGAATCCAGCCGAAACGCTCGACGAAGGCGTCATCGAGATCCGCGGTGGCGGCGCGATTCACGATCGCGATGAGACCTTTCGACTCAGCCGTACGCAATCCGGCGGCTATCTGATCGAAACCCGGATCGTACCGCTCGACCAGCGGTATGACTGCACCACCTGGTTCAGCTACGACGAAGCGTGGCGCCCGACCTGCGCACGTGCCGAAGGCCGCAACGGCGACGACACGTTCACGGTGGAGATAGCCCCGCAGGCAGATCATGCCGACATCACGCTGCGCCGCCCCGGCAAGTCGGACGAGGTGCGCAGCGTCGCCTACTCACCCGAGATGCTGATCGATCTCGAGCCCAGTGCGCTGCCGATGTGGGCCATGACGCATCGCTATGATCGCGCAGCGGGCGGCGTGCAGACCTTCGGCTGGATCGGCCGTTCTCTCATTCGGGATCTGGTGCTGGAGGGCGGGCGAACACCGCTCGAATGCCATGGCGTGGAAGCGCTGGGCGAGCGCTTCACTTTTTCGGAAACGTATCCTCTGCCGAACGGCGCCGTATTCACGGTGAAGTTCGAACTGCTGTGCGATTCCTCGGGACTGCTGACGTCCTTCGGGATCGACACCGGCGCGAGCCGCTTGCGCGGCACGCGCCGATGACGTTTCCAGCCTAGAAGCGGAACTCGGTCCGCAATCCGATCACTCGCGGCGTCGGCAGATAGGCGATGTAGGCGCGACCCGGCGCGCCATTGCCTTCCGTACGGCCGACATCCACGAAGCGCTGCGCGCTCTTGATCTTGTCGTCGTCGAACAGGTTGTTCACGTAGGCCGTGAGCGACCAGTTCTGCCCGGCCAAGCCGGCGCGCAGATCGACCAGGGAGTAGGAAGGCAGCGTCGAGAGATTCGCCTCGTCGAGGAAGCGCTCCGATCGATAGCTGGCGTTGGCTTCCGTGAACCACTGCATGCCGCCATCAAACTGGTCGCGGTACTCGATGGACGCATTCAGCGCGTTCTTCGGCGTCTTCTGCACGGTGGCGCCGGAGAAGTCTCCCGTGGCATTGCCGGACTCGGCACGCTGCAGCGCGGACGCTCCCGTACCGATCACGAACTCGTTGTAAGTGGCATCGGTCCAGGAGTACGAGCCGCTGACCGTGATCTGCTGCGTGGCGCGCCAGACGGCCTCCACTTCGAGACCCTTGATTTCGACCTTGCCCGCATTGGCGATGGCCGACAGCGTCACGCCGGTCAGCGGATCCACGCGCTGGATGCCGACCTGCTGGTCCGTGTAGTCGTTGTAGAACGCCGCTGCATTGAACTGCAGGCGGTTGTTCATCCAGTCCGACTTCACGCCGAGTTCGTAAGTATCGACGTTCTCGGAGTTGTATCCCTGCGTGGCGAGTTCCGTCACTTCGTTGACGTTGTAGCCACCCGGCTTGTAGCCCTTTGCGAAGGTCGCGTAGGTGAGCAGGCCATCGCGGAACTTGTAGTCGATGGACACGCGCGGCGTGAACTTGTTTTCCTTCAGGTTGGCCGAGATACCGCAGGACGACGCACCTGCCGGATAGAGCGGATTTCCCGTGCCCACGGCCGGGCACATCGGCACCAGCGACACGAACGCCACCTGCTGCCGAGTCCAGCCGCTGGTGAAGTATTCGAGATCGTCCTCGTTGTAGCGCCCTTCGAAGGCCAGCTTCAGCTTGTCCGTGGCCTGCCACTGCAGGGAGCCGAACAGGCCGGTGTAGTCGGTCGCACGCGTATACGTCGAGGGGAACGGCGAAGCCGCCGTCGGTGAACCGCGGAAGCCGAACGGCGGGACGTTGGCGAAGATCGACGCCGGATTGCGCAACCAGAACTGGCTGCCGCTGAGCAGCGAGGACGATTCGCTGAACGACTGGGCGCCGAGGATGACATTCACCGGGCCGAACTCATTGCTCCAGCGAATTTCCCAGTGGCGATGCTGATTCTCGTACAGCTCACTGACGAGCGCGCTGAACGACAGCGCCGTCGGCGAGAGCTGCGGATAGTTGCTGTAATCGCCGTCGATGATGGAATTCGCGTCGTTGCGCAGCCAGCCGAACATCAAGGTGATGTCGCCGAAGCCGGTGCCGAGGCTCGCTTCCACCGTGCCGGTTTCCTGCACCTGGTCGAGGCCCGGGAAAATGCCGCGGATCGGGTCGGCCGACAGCTGCAGATCGCTGGCGTCCGCACTGATCTCGCCGGTCACCGTCTTGCGCGTGCAGGCCGTGAAGATCGCGGCGCTGACGCCCGTCAGATCCAGCGGGCAGGCACTCATCGGTCCGCCGGGGAACGGCGAGTAGGTGCCGCCGATCACGGGCAGATCGACCGTGGCGCCGATGTACGCCCCCGGCAGCTGCGAGAATTCGTCATCGGTGTACTGATAGCGCGCGAGGACGGACAGATTCTCGGTGGCCTGGAACAGCAGCGAGATCGCGCCACCCAGAGTCTTCTCCGCGCCCAGGTCTTCGCCGGTGACCGGATTGTCGTAGTACCCATCCTTCTCGTAGGACGCCACGTTGACGCGCACCGCCAGCTTCTCGCTGATGACCGGTCCACTCAGCGAGCCGCGTATCCCCACGGCATTGCCTTCGGCCCCTTCGAGCTCGACCTTGCCATTCCAGGCGTCCATCGAGGGGCGCTTGCTGATGTAGTTGATGGCACCGGAGAACGCCGATCGGCCATACAGCACCGACTGTGGCCCTTTCACCACTTCGATGCGCTCGAGGTCGAGCAGGCGGGTGTTCAGCGACGACGAGCCGCCCGCGATGTAGAGGTTCTCGCCGCCGATGTCCTGGCCGTCCAGCAGCACCGCGACGCTCGGCCGGCCACGCTCGCTCTGCATGCCGCGAATCGCCGGGCGCGTGTCGTTCGGGAACGCGCCGATGTCGAAGGTCAGACCCGGCACCAGCCGGGCGATGTCCTCGACGCGCGAAACGCCCTGTCTTTCAATCTGTTCGTCGCCGAATGCCTTGATCGACAACGGCACGTCCTGCAGCCGTTCCTCGACCTTTCGGGCCGTGACGACGACTTCGTCGAGCCGGTAGGCCTCGTCAGCCTCCTGGGCCGAGGCCTGGGGCGCCTGAGCCGCGATCGTCAGCGCAGCGAGCGCTAGAGTTCCTGTCCTGGATACGATTCCCATTCGTCGCTCCTTAGCGTAATTGCCGGGGTCAACCATAAGCCCGCGTTGTACTTCGACCACATCTGCGGTCGGCAGCGCTCGCAGGCTTGGAACATACCGCTACTTTGCACGCGCGTGCAAGCATGTCATGCTGTTTGCACCCAAATTGCTTGCCTCGCGGCAGGAGTCGTAGTGGCCGGACCCAAAGTGCTGATATTCGGAGCGTCGTCCCAGATCGGAGTCCATCTCGGCCAGGTGCTGACGGCCGGCGGCGGTCACGCCGTTCCGGTCACCCGTTCCGCACGCGAGGGTGGGGAGCAGGCCGACGTACTCGACACAGCGGCCGTCGAGCGCGTGTTCGCCAAGCATCCGGACGCCACCGCCGTCGTCAGCCTCGTCGGCGGCCGTCCCTTCCGCAAGGAAGAGACACCCGCGGACTTCGACGGCAATCGCAACCTGATCGAAGCCGCGAAGCGCCACGGCGTGAAACGCTTCGTCATGATCACGACCATCGGTGCCGGCGACAGCATCGACGCGGCGCCCTGGATCGCGAAGCTGGTGCTCGGCCGGTTCATGAAGCTGAAGACGAAGGCCGAAGACCTTCTGCGGGAATCGGGGCTGGACTGGACGATCATCCGTCCGGGACACCTCAAGGAAGGCCCGCCGAGCGGTCAGGCCGTGCTCGCCACGGACCCGAAAACCCAGGGCGTCGTAAGGCGCACGGACGTAGCGGAACTGGTCGCACAGGCGCTCGGCCGCGCGGACACGGTGGGCCAGACCTATACCTGCGTGGAACCCAAGGCCTAGGGCCCGTTGACAGGCCCTAGCGGCGCTCCGCGAAGGGATCGCGGGCCTGAAACGGCGATCTGACCAGGCGGCCGAGCAGTTTGCCGATGGTGAGCCAGCGGATGCTGGCACCCTGCGCGGTGTTGGCCAGGACCGCATCGGCGAGGAACGGCGCCACGTCGTCGACGTGATCCGCGAACAGCCGCAGCCGCTTCTTCGTCTGCTCCCATTCTGCAGCGGACGTGCGCTGCGACTCATCGGTGACGAGGTCCGTGGTCACGATGCCGGGATTGATCGTGCCGAGCAGCACGCCACGATCGCCGTACTCCTTGCGCAGTGAACGGACGAAGTAGCGCACCGCAGCCTTGGTCGAACCATAGACGGTGAGCCCCGGTCGCATCATGCCGTCGCTGCCGAAACCTTCGAAGCTGTAGATCTGGGCGGCCGTCGCACCGGGTGACTGCGCGAGCATGCCGCGCAATGCCACGCGGCTGCCATGCATGACACCGAGTACGTTCGCCTGGACGACTCGATCGATGTCGGCGGGCTCGAGATCCGCCAGACTGCGTCGTGCATTGATCAGGCCGGCGTTGTTGATCCAGACATCGACCCGCCCGAAGCGGGCGACGGCGAAATCCCAGAGCGCCTCCACCGCCGCCGCCTGTCCGACATCGCAGACCGTCCCGGCGACGCGATCACCGCCCGATGAGCCCAAATCCGCGAGCGCTGCTGCGACGGCAGACGCAGTGCGACTGCAGATGACGACACGATGGCCCCTCGCGAGAAACGCGCGGGCCATGCCCAGCCCGACGCCTCGCGTGCTTCCTGTGATGACGATATTGCTGACGCTCATGCGGCACGCAGGTTACGGAGGAAAGCAAGCGCGTGCAACGGCGAGACGCGGATCACTCACGCAAGTGATCCGCTACGCGCGGCGAACGCGCTCCCGCCACACGTAGGCGATCGAACACAGCGCGATGAAGCCGACGGCGATCATCGCCGAGCGCCGATCTTCGATCACGGCCGCCACCAGGAAGGCCACCGAGCCGAGCAACACGATCGCCGTCGTCACCGGAAAGCCCGGCGCGCGAAATGGCCGCGGCAACGTCGGCTCGCGCCTGCGCAGCACGAACACCGCGCAATAGGCCGAGATGTACAGCAGCATGAAGAGTACGGCGGCGAGCGCGATGATCTGCTCGAAGGTTCCCGTCAGCACCAGCAACATCACGGCGAGACTGGACGCTCCGAGTGCAGCGCGCGGCGTGCCGCTCTCGCTGACGCCTGCGGCGCCGGGCGTCAGATAGCCATCGCGCCCGATGGCGAGCAGGATGCGCGGCGCCATCAGCATCGTCGCATTCACCAGGCTCAGCACCGTGAGCAGCGAGATCACGGTCACGAGCGCCGGACCTCCGTCCGGCAGCAGAATGCGGGCCGCTTCGGCGGCGGGCAGTTCCGCTGCCGCGAGCACGGGCAATGGCAGCACGCGCAGGAACGCAACATTGATCAGGAGATAGACCGTGATCACCAGCAGCGTGCCGCCGATGATCGCGCGCGGCAGCGTACGCCCGGGATCCGTGTTCTCCTCAGCCATGTAGATGGCCGAGTACCAGCCGTCATAGGCGACGAGCACGGAGCGCAGCGCCATGACCACGACGGCGAGCATGCCCATCGACGCGAGGGGCAACGATGCCGCCGTGCCTTCCATCGTCGCCGTGGTGGCAGCGACAGGCGGCGCGAGGAAGCAGCCGACGACCAGCGCCATCAGCATCAGCCCGACACTCATGCTGATGAAGCTCGTGAGCGTGCTGCCGAGCCGCAGGCCAACCCAGTGCAGCAGCGTGAAGATCGAGATGATCGTGAGCGCGATCCATTTCGAATCGGCACCGGCAATCGGCCACAGCACGGTGAAGAACGTGGCCGCCGTCATCGCGCCGTAAGCCAGTGCCGAGACGTTGCAGAGCCAGTCGCACCAGCCGATCACGAAGCCCACGCCATTGCCGAAGGCGCGACGCGCATAGACGCGAAATCCGCCCGCCTCCGGAAACATCGTCGCAAGCTCGGCGACGGAGACGGCGCCGAGCAGGGCATAGAGTCCGCCGATCAGCCAGAACAGCACGACCAGCGCAGGATCGCCGAGGGCGCCGGCGATGACGCCCGGCAGGCGCAGGATACCCACCCCCACGGTACCCCCGAACACGATCGCCAGGCCGAAGCCGAGGCCCAGGATCTTGCGCAATGGGCGGGCGGCGTGGGCGGTCATCGCGTCAAGAATGCGCGGCCGCCCGTTTCGAGGCAAGCGCGTTCACGCGGCAAACCGCGATTTGCCATGCGCGCTGATCCCCCTAGAATGATCCACCCGTGGACGAAAACTCGACACCGCTGCTGTTAGGCCTGCTCGCGCTGTGCCTCGCGCTGTCTGCGTTCTTCTCGGGAACCGAAACGGCGCTGATGAGCATCAATCGCTATCGGCTGCGCACGCTGGCTCGTCAGGGACATCGTGGCGCCATGCTGGCCGAGCGCCTGCTGGAGCGGCCGGATCGCCTGATCGGCCTGATCCTGCTCGGCAACAATCTCGCCAACAACCTCGCGGCCACGCTCGTCGCGCTGCTGGTGCTCGACACCTGGGGCGAGGAATGGGTCGCGGTGGGTGCCGGCGTGCTGACTCTCGTGATGCTGATCTTCTGCGAGGTCGGGCCGAAGACCTATGGTGCGCTGCATCCGCAGAGCGTGTCGCTGCGCTCGGTCTACATCTATCGTGCCTTGAATCTGCTGCTGTATCCCGCCGTCTGGCTGATCAATCGCATGACCAACGGCATGCTGATGCTGGTCGGCATCCGCGGCGACCAGGTTGCGCAACAGACAGCCTTGTCCCGCGAGGAACTGCGCACGGTCGTTGCTGAAGCGGGTGCGATGATCCCGAGCAGCCACCAGCAGATGCTGATGAGCATCCTCGATCTCGAGCGCATCACGGTCGATGACATCATGATTCCGCGCAGCGATGTCGTCGGCATCGATCTGAACGACGACTGGAGCGCGATCCTCGAGCGCCTGCGCGAAACACAGCACACGCGGCTGCCCGTTTACGAAGGCGAACTCGACAAGCTGATCGGCGTGCTGCACATGAAGCGCGTCGCGAACGAACTCGCGCGCGGCCGGCTGACCCGCGAGGCAGTGCGCGAAATCGCGGCGCAGCGCGACGCACACTACGTGCCGGAGGGCACCACGCTGAACGCGCAGCTGCTGAACTTCCAGCGCGACCGGCGGCGCTTTGGATTCGTGGTCGATGAGTACGGCGACGTGCTCGGCCTGATCACGCTGGAAGACCTGCTCGAGGAAATCGTCGGCGAGTTCACGACCGATCCGGCCGTCACGGCCTCGCACCGCAGCGTGCGCCGCGAAGCGGATGGCAGTTATCTCGTCACCGGTTCTGCGACGATCCGCGCGATCAATCGCGCGATGAAGTGGAGGTTCCCGACGGACGGCCCGAAGACGCTGTCGGGCCTGATCGTCGAACACCTCGAGTCGATCCCGCAGCCCGGCACGGCCATCCGCATCGGCGACTACTCGATCGAAGTGGTGCAGACTGCTGACAATACCGTGCGAACCGCGCGCGTCCGGCTCAATGGGGGAACCGCATGAACGAATTGCTGGGGCTCGCGATGACGCTCGGTTCCCTGCTTGCGCAGGCGGACCCGCAGGGCACGCTTCCCGCACCAACGCCGCCTGCCGCGATCGAGGCGCTGCAGGAGGTCACAGTGTCCGCGCCGGAGCCGCGCTACGTCGCCCCGACACGCCGCGACAGGATCGGCCGGATCTGGGCTCCGGTGATGCTGAATGGTCAGGGACCCTTCCGGCTCGTGCTCGATACCGGCGCGAATCGCTCCGCGATCATCCAGCGCGTCGCCACGGCGCTCGGCGATGGCGCGCGCACCGACAGCAAAGTCCGGCTAAGAGGCGTCACGGGAACATCGATCGTCCCCGTCGTGCGCATCGACAGCATGGAGATCGGCGACATGCTGCTGGCGCCGGTGAAACTGCCGATCGTGCTGGATGTATTCGGCGGTGCGGACGGCATCCTCGGCACGGAGGGCCTGCGGGACAAGCGCATCGTCATCGATTTCAAGCGCGACTCCATCACCGTCAAGCGCTCGAAGCGCGAGCGGCCCGGGCCCGGCTTCAAGACGCTGCCGATCACGTTCAATCGCAATCAGCTGATGGTCGTGGACGTGCTCGTCGGGCGGGTTCGCGCCAAGGCCATCATCGATACGGGCGCACCGGATTCGCTCGGCAACATCGCGCTGCTCGACGCACTGAAGCGCAGTACCGTCGACGCTCCGGAAACAGAGATCGTGGGAGTCACGCTTGACGTGGAACAAGGCAGCCGCGTGAAGATGCCGACGATCCGCCTGCAGAACATCTCGGTACGCAACGCGGCGATGACCTTCAGCGACGTGCACATCTTCAAGCACTGGCGGATGACACAAGAGCCCGCGATCCTGCTCGGCATGGACGTGCTCGGCGTACTCGATCAGATCATCATCGACTACCGCACGCGCGAGCTGCACATCCGGACGAGCGGCAACTCCGCTGCGACCTCGTGATGCGGCGACGCGCGCCTGCGGCGGTCAGTCCGTCCCGCTGACCAGACTGCCCAGCGCAGCGCGAGCCCGGTGCGCGGCCAGCCGTGCATGAACCAGCTTCTCGCGCTCATCCGCGAGGGCAGAGTCGGCTGAAAGCCGATCCTCGAGCGGGACGCGCCCGGCGGCATGTCCGCGCTGGGCGAGCTCGGCCGCCGACTGCGCCGCAGGTACGCCGTGCTCCATCAGGCCACGAACCTCGAGCATTGCGGCTTCGAGTTCCTCACTCATGCTGGCCTGCGTCGCGCGCAGATCACGCAATGCTGCTTCGTCGGCGAGTTCGGCCTGCAGCAATTGTGCGCGGGCATCGGCAATCCCTTCAGCATTGCGGTCCCCGAACGGCAGCGGCACCGACAGACCCAGCACGTACGCCTGATCTTCGCCGTCCACTGCTTCCGGGAATCGACGCACCCCGAACGTCGCCGTGACCACCGGAATCCGGCGAGCGCGCTCGGCCGCGAGCTGGGACTGCGCTCGAGTCAGTTCATGGCGCGCCTTGATACGCTGGGGATGCGAGTCGAGCGGAACCCCGGTTTCCGAGGCGGGGCCGACGGCGTCGAACCAGCTGGAATCGAGCGGCTCGGACACGATGTCATCGCGCCAGAACTGCGCCAGGTGGCGGCGCGCGATCATGGCCTGCGATGCCGCCCGGCGTGACGCCGCCTGAGCACTGGCCGTCGCAACTTCAGTGCGCGCACGCTGCAGTTCCGATTCGAGCCCTGCTTCCAGGCGCTGCTGCGTCGCCGCGCGGGTTTCCGTGGCGATGCGCGCGCGGTCACGCGCGATCTCGGCAATGCGATCCGCAGCAATGGCTTCAGCGAAGGCGATCGTGACGTCGCGACGCAACGCCAGGCGAGCAAGCTGCTGCTGCGCTGCCGCCGCATCCTGGCCGGCGCGAGCACTGCGCACGGCGGCCGCCCGTTGACCACCGAGCGGCAGATCCTGCGCAATCGCAATCGTCGTTTCCGCGGAATCGAATCCTGAGAACGGTCCCGAACCGAGAACATTCTCGGAGGCGATATCGAGCGTCGGGCTCGGCCATGCGCGCGCACCCTGCAGACGGGCATCGGCCACCACACTGTCCGCCGCGGCACCCAGCATCTGCGGGCCGCGCTCCAGCGCGCGCGAGATCGCCTGCTCGAGCGTCAACGAACCGGACTCAGCAGCACCGGCGGGCAGTGCAGACGCCATCGCGAGGACGAGCGCCAGCACCGCGTGATGTCTAGTGTTTGTGGTCATTCTCTTGGTCATGGTCATCTTTCGGCGCGGACGTCGATGAGAATCGGATCTGCTGTGGCTTCGTGCCGTTGAGCTGGAACGCTACAAGGATCGTCCACTTGCCCGCAAGGGGTGCTGCGCTGGTCATGATCCCGGTCTGCTTGTGCACGAGCGGCAACGCAATGCGCTTGCCGTCCTTGAGCATCGTTGCCGTGACCTTGCCGCGCGTCAGGTCCACCGGCAGGTGCTTCGCCTTGTCATGCACGTGCAGCTCGAAACCCTTTTCGACCGCGATCACGTGACCATGGAATGCCGCCGAGCTGCCGTCCCACTGCGCGGCCGATGCCGTCACGGCGGACAGGAGCAGCAGCGCCCCGGTGATCATCAGTCTGTTCAGCTCGTTCATCAGTAGGCCTCCGCCGGCGCGACAGGGCCGGACTCCTGGTTTGTGTTCTGCTCGCTGCGCAGCCGCTCGATGGCCGGCGCGCCGAATCTCTCGATCAACGTCGGGGTGACCACGGCGTCGAGCAGCGTCGCCGTGAACAGGCCGCCGAAGATGGTCACCGCCACCGGATGAAGGATCTCCTTGCCCGGCTGATCGCCGCCGACCATCAACGGCAGCAGCGCGATGCCCGCCGATACCGCCGTCATCAGCACGGGCGTCATGCGCTCGAGACAGGCGCGCCGAATCGTCGCGCGATCGAACGGCAGGCCGTCGCGCAGCACGAGATTGAGCGTATGGCTGATCTTCAGAATGCCGTTGCGCGCCGTGATGCCGGTCAGCGTGATGAAGCCCACCATGGCCGCAACCGACAGATCGAGACCGGCGATCC